>OFEY01001768.1_pt1 | contig 13159 bp, 10 predicted proteins | sample 1521251 | NCBI WGS metagenome assembly OFEY01 (sample SAMEA3504100, study PRJEB24116) | mouse gut metagenome | biome: mouse gut; feature: mouse-associated habitat; material: faeces | place: Denmark | collected 2011
TTATTAATCCACTCTATTATTTGCAATACTTCTTTTCTATGGCGGTAATTTTATCCACGCGGCGCTGATGTCTGCCTCCCTCGAATTGGGTTGTCAAAAACATTTCTACTATTTTAAGCGCATAGCCTGTGCCTACCACCTTTTCGCCGAGTGCAAGCACGTTTGAATCGTTGTGCAAGCGGGTAAATTCCGCGCAATACGTATCGTGGCAGTGCGCGCAACGTACCCCCGGCACCTTGTTCGCAACGATAGATACGCCTATCCCCGTAGAGCAAACTACAATTCCCTTATCGCAGTCGCCGTTTGCAACAGCCTCTGCCGCGGGCAAAGCAAAATCGGGGTAGTCGCAGCTGTCCGTTTTATCCGTGCCGAAGTCAACGGGGGTATAGCCGTGCGCATTTAAATAATTGATAATTTCTTTTTTAAGGTTAAGACCGCCGTGGTCGCACGCAATAGCAATTTTCATTTAATTTCTTTACCGTCCTTATATTGTGTTATATAGTTTTTAATAATTATATCGCAAGCGCGCGATATTGCGTCGCGAGCGACCTTATATGTTTCCGCACCGCAGCCGTAAGGGTCTGGAATGTCGTAGCCGCAAACGTCCTTAATACAAAAAACGTGTCCGCACCCTTCCAAAACCTGCTTTTGTGTTTCCGTCATACAGATAACAATCGTGCTTGCCTCAATCAGCTTTTGCGTCAGCTGTCTGGGCTTGAATTTCTGTACGCTTATGCCTATATCCTCAAGCGCGGCTTTGCTGTTTGCGCTTATTCCGCTCTCGGTTTCCGCATTTATCCCGCACGAAGCCACGTCCCACCAGCGTATTTTATTGCGCTTTATTTTTGCGCGCAAAATAAATTCCGCCATAGGACTTCTGCAGGTGTTGCCCGTACATACAAAAAGCACTCTTTTGCGCTTGTTTTTCTGCTTTGCTTCACTCATATTTATTTACTTCCGCACGCTTTTTTAAGGCGGTTCATAACCCCGACCATTGCGCCGTCCTGTTTTTCGGGCGCAACTGCAATAATCAAATCTGCCGTCTGCTCTCCCTCGCGCAGCTTAGAATACAGATTTGCGGCAATTTCCGCCTCCGTTTTGCCCAAATCGAGTATACGCGCTTCGCCTATAAGCTCCGCAACGCCGCTGTCGCACATAATGCAGACCGATACGCCGTTTTCGCACTGCCTGCGGTACTCGGCAAGCGCCTTATCCAACTGGTCAAAAGCAAAAAGCACGGCGCCGCAATTCGGCGAATAATGCTTGTACTTCATTCCCGGCGAGCGCGCCGCAACGCCCTCCTTATAGGCGTATTCACCGCAACTGCCCGCAACCTTTTCTATCATTTCCCGCGTTACAAGTCCGCTTCGAAGTATCACGGGGAAATCGCCCGTGCAGTCCAAAACTGTGCTCTCTATTCCACCCTCGCATTTGCCGCCCTGCAAAACGACCTCTATTTTGCCGTTCAAATCGTCGAAAACATGCTCTGCCGCAGTAGGGCTGACGTGCTTTGATATATTTGCGGAGGGCGCGGCTATCGGCAGATTAACATATTTTAAAAAGCTTTGAGCGCCCTTGTGCGCGGGTATGCGTATCGCAAGCGTATTCAGCCCGCACGAAACCGCGGGAGAAACCGCCCCCTTGCTTTTGTAAACCATTGTTAGCGGCCCCGGCAAATACGCCGCCGCAAGCCTTTTGGCATATTCGGGCACAGCCTCTACCAATGCAGAAATATCATAGTCGGTATGAACGTGCACAATAAGCGGATTGTCGTTGGGGCGACCCTTTATTTTAAAGATATTCTCGACTGCGGCGGTGTCGAATGCGTTCGCGCCCAACCCGTACACCGTTTCGGTAGGAAAAGCCACTGCTCCGCCCTCGGAAATTATGCGTTTGCAAAGCCGTAAAGCGCTTTCGTCGATTTCCAGAATTTTAGTCTGCATAGTAAATTACTTCTTGAATTGTTTTCAGAACGGAGGCTCCTCATCATCGGGCGGCACGTCCATTGCGCCAATCGGCGTAACCTCCTCGGGTTGGGGGGCAAACGCCTCGCTACGCTGTCTGCGGTTTTCCGCACGCGCCTCTTCCTCGTTTGCGCGGGCTTCCATATCCTCGTTGAATTCGGGATTGACAAACTTTGTAAGCTCTCCCTTGAACCTCAACGGAATTCTTTCTAAGCCGCCGTGTCTGTTTTTTGCAATGTTGAGGTAGGCCATACCCTTAACTATCTTCTTTTTGGCCATATCCTCCTCGGACGCGCCGACGTCGGGACGGTTGATAAACATAACCATATCCGCGTCCTGCTCTATCGCGCCCGATTCGCGCAGGTCGGAAAGCTGAGGCTCGCCTGTCTGTATACGGCGCAGCTGTGAAAGCGCAAGCACGGGCACGTCAAGCTCCTTTGCCATAATCTTTAAATCACGCGTAATCGAGGCGACCACCTGCGTTCGGTTTTCGTCGCCGCCCGCGCGCTTGCCGCTGTCCATAAGCTGGATATAGTCTATCATTATCAAATCCAGCCTGCCGCCGTTGCGCGACTTTATTCTGCGGCATTTGGAAAGTATTTCCGCGGGAGTGACAAGCGAGGAATCGTCTATATTTATTCTGCTTTTTCTCAGCTTTTCCTGCGCCTTGGCAATCTTTTTCCAGTCACTGTTTTCAAGCTTGCCCGAAAGCGCGGCCGCCATGCTCACGCCCGCCGCACTGCACAAAAGCCTTGTTAAAATTTCCGTTTCTGACATTTCAAGCGAGAACACGGCGCAAACAAGCCCCTCGTTTAAAGCCGCGTGCTCTACAATATTCATTGCAAGCGAGGTTTTACCCATACCGGGGCGGGCGGCAAGCACAATAAGATTTGTCTTTTGCAGTCCGTTAGTAAGCTTGTCAAGCCGTATAAAGCCCGTGGATACGCCGCGGTAGGCGTTTTTATCCTCTGCCAGCTTCTGGAACTTTTCCAAAACCAAATCCAGCCCGTCGCTTTCGCGTATGTCCTTTACGGAGGAAGAATCGTTCTTGCGGGAAATTGCGTAAACCTTTTCCTCGGCAAACTGTATGCTTTCAACCGAATTGTCGCTCTTTTGCGAAAATTCCGCTATTTCGCGGGCGGCGCGGATAAGACTTCTGTTAACGCTGTCGCGCTTGACGATTTCAAGATAGTATTTGTAATTCGCCGCGGAGGGCGTAATCTGCGCAAGCTCGGTTATATAGGAAATTCCGCCCGCCTTTTCAAGGTTGCCGTCGCTTTCAAGCCTGTCGCTGAGCGTAATAATGTCAAGCGGCTTGCGCTCGGTAAAGTTCATTTTTATTGCGGAAATTATATACTGGTGCGATTCCTGATAAAAATCCTCTTTTTTAAGCCCGTCGAGGACCTCCGCAAGTATTTCGTTGTCGATTAGCATACACCCGAGGAGCGCCTGCTCGGCGTCCAGATTGTTGGGCATAACGTTGGTTTTTTCTGCCATGGTAAAGCTCTTTAAATCAGTTTATTCCCGATAATTTTTCAAACTCGGTCAGCGTATCGTCAAACTCGCGCATTGCAACGTTAAACGGCTCTGTTGTGGAAAGGTCTACGCCCGCAAGCTTCAAAAGCGATATGGGGTCGGTTGACGAACCGCCGGAAAGGAATTTAAAATAATCCTTAACCGCCTTGTCGCCCTCCGTAAGAATGCGCTTTGCAATATTTATTGCGGCGGTTATGCCCGTTGCATACTTATAAACATAGAAGGCGCGGTAAAAGTGCGGTATTCTTGCCCACTCGCAGGAAATATTGTAATCGTGCTCTATTTCCGTGCCGTAATACTTTTTACCCAAGTCGGCATAAGTACTGCAAAGTATTTCCTTTGTAAGCGGCTTGCCGCATTCCGCAATCAAATGCGCTTCGTATTCGAATTCGGCAAACATTGTCTGTCTGTGCAAGGTTGCGCGGATACTGTCAAGGTAATAATTGAGAAGGTACTTGCGCATATCCGCGTCCTTTGCTTCCTTCAACATATATTTGAGCAAAAGCACCTCGTTGACAGTGCTTGCAACCTCTGCAACGAAAATTTTATAATCCGCCTTGGCATAAGGCTGGTTTGCGCTTGAAAAATAGGTGTGCAGAGAGTGCCCCATTTCGTGCGCGATTGTGAACACGTTGCTTATATTCGGCTGATAGTTCAAAAGCACGAAAGGGTGAACGCCGTTGCAGCCCGTGCTGTACGCGCCGCTGCGCTTGCCGTCCGTTTCCTCAACGTCTATCCAGCGCTCGTCGTGGCCCTTTTTCAAAAGCGCCTGATACTCCTTGCCGAGCGGCGCAAGCCCCTTAATTACATACTCGTACGCCTTGTCGTAGTCCAGCTTAAAGTCAACTCCGTTGACAAGCGGCGCGTAAATATCGTAAAAATACAGCTTATCGTACCCCAAAAGCTTTTTTCTGTCCGCAATATAGCGGTGCATAGAGGGCATATTTTCAGAAACTGCGTCCAAAAGATTTTGGTAAACCTCTCTGTCGACGTCCTCGCTGAAAAGCGCATTTTCCAAGCAAGAGTTGAATTTGTAAGCCTTGCTTAAAAATACGTCCTTTTTAACGTTGCCGTAGTATGTGGAGGTGATTGTATTTATAAGCGATTTATAAGCGCCGTAATATTTTTCGTAGGCCTCCGCTCTCTTTTCGCGGTTGTCGGAGTGCAGTATTATTCCGTAAATGCCGTGGGTAAGCTTTATATTCTTACCCTCCCACTCGATTTCGGGGAAGGGCAAATCGACGTTGTCAATCATGCCGAAGGTATCGCTGAAGGTGCCGAAAATCTCACCCGCCATGCCTATCAGCCTCTCCTCCGCCTCGGTCAAAACGTGGGGCTTGTGGTCTAAAATGCGTTTTAAAGTATAATCGTAGTCGGAAAAGCGCTTGTCCGCAATCAAGCTTTTCAGATATTTTTCGTCCTGAGCCGCCATTTCGGGGTCAAAAAAAGCCATTTCCGTAGAAAACCTGGCAAAAAGCGAGCCTATCCTTGAATACATTGCGCCGTATTTGGTATCGCCCGCGTCCTCGTCGTGGCGCATATGCGCGTATACCGCAAGTCTTTCAAGCAGCTTACCGAATTCGTCGTCCTCCTTGAAAAATTTAAGCAATATATCCGCATTGCCCAGCTTGCCGGCGTATTTTGAAAAGGTAATCGACTTTTCCGCTTTTTCAAAGTCCTTTTCCCATGCCTCGTCCGTTGCGTAAATATCCTCTATCGCCCATTTGTATTGCTGTTTTACTTCGCTTCTTTTCATGATATATACCTCTTAATTCTTATTTGAATGTATGGGCGCGGGTATAAGTCCGCCCCTTGCGATAAATTTTGCCGCACCCTCCGCGTGAACGGGCATAACGGGCGCACGCCCCAAAAGCCCGCCGAAATTCACCTCGTCCCCTACTTTTTTATCGGGTGCGGGTATTATTCTTACCGCGGGAGTCTTGTTGTTTATCATACCTATCGCCGCTTCGTCCGCAATTATCGCGCTTATTGTTGCGGCGGAGGTATCGCCGGGGACGGCAATCATATCCAGCCCGACGGAGCAAACCGCCGTCATAGCTTCGAGCTTGTCTATGCAAAGCGCGCCGCGTTCGGCGGCTTCTATCATGCCTATATCCTCGGAAACGGGTATAAACGCGCCCGAAAGCCCGCCCACGCGCGAGCTTGCCATTACCCCGCCCTTTTTAACTGCGTCGTTAAGCATTGCAAGGCATGCGGTTGTTCCGTGCGTGCCAACACTTTCAAGCCCCATTGCTTCCAGAATGGCGGCAACCGAATCTCCCCGCGCGGGAGTAGGCGCAAGCGATAAATCTACTATGCCAAACTCCGCATTAAGTCTTTTTGCCGCCTCGGTTGCGATAAGCTGACCCGCGCGCGTAATTTTGAACGCCGTGCGCTTTATCATTTCCGCCAAATCGGAAAGGTTTGCTTCGGGAATGCTTTCTATCGCGTGCTGTACAACCCCCGGTCCCGAAACGCCGACGTTGATAACGGTACCGCTTTCTCCCACGCCGTGGAAGGCGCCCGCCATAAACGGGTTATCCTCTACCGCGTTGCAGAAAACGACAAGCTTTGCACAGCCGAAGCCGTCTCTGTCCGCCGTTTTTTGCGCGGTCTGCTTTACGATTTCACCCATAAGGCGAACCGCGTCCATATTTATGCCCGACTTTGAGGAGCCTATATTCACCGAAGAGCAAAGTCTGTCGGTTGAGGCAAGCACCTCGGGAATGCTTAAAATGAACTCCCGCTCGTAATCCGCCATTCCCTTATGCACAAGCGCGGAATAGCCGCCCAGAAAGTCCACGCCGACCGTCTTTGCGGCGTTATCGAGTGCCTTACCTATAAGATATGACTTGTCCGCAAACGGCGCGCAGATAAGGCTTGCGGGAGTGATGGAAATACGCTTGTTTACTATGGGTATACCGTATTCCCGCGATAAATCGCCCGTAACCTTTACGATTTTTTCCGCACGTTTACAGATATGGTCGTAAACGTTTTGCGCGGTTTTTTCGGCCGTGCCGCCTATGCACGGCAAAAGCGATATACCCATTGTAACGGTGCGTATATCCAGATGCTCGCGCTCGACCATATTGATAGTTTCCAAAACCTCGTTAGTGCTGAACATTTTTCACCCTATACGCTGTGCATTGCGTTGAAAATAGCCTCGTGCTGGACGTGTATCGACATACCGATATTTTTGCCCATTTCCGCGCATTCGTCCGCAAGCACTGCAAGCTCGGTCTTTGCTTCCGACAAATCCACAAGCATTATCATTGCAAAATAATCGCTTAAAATAGTCTGGCTTATATCCAGAATATTCACCCCTCTTTCTGCAAGAAAGCCCGAAACCCTTGCAATTATACCCGTTTTATCCTTGCCTACAACCGTCAGAACAGCGCGCATAGCCTTACTCCGTAAAAATTTTAATATGATTATACCACTAATTCACGCCGTTAGCAAAATATTTTCCGCGGGAATTTCCGCAGTAGTTTTGCCGCGCAGCTTAAAATAGAAAAACGAATGCATTGCCGTGGTAAATTCTTTGAGCTTTACCGACCATGCGGGCACCACGCCCAAAACGTTTTGCAGGTCGTAATCGCCGTATCTTCTGCTGTCGTCGCTGTGGTTGCGGTTATCGCCGAGAAGGAAAACCTTGCCCTTTTCAACCGTGTGCTGCTCCCCGTTTGCGGGATAGTTATAGTACTGATTGTTTGCCGCGGTGCGGTACTCGTCGGAAATATACTTCTCCTCCTGCCTTTCACCGTTGATATACAGCCAACCCTCGATAAACTGCACCCTATCGCCCCCGAACGCAACCGCGCGCTTGATTATATTGTCGCCTACGTCGGGTCTGTATACGACCACAATATCGCCGTAGCGGGGCTTTGCGCCCGTTTTTATATAGACATAATCTCCGCTTGTGTCCGCAATGGGCCGTCCCGCATTGTCGTAGCCTATGACGTTTGCGCCCGTAAGCGTAGGCGTCATGGAAATATTTACAACGTATATGCCCGTATAGCGCATACTGAAAATTATTTCCGCAGACAAAATCAGCGCAAGAGCTATTAAAACGATGTTTATTATTATGCCCGCAACGGTCGCGCGGTCCCTTTTGTCGTATAAGCTGCTTCTTACTTTATTTAACATACAATAAATCTTGCGCTGGTTACGCGCCGCTTTTCATTCCGCAAAGGCATTACAGCCACATAACATTGTTTACGGCGTATTCTGCCGCGCAGGTGATTTTAAGCTTCATTCCGAAGGCGAAATTTTCCAGAGTAACGCCGCTTGCGGTTTTGAAGGCTTTGCTTTCAAGCACCGTATTCTGCCATACCCCGCCGATAATCTGCACCTTATTTATATACTCCTCGCCCGAATTTAAATCAAGCACGGAAATACTTATGCTTGCGGTTTTATCGCAATACACGTCCATTGCAAGCATATTGCCGCTTGCGGGCGCAAATCTGGGATTGTTAAGACGGTAGGTAGAAAGCCCGCTCGAACAATAAAGTCCCTTTATGCCCTTTGCCTTTTCGACTATTGCAGGCAATAAAGAAGCGTCCGTAAAGAATATTCCGCCGAGCGCGTTACGCACGGGGTCTGCTATGGAAAAGCCGTCCGCGCCGAAGTCGCTCGAATATAATACGCGGCATCTGCTTTGCATGTTTCTGAATTTGCCGCTTATTTTTTTGACGGTCATTTTAGACCATACGGTAAAGCCGTTGGAATATTTAACGCTGCAAAGCACGAAAATCGTAGAGGTCTTTTCGTAAATATTCAAAAAGAAGGTCTGCACGTTTTCCTCGGTCTTTTTCTGTAAGGGGCACACAAGCCAGTCGCGCAATGCCGAGTCCATGCTGTCCTCGGAGAGATATACGTTGCATTCCTCCACCACGCCCTGATTATCGGGAGTGATTTTGGCGATTAGGTTAGAGCTTTCGTCCACCTCGACCGAAACCTCTGCGGGACGGGGAATAAACACCTGACGCTTTTTAAGGTGCTTATCCAAAAACAAAAACATATCGCTTACGCTTTTTGCGCCGACGCTTGAATTGCCGCGTACGGAATAGGATATTGCACTTCCCGTTATATAGGTTGCGTTTATGCGCGAGAAGGTGTCGTAGGCCCTGTCATAGTCAAAGCGCTCGTCGTTGGTGGAGCACAGCATAAGCACGGGGCACCTTACATAGGGAGCGTACGCCTGAGAGTCTATTCCGCCGATAAAGCGGTATCTTTCCTCGTCGAAGCTGATTTCCTTAGACAAATATTTACTTACGCCGGCGTAAGCCTTCCAACCCGCCGCGCATACGGGCACAATGCAGGAAAACTGCTCTGCAACGCCCATTTTCCAAACTATTTCACCGCCGTCGCGCAAGCCCAAAAGCGCTATATTGTCGCTGCCCGTACGCTCGATTATATATTTGCGCGCATAAAGCCCTACGCCCGCCCACTCGTACCAGCTGGTTTGCTGTGCGTTGGTGTCAACATAGTCCTTGCGGCGGCCGCATTTTGCCGTGTTTGCGTAGGCGATATTTTCGGGATATTCGGTATGGAAGGCACAATCCTCCCATTCTCCGCGGTAGTCTACCATAAGCGCGGCATAGCCGTGCTTTACTATAAATTTAAGCAGTCCCTCGTCTATTGTCTGAGTGCTGTCGGGCATAATAAGCACGGTACCCGCAACGGGCGTCTGCGGCTCGCTTGCGAACGCGGCGGCAATTTTCACTCTGCCGTTGCCCGTATCTCTGCCGAGAAAGGTTATTTTCTCGATTTTTACGCCCTGACTTATGACCTCGGACTTTATTTCTGCCTTGATATCAAGCGAAACGTCGAAATTGCTCCAAAGCGATATAGGTGTTAAAATATTTGACAAAATGTACTCCTCAGCAGCTGACCTGCACGGCCGAGCCGCGGCTTTCGGTTGCTTTTATTACCGTAATTTTACTGTCTATTCTGTGCTTCAGCTCTTCCACATGGCTTATAACGCCTATGGTGAAGTCAGAGCTTTTAAGTTTTTCAAGCGCGTTCATTACCGTATCCACAAGCGTCGAATCGAGCGTGCCGAAGCCCTCGTCCAGAAAGAAAAATTCAATCGACTTCATGGATTTTGCGCAAATCGTCTGCGACAGCGCAAGAGCAAGCGATAATGAAACGAGGAAGGTTTCTCCGCCGCTAAGCGTGTTTACGCCGCGCAAATTGCCGCAGTCGAAGTTGTCGCCTACAAAAAACGCGTTGTCCTTATAGGTTAAAAAATATCTTCCGTCCGTCAGCTTAAGCAAGGTTGAAGAGGCTATCGAGGAAATGTCGCAAAGATATTCGTTTGCGATAAATTCCAGAAATTTATTGCCCTTCGTAAGCTCTTTAAGCTGCGATAAAAGCCCGCGCTCCCGCGAAATCCTATCAAAATCCTTATTGAGAATATTTTTTTCGTCAAGCCGCTTAGCGCATTCCGCACAGCTTGCGTTGCTTACTGCAATCTCGCCCGTAAGCCTGCTTATTTCGCCTTCAAGCGCAAGCTTTTGCGCCTTGGCCTTAGCAACCGCCTCGTCCGTGACCTCGTTTATTCCCGCAGCGTTTTCAAGCTCCTTGCGCTTTTCCGTTAGGGCGGCAAGCCTTGTATCGTATTCCTTCAGTTGCTTCTCGACGTCCCCGAGCGCGGCAAACTCCGCAACCGTCCGTACGCATTTTTCAACGGTGCCGAGGTTGTTTTCCGTCAAAGCGCAGTCAAGCTTTTTTCTAAGCGCCTCCGCCTCGGCAAGCGTTGCGGAATGAAGCGCCCTATGCTTTTCGGCAGAAATTTCAAGTGAATTTTTGTCGCCCTTCAGCTCTTCTATCCGCATTACAAGCTGTGTCTTGCGCTGTTTAAGCCCGTTTAAGGCGTTTTCGTTTTCCTCGGCGGCGGCGGTATAGTCTTTGCGCGCCTCGCCGAAAAGCTTTTTCAGCTCGTCCTCAAGCTCGTCTGCGCGCCGTCTTAGCTCCGCACCCTCGTTTTTAAGCGTTTTCAGCTCGCTTTGGCACAGCTGATATAGCGTTAAAAGCTTCTGAACGTCCTCTCTTTTAGCGTAAAGACATTTTTGCAGGCGCTCGCGCTCCTCGTCGTTTGCCCGCAATTGCGCAAGCTTTTCCCTGACGGACGCAAGACTGAAATCCTTCAAGTCAGCAACGCGCTGTCTGTATTCCGCAATCCTTGCCTTTACCTCTTTGACGATAAAATCATATAACGGAGTAGCCTCTTCAAGACTGCGGATTTCGCTGTTAAGCTGTAAAAAGTAATCTAAATTTTTTGCGTATTCTTCCTTTAATACCGCGCCCTTGAACTGCCCCTCGAAAACCGAATTGAGATTTTCGCCCGCGCATTTCGAAAGCGCCTTCTCCGCCTCTGCCGCGGCCGCCTCCGCCAGCGATAAATCGGCGGAAATTTTATTGAAGCTCTCTTCCTTTTTCTTATATTCGGAGCGCTTGGCTTCAAGCCGCGATAAAAGCTCGTTAAGCCTTTGCGGCTTGCCCTCTGCCGACTTGTATACCGCGGAACGCGTAAGCAATTCCGCTATACGGTTATCGAAGTCGGCGGCCTTTATATCCTCTTCAAGGCTTAAAAGCTGTTCGCAAACTCCTTTAAGCTGTTTGTCAAGGCGCGATATTTCACCGTCGTTTATTTCCGCTTGCCGGAATTTTGCGGTAATTTCCTCGTTTAGCCTTACCGCCTCTTTACATGCAGGCAACAGCGCAAGCTTTTTACGCAGCTTTTCCACACGCTCGTGCTCGGCGGTGAGCTGTTGTATAAGGCGCAGAGTTTTTTCAAGCTCTGTACGCTTTTCGTTTAAAGAATTCAGCCTGTCGTAATTTTCCGCGGCGGTCTTTAAATCAAGGTTAAGCTTTGCAAGCGCCTTTCCGTTATCTGCCGCCTGCTTTTTTAACGCGGAAAGCGCTTCCTCGGACACATTTTCATAGCTCTGCAATCTGCCGCTTAAATTCTGATACTCGTCCTCGGTTGCGCGCTGTCTGATGCCCAGCTTTTCCTTTAATCTGTCGCCGTACTTTGACAGTGAAAACAACCGCTCTATCAGCGCAAGCCTTGCGCTTGGCGTTGATTTAACAAACTGCGCAAACTCGCCCTGCGGCAACGCTATGCATTTGCGGAAATCGTCGTCGCCGACCCCGAGAATCTCCTCTATTTTTTTCTCCACGGCAGAGGCCTTGTCTGCAATGCACAGCTCGGTTATTCCGTCGTTTTCATAAAGCATTGCCTTATGCGTGCCGCTTTTGTCCTTTTTAAGCACGCGCTCTACCGTATAGGTTTTGCGCTTGCCCTCGTTAAGGATATTGAAAACAAACTTCACTTCCGCGGCGTTGCAACGGTAATTTATTATGTCCGTCTTTATTTCGCTGCGCTTTACATTGCCGTACAGCGCAAAGTTGATACAGTCCAGAACGGTGCTTTTTCCGCTACCCGTATCCCCGAAAATTCCGAAAATTCCCGTTTTGGTCAAAGCCTCGAAGTCTATTATTGTATGCTCCGAAAAGCTGTTTATGCCTTTAAATTCAAGTCTTAGCGGCTTCATTCTTCCTCCGTCAGCGAAAGGAACAATGCCAGAAGCTCTGCCGAGGCCTCTGCACCGTACCGCGATTTATAGTATTCCGAAAACAACTGAGACGCCGTTTTATCCTTATAGGAAACCCTTTCCTCTCCGCTTTGCAGGCTTTGAACCTCCGCCCTTAAGGATACGAGATTTTCCTGTTGGTGCAACTGCGCGCTTTGGTTTGCCGTCAAAGGCTCGGTAAGGTTTAGTGTCAGCTCCACAAAATATTGAGCGTTGGACAGCAATAAGGCTATGCCGTCCTCGGCGCCGTTTGCTTGCAGGCGGATAAGCCTTCTTGCGCTTGTTATGGGGATATTTATTAAATTTTGCACGCCGTCCACGGTCAAATCAAAGAAATTTACCGATTTTTCCGCACCCGCCTCGTCAAAGGAAAACTGCATAGGCGCGCCGCTGTAATATGCGTTTGCGCCTATCCTTTGGCGCTTGTGCAAATGTCCGAGAGCGCAATAATCGCAGTCGGGAAGTAAATTTAACGGTACGGCACGCGCGCCGCCCAAATCAATCTCCCGCTCGCTGTCGGAAACAGCTCCGCCCGCCACGAAAATGTGCGACAAGAATATAGAAGGAAGCTTTTCCGCTTTGCCTTGCTCGCCCGTTGCTATCCAGCGCGCCGCCTTTTCCTCAAACGTTTCCTCCGTTCTGCCTTCCTTAAAGCGCGCCTCGTTGGGGTAGGGCAAGGCGTTTATATACACTCTTTCGCCAGAGGCATTTTCAAAAATCACCCAACCGCAGCCCGATTTTACGGGAAAAGCCTTGCCATTGCCGCCGCATTTGACGGCTTGAAGGTTATTGCCGACAATATAAACGTTAAGCTCCTGCGCCAACGCGGACGCCGCAGTCAGTCTGACGTAATCGTCGTGATTGCCGGAAATTATCAAAACGGGACAAACCTCTGCAATCGCCTTTACGCCGCTGTAAAAAATTTCTTCCGCCTCTGCAGAGGGCGTGTAGGTATCGAAAACGTCGCCGGCTATCAGCATAAGCTCTGCCCCGCGCTCGCGGCAGATTGAACAAAGCTCGGAAAGCACCGCGCGGTATTCCGCGTAGCGCTCTCTTCCC
>OFEY01001773.1_pt1 | contig 13134 bp, 10 predicted proteins | sample 1521251 | NCBI WGS metagenome assembly OFEY01 (sample SAMEA3504100, study PRJEB24116) | mouse gut metagenome | biome: mouse gut; feature: mouse-associated habitat; material: faeces | place: Denmark | collected 2011
AACATTGTTTAATATGCTTGATTATGCGTATCAGAACGATGTGATTATGAAAAATCCTTGCAATGGAATGGTAAAATCTGATATTGGGAAGCCTACACAGAAGAAAGAAGCGCTGACGTTAGAGCAGCAAAAAAGGTTTGTAACGGGAATTGCAGGAAATGCATACGAGTACCAATACAAATTTTTGCTGCAGACAGGGCTTAGGACAGGTGAACTTGTAGGATTAAAATGGTCAGATATTGATTTCGATAATCGCACTTTGACGATCAGTCGTTCTATGGAATACCGTCACTCTGCCGGAGAATGGAGAATTGGAGAGCCTAAGAGTAAGTCAGGGTATCGGTCAAATCCATTGACAACGGAAGCGATAAAAATATTGAGGAGACAGAAACAGAAGAATCTTGAAGTCAAAGTGATTCCAATGGAATGGTCTGAATTTGTTTTCCTGTGCAAAAAGGGAACGTCGGTCAAAAACAGCACATATGACACTATGCTATTTAAACAGTGTGACAAGATAGGGATTCCGAGGTTTTCCATGCATGTATTGCGTCATACATTTGCCACCAGATGTATCGAGGGCGGTATGAAGCCAAAGACATTGCAGACGATACTTGGACATTTCAACATTGGTATCACAATGAATCTGTATGTTCACACGACAGAAGATGAAAAGCACAAAGAAATCGAAAAAATTGCGGCGGCTCTTAAAGTGGTTTAGAAAAATTGGTACGCAGATTGGTACGTAACCATACCCTTAAAAGCCAAAAACCTTTAAAATATAAGAAAAACCAAAGGAGATTAGGATAAAATGAAATTAGGCATCGTGGGGCTTCCCAATGTGGGAAAGAGCACCCTTTTTAATTCTCTGACAAAGGCGGGCGCGGAGTCTGCCAACTATCCGTTTTGCACGATCGATCCCAACGTGGGCATCGTGGCTGTGCCGGATGAGCGGATAAAACAGCTTGGGGAAATGTATCATTCTAAAAAAGTGACGCCGGCGGTTATCGAGTTTGTGGATATCGCGGGGCTTGTGAAAGGCGCTTCCAAAGGGGAAGGGCTGGGGAATCAGTTCCTTTCCAATATCCGGGAAGTGGACGCCATCGTACATGTAGTGCGTTGTTTTGAGGATGAAAATGTGGTGCATGTGGATGGCAGCGTAGATCCTCTGAGGGATATCGAGACCATCAATCTGGAATTGATCTTTTCCGATCTGGAAATTCTGGAGCGGAGAATCGCAAAGACTTCCAAAGGCGCGAGGATGGACAAGACGCTTGGAAAAGAACTGGAACTTCTGGAAAAAATAAAGGCGCATCTGGAAGCGGGAAAGCTTGCCAAGAGCTTTGAAATCGGAGATGATGAGGATCATGCGGCATGGTTTGCTTCTTATAATCTTCTGACGGCAAAACCTGTTATCTTTGCCGCCAATGTGGCGGAAGATGATCTTGCCGATGACGGGGCGGAAAATGGCGGCGTTAAGAAAGTGAGAGATTTTGCCGCGGAGAACGGCAGTGAGGTATTTGTGATCTGTGCCCAGATCGAGCAGGAGATCGCTGAGTTGGACGATGACGAAAAAGCAATGTTTCTGGAGGATATGGGTATCACACAGTCAGGGCTTGACAAGCTGATCGCGGCAAGCTACCGCATTCTGGGACTGATGAGTTTTCTGACCGCAGGGGAGGATGAGACAAGGGCGTGGACCATTAAGATCGGTACAAAAGCGCCCCAGGCAGCCGGTAAGATACATACCGACTTCGAGAGAGGCTTTATCAAAGCGGAAGTAGTCAATTATAAAGACCTTCTGGAACTTGGCTCTCTTGCCGCCGCCAGAGAAAAAGGGCTGGTGGGCATGGAAGGAAAAGAGTATGTAGTGCAGGACGGAGACGTAATCCTCTTCCGCTTCAACGTGTAGCGAGGAAGGAAATCAAGCGCCAGCGAAGCAGGCATTTGATTTCACCCGAGTAAGCAACGAGAAAATCGTAAAGCTGCGAAGCAGCGCTTCGGCGAAGCCGAAGGATTTTCGAGTGGAAAAAAGGAAGGAAATCAAGCGCCAGCGAAGCGGGCATTTGATTTCACCCGAGTAAGCAACGAGAAAGGAAATATATGAGCGAAACAGCGATAGCATTCCCGCATCTGGGGATATATCTTGACAATGTGCCGAAAAGCTTTTCGGTATTTGGTTTTACGATAGCGCTTTACGGCGTCGTCATAGCCATCGGCATGGGAGCAGGGCTTTATCTGGCGCTCCGGGTGGCAAAAAAATACGGGCATGATCCGGAACTGATCTGGGACTATTTTCTTTACGGCATTATTTTCGGGCTGATCGGGGCAAGGATTTACTATGTGGTGTTTGCCTGGGATTTTTATAAGAACGATCTTGCCGGTATCTTTAACCTGAGAAAGGGCGGGCTGGCGATTTACGGCGGCGTGATTGCGGCGTTTCTGACATTGTTCATTTTCTGCCGGAAAAAGAAGGTCAACTACTTTACCATGATAGATATCTGCGTGCCGGGGCTGGCTTTAGGGCAGGCGATCGGGCGCTGGGGAAATTTTTTCAACAGAGAGGCTTTCGGGGAATACACGGACAGCTTTCTGGCGATGCGGCTTCCGGAGGCGGCTGTACGTCCTAACGAAATTACGGAGAAGATAGCGGCTCATGCGGCGGACGGCGCGATTCAGGTGCATCCTACCTTCCTGTATGAATGCCTCTGGAACCTTATGGTGATTGCCGCGATGCTTCTGGTCTGGAAATATAAGCAGTTTGAGGGGGAAATCGCCCTTGTTTATCTGGGCGGCTACGGGCTTGGCAGAAGCTGGATCGAGGGTTTTCGGACGGACCAGCTCCACCTGCCGGGGACGCAGATACCGGTTTCCCAGCTTCTGGCGGTTATGTTGGTAGTATTTTCCGTGGTAACTTATATATATGTGATGCGAAAGCGGAAACGACAGGGGGATGGCTGAGAAGTAAGCAGCGCCTGTTATTTCAGCGGATATTCCACCACATAGAACTCGTACGCATTGATCACCGTGGTCTTTCCATAGGTATCCTGCCGCTTGAAATGCCTGTCATAATTGGCGTGGACGTGACCGTGGAAGAAAAATTTCGGCTCATATTTTTCCAGCAGAGTGCGGAAAGCGGTAAAGCCCTGATGGGGAAGGTCAGGCAGGTCGTTAAACCCGGAGGCGGGAGCGTGGGTGACAAGGATATCAAAGCCTTTCTTTCGCCACAGCTTGAAAGCGAGCCGTCGTACCCGGCGGCTCATCTGCCATTCGGTATACTGGTACTTTGCGCCGGGGATATACTGCATGGAACCGCCCAGCCCCAGAATGCGTATGCCTTTGTAGACAAAAATATCGTCTTCGATGCAGATGCAGCCCTCCGGCGGCTTCGCGTCATAACGGGTGTCATGGTTCCCTTTTACATAGAGAAGGGGCACATTGCAGAGCGTCACAAAAAAACTCAGATATTCCTGCGGCAGATCACCGCAGGAGATAATGAGATCGATATCTTTCATTCGTTCCGGATCATAATAGTCATATAAAAGCCTGGATTTATGATCTGCAAACAGCATAATTTTTAAAGTGTCTTTCTCTTTTTGCTCAGTTGATGCTTTTTTCATCTTTGTCCTTATAGACACCCTGAAGCCCTGAGAGTGTCTGTGCCTCTTCCGAAAGTTCTTCAAATCCGGGGATTTCCCCAATCACGTTTTCCGCCAGCCAGTCCATGGTGATAATGTCCTCGGGCTGCAGGGATTCCCCCTCTTTGCAGCGCACGATGCCGTCCTGGGAATAGATGATGCCGTCAAAGGGCTTAAAACTTCCCGCACAGATGGAACTTTTCAGAAAATTCACCAGCCGGTGCGTTCCATGGGGCATCTTCTGGGAACAGATCACATCGATCACGTCTGCGGACATGCCCCACCAGTAGTTGATGGCGGCTTCTTTTTTGGAGGATCCCGCTTCCCTGCTGCCGTTGCAGATATTTCTGACGATCCGCTCATAGAATTTCCCCCAGTGCCAGATCGGGGTGGCAAGATTTTCCAGAACGCCTTCCTCATTTCTTAAGTATAACCCATACTCTCTGCTGGGATTGCCCGGGGTGATCATATCATCGTCGGACATAAATAAAATGCCGTCCTCTTTCAGCCGCTGTTTGCCGTCCTGTTCCTTGAGCCTTGACCAGTCCAGATAAATTTTGACATAGGGGTTGATCATCCGGGCACCCAGGGCAAAGGCATTGATGTTTGCGAGAGAGCCGTAGATCGGATAGTCTGCCACATATCCCAGTTTATCCGTGTGGGAGACGGCGGCGGCAATGGCGCCGATCAAAAACTTCGCCTCATACATCCTGGCATAATAGGTTTGTACGGAGGAGAAGGGCATTTTAATAGAACAGTTAAAAAACTTTACTTTCGGATACTGAATTGCGGAGCGCACACACTGATTGACCATCTGGACGGCAGTGGCGAAGATCAGATTGCAGCCCGCCGCAACGGCATTGTCAACGGCATCCTTCATCTGGTCGTCGGTGTTGACCTGTTCGATGGCAAGGGTTTTCAGCTTTCCGCCAAAAGCCTGCTCGAGATGGAGGCGGCCTAATTCATGGGCATACGCCCAACTGGAAGTCTCAAGGCTTTTGCGGTAAAGAAAGGCGATCTTCAAACTCTCCGGCGCAGGAGTGGTGGGCAGGATCTTTCCAAGGAGAGAGGGCTTTGCCGGCTCCGGATCGTTTACCAGGGTTACCTGGCTGCCCTTTTCGGCAAGCAGCAGTTCCTTCTGGATTTTTGAGAGCGTTTCTTTTAACTGAATCAGGGTTTCTTCCCGGAGTTTGTCATAGCCGTACAGTTCCATATAAATCAGGAGCGCGTCGGAGGCGGAGAGTTTTATTTTTTCCCCGTAAGCGGTATGATACGCCTTTCCGAATTTTTCGCAGGCGGCATGGAAGGCGGTGCGTTCCTCCGTTGTCCATGTTTCCCCCGGATTTTTGCCCATCAGTTTGAGCAGTTTTTTATAGCTGCCTTCTTTGCTGAACCAGACGTCATAGGAGAGGGAAACTTCATAAAAATCCATAAATTCATAATACAGCCGGTTTTCCTTATCATCGGTCTTTTTCGGAATAATCCGGGTGACGGTACCGGGAATGCTGTAGGCGTCCAGAAACTTCATAACGCTGACACGCTTGTTTCCTTCCTGCACGTAAAACCGGTGCATAAATTCATAGACAACGATCGGATCTCTGATGCCGTCGTCAACCTGATGGTTGTAAAGAGAGGCCCACTTTGCCGCAAATTCGGATTTTTCCGGCAGAAGGGGCATGAAATTACCGGCAAAGGCATTGGTCCTGCCTGCCGTTTTAGTACCTACGATCTTGGATAAGGGAATATCCATCAGTCCAAGGGGAACGGAAGCGGTTACTTCGGTATAAGATAAAATATCATCCAGCGCGGGCAGATAAGGGTAGGCGCCCTTGGCGAGAGCTGTCTGATAGTTTCGTTTTCCCTTTTTGAGCGCTGCCGTGTAATCATTGATCGCCATAGATTAAGTCTCCTGCATAGTGTGTGTTATGTTATATGGTCAATATATAGTATATGCGGAATCTGAATTTTTCCGTATATTCAGACTGATTCTATCAGAAGTGAAAGGAAAAGGCAAACTATATTTCTTGAAGAGAATGCAAACACATGGTATAATATCGACAGGTTTAATGCCGGCGCCGAGCGAAGCGAGTGTGCATCGCGAAGCGTACCATGTCGATAGACATGGTATACTGATAACAAATAAGCATATTGCGGATATTCTCCGTGCTGCGGCGGCAGAGGATACATCTGCTTTATGTTAGAGAAAGGAGGTAATTGCCATGCGTTTTGGAAAAACGGTGGCTGTGGCTGTTGCAGCGGCAATGGTATCGGGGCTCTTTGTTATGCCGGTTTCCGCTCATCATGGCCGCGGACATCACAGGCAGGCGGTACAGCCGGTGCAGCAGGTACAGACCACACAGACTGCGGCGGTTGATACGTGCTACCCCGTGTGCGCCGTGGAGGGATGTGCGGAAATAGGGCGCCATATTCATGACGATGTGTACTATTGCAGCTATGCCCATGAGAGCGGCTATTGTGACGGCACCTGCTGGGCTGCCTACAATCAGACGTATTCCGGGCGTGTATGCGGCGGATATCATCACGGAAATACGGCGGCCGATACGTGCTATCCCGTATGTGCCGTGGAAGGATGTGCGGAAATAGGACGCCATATTCATGACGGCGGGTACTATTGCAGCTATGCCCATGAAGGCGGCTATTGTGACGGCACCTGCTGGGCGGCGTTCGATCAGGCGTATTCGGGGCACGGATGCGGCAGAGGACACCGCTGTTATTAAGTAAGAAAATGTCGGCCCGACCGGAGTACCGGTCGGGTATATCAATAAAACAAGGGAATGATAAGGAGAACTATGCAAAAAAGAAAACTGTCACGGGAAATTATTTATGTGATACTCCTGGTAATCGCAGGTATGCTTGTTTTCTGGTGGTATACATTACAAAACCGTGCCAGAATACTGGAACGGAATAAAACGTATGCGGCGGACTGTGCAAGGCAGACGATGCTGCAGATTGACGAGACGCTGAACAATGCGCTGAGCCGCATCGATACCTATGCCTATTTTCTGGGGAAGAGCCTGAGTGAGGCGGATATTTCTCAGGATATGCTGGAGGAGATAGAGGCAAACTCTCTGTTTGATGCGGTGATGTTTACGGATGCAGATGGTATTGACCATGCTTCCGACGGGAGGACTTTTGATATATCCTGGCGTCCCTTTTTTGCCAGCGGCATGAGGGGAGAAGATGACAGCATCGTTTTGTTTGATTCTCATTTTTTTGAGGAAACCATGGTATGTTTCTATGCGCCCATCCGGTATCAGGGAGAGATTATCGGCGTGCTGCGGGGAACGTATATGGCGGAGCGGTATCTGCAGAATATGCTTTCCGTCACCTATTTCGGAGAACCTGCGGGCGTGTTTTTATGTTCGCCGGACGGCAGCGTTGTGGCAAGTTCCGAAAATATGAGCTATACGGGGAATCTGATAGAGCAGCTTCTTATGGATGAGGTGATCGATGAGGAAACCGCCGGAAACGTGCGGAAAGCTTTCAGAGATGAGGAAGGCGGCGCTTTTATCTGTGATGAGGACAGTAAGACGGACAATATCTGCGTGACGCATCTTCCGAACAATGATTTTGTACTGGTGCAGACATTTCCGAAATCCGTGACACAGAGCATGATTCAGGATGAGAATCTGATGGGAATCAGCCTGGAAATCATGCTGATCGTGCTTTTTGCAATCTATGTTGTCGTATTGATTATCCGTTCAAGGCGGGAGAAAAAGGCACTGGAGAAAGAAAACCGGGAGATGGGTTATATCATCAGCGGTGTCAATACGCTGTTTTCCCGTTTTGCGATGATCGATCTGGAGGAGGAAACTTATCAGTATCTTGCGGGTACAAAACCGGAGTCTCCCAATCTGGCCGTCAGCGGGCGCTATCAGGAGCTGCTGGAACAGCTCTGCTGCCGTATGATTGATGAGGGGCGGCGCGGGGAGTTTGCGGAGGCGCTCGGCAGGGAGTCCATCGTCACATCGCTGGGAGACCAGAACGATCTGCGTTTTGAGTGTTATGTTATGCGTGACGGTGTTCCTGAGTGGGAACACACCAATATTATCTGTCTGGAACGAAAGGAGGGCAGAGCCAGCAAGGTGCTGCTGATCCGGCAGGTCATTACGGATATTAAGGAAAAAGAACTGCGTATTCAAAGAAAAATGTCTCTGGCAAACAGAAAGGAGAGACAGTATCGTATTGCCATCACTTCCAATTCTTTCTGTACCTTTGAGTTTAATTTAACCCAGGATATGATCGAAAATGATATTATGCGTGATTTGGGTGATGAACAGATATCCCTGCTGAACAGAGTAGGGTTGGAGGCGCCCTGCAGGGCTTCCGTATGCTTTGAGAGATGGAGTGAATATATTCTGGAGGAGTCCCGGCAGGAATACCGCGCCGTGGTAAATGTGGCATATCTGAAAGAGCGCTTTGAGAGCGGAGATGCGGAAGTTGTGATCGATTACTGGGGACGGAATTCTTCCGAGGAACAGATGTGCGTCCGTCAGACCTTTATTATGACAAGGGATAACGATACGGATGATATCATGGTCATGGTAGTGTCGAAAGATATCACGGAACAGGTACAGAAACAGAGAGAACAAACCCAGGCGCTTCAGGATGCGCTGATGCAGGCGCAGCATGCAAACCAGGCAAAGACCACGTTCCTCTCCAATATGTCCCACGATATCCGGACACCTATGAATGCGATTATCGGTTTTACCACCATTGCGGCAAGCCATATTAACAATAAGGAACAGGTACAGGACTGCCTGCAGAAAGTGCTTTCCTCCAGCAACCATCTGCTCAGCCTGATCAACGACATTCTGGATATGAGCCGGATCGAGAGCGGCAAAGTGCAGATCAAGGAACAGGATTGCAATATCTCCGAGCTGATGCACAATCTGGTCAATATCATCCAGCCTCAGGTGAAGGCAAAGCAGCTTGAGCTGTTTATAGACACTTTTGATGTCAACAATGAGGATGTGATTGCGGATCCGTTAAAGCTGAATCAGGTGTTTATCAATCTGATGAGCAATGCGGTGAAATATACGCCTGCGGGCGGTACGATTACGTTCCGGATTATCCAGAAAACCACGTTCCGGCACGGCTTCGGGGATTACAGCTTTATTATCAAGGACAATGGTATCGGTATGTCCCAGAAGTTTGTGGAACATGTTTTTGATCCGTTTGAGAGAGAGGTGACGGCTACCCAGAGCGGCATACAGGGAACCGGTCTGGGCATGGCTATCACGAAGAATATTGTGGAGATGATGAACGGCAGGATCAGTGTGGAGAGCGAGCTGGGGAAGGGAAGTACTTTCACGGTGGAACTGGCGCTGAGGCTGCAGGACGTTGAAAAGAACGGCACCCAGATCAGAGAACTGAAGGGACTCAGGGCTCTTGTGGTGGACGATGATCTCAATACCTGTGACAGTGTGAGCAAAATGCTGCAGCAGATCGGGCTGCGTTCCGAATGGACCACTTCCGGCAGGGAGGCGGCTTACCGTGCGAAGCTGGCGGTGGATGAGGCAGATCCTTATCATACCTATATCATTGACTGGCAGATGCCGGAGCTCAGCGGCGTGGAGACGGCGAGGAGGATCAGGCAGTCCATTCGGAGCGATGTCCCCATTATTATACTGACCGCCTATGACTGGACGGATATCGAGGAAGAGGCGAGAGAAGCCGGCGTGACGGCTTTCTGTGCGAAACCGCTGTTTATGTCGGATCTGAAATCTGCGCTTTTGACCGTAAATAATCTGGTAGATAAAAAGGAGCAGGAGGCTGCGCCGTGGACGCTGGCTGATTTTGGCGGCAAGCGCATTCTGCTTGTGGATGATGTGGAACTGAACCGGGAGATCGCGGAGGTGATTTTGACGGAAGCGGGATTCGTGGTGGAGATGGCACCGGATGGAACGGATGCGGTGGCAATGATGGAAAAAGCGGAGGAAGGCTATTATGCCGCGATCCTGATGGATGTACAGATGCCGATTATGAACGGTTATGAGGCGACAAGAGCGATCAGGAAGCTGCCCAGGGAAGATGTGAAAAATCTGCCGATTATCGCCATGACAGCCAATGCACTGGAGGAGGATAAGGAAGCGGCGCTGAAAAACGGCATGAATGCGCATCTGGCAAAACCGCTGGATATGGGGACGTTTATTGCCCTTTTGCAGAAGTTTATTAAAGAAAAGTAAGGTTAGAATGGTTTGGAACTGTTTCAGAAATGAGGAGGAGAATGCTGATAACGTAAGAGTATCAGCATTTTTTCAGGCAGACATCCGGGGATGGGAGATTATGGAAGCGGTAGAAAGCCTGCGGACGATGCAGGGGAGGAAAGTGCCGGGGAATGACAACGGAAACAGATATTGTACTTGCCATGTTTCCAGGACAGCGGTATGATAAATAAAGTGTTAAAATGAAGAAGAGAAAATGCACATACGGAACCGGAAAACGGTATGCTGAAAGGGCACACAGGGAACTGAAACAGGAGAACAAAGGATGAAAAAGAAACTGCTTGGCTATTATGATTATACGGTGATTCTTACATATTGCGGGATGCTGTTTGCGTTTGGCGGGATATTGCAGGTGATAAAGGGAGATTACTGGAATGCGGTGATTTCTCTGATGCTGGCTGGGATCTGTGATATGTTTGACGGGGCGGTGGCTTCCACAAAGGACAGGGACGAAAAGGAAAAGAAATTCGGCATTCAGATAGATTCTCTGAGCGATCTGATCAGCTTTGGCGTATTGCCGGGAATTTTTGTTTATATGATCTCCGGTCAGAGTGCGCTTGTTGGGATCATATCCGGATTGTTTGTGTTATGTGCGCTGATCAGGCTTGCGTATTTCAATGTATTGGAGGAAGAGCGGCAGAAAGAGACGACGGAGTGCAGAAAAAGTTACCTGGGTATTCCCGTGACCAATATCGCGATATTGCTGCCCGCATGTTATCTGTTGTTTGACCACAGGATCATGAAAAGTGTGATTTGCTTTCCGGTTCTCCTCTCGATTCTCGGCATTGGGTTTCTGCTCCCCGTGAAGATCAGAAAGCCCGGTGTGATCGGGAAGGCGGCGATCGTGATGGTGGGTATTTTAGAGGTGGTGTTTATGATGCTTTTTATGGGATGGGATATTATGTGATATGAAAGACTCTTTACTTTTAAGGTTTTTATACGGGACAGTTCCGGGAAGAGCGGTTTTGAAGTTTCTGGCATGGCCGGGAGTTTCAAAGCTGGGGGGGCGGTTTCTGTCATCCCGGATTTCCCGGCTGGCGGTTCCGTATTATATTAAAAAGTTTCATATTGATATGGCTGATATTGAGGTTCCGGCTGGCGGTTTTCCTTCTTTCAACGCTTTTTTTATCAGAAAGAGGAGGCATGTTGGTTTTGATTCGGCTTATGATCATCTGAGCAGTCCCTGTGACGGGTATCTGACGATTGCGGACATCACGGAAGGAACGGTTTTTTTCGTTAAAAATACGGCGTTTTCCCTGGAGGATCTACTGTGCGATACGGAACTTGCCGCAAAATTCAGGGGAGGATCTGCTTTTATATTCCGGCTGACGCCGGCAGAGTATCACAGATATTGCTATGCGGCGGACGGTAATATTGTCCGTGGGGAAAAGATTCCCGGAAAGCTGCACTGTGTCCGTCCCATTGCGCTGAGAAATATGCCGGTATTTGTGCAGAACAGCAGGGAGTATCAGGTGATCCGAACGGAACATTTCGGCATGATGGTTCATATGGAGATCGGTGCGATGCTGGTGGGAAAAATAAGGAACGACAGCGGGTACCTGAAAAAAGGCTGCGTGCGGAAGGGGGGAGGGAAAGGATATTTTGAATTCGGCGGTTCCACCATTGTTTTGCTGACACAAAAAGGTATGATATCTCCCGATCCGGCGTTGTATAAGAGAAAAGATGGGGAAGGGGAAATACCGGTACATATGGGAGAGTGTATCGGGCAGAAAAAAGAGGGGGTATAACCGTGGGGCAGTACACTATCTGATATGGATCAGTACTGTCCTGCGGTTTTTTTGTTGTGTTCGGCGGCATGTTCAAATCCGTGTACCCAGTCGGAACACAGGTAGTAAAACAGGTAGATCACCGAACTGACGCTCCAGGTCAGCGGATATGCCCAGAATACGTATCGGATTTCGCCGGTCAGCTTCATGACGGCCAGAATATAACTGATCCGCAGGACACACCATATGGAGAGCATGACGATCATCGGCACAAATGCCTTTCCGGCTCCACGGCACACGGCGGCGATGGAATGGGAGAAGGCAAGCAGGAAATAAAACAGCGCCACAATATGCGCCTGCATGGCGCCGTTGTGGATCACACTGGGGGAGGAATCAAACAGACCGATAAGCTGCGGCGCGAAAACATAGTAGAGGATGCCGATGGCTTCCGCCATCAGGACCGCCGAGAGGATCGAAAAGCGCGCGCCCTTTTTTGCCCGGTCGTATTGTCTCGCCCCCAGGTTCTGGCTGATAAAGGTGGTCGCCGCCATATTAAAGCTTGTGACAGGCAAAAAGGCAAAACCTTCGATTTTGCAGTGGACGCCGTAGCCTGCCATGGCAAGCCTGCCGAAGGTGTTGATCTGTGACTGGACGATCACGTTGGCAAAAGCGATCACGGAATTCTGTACGCCGGAGGGCAGTCCGTAGCTGATGACCTCAAGCAGTATATCTTTATGAAAACGTATCTTTTTCAGTTCCACCGTATAGATATTGCCTTTTTGCAAAAGATATACCATACACAGAACCACGCTTGCCGCCTGGGAGATGACCGTTGCCACCGCCGCCGCCCAGACACCCCAGTGGAATTTGCCGATAAAAAGCAGATCCAGCAGGATGTTCACAAGGGAGGAAAAGATCAGATAATACAGAGGGCGCCTGCTGTCCCCCAAGGCATTCATAATGCTGCAGCAGATATTGTACATCACTACGGCAAAGGCGCCGAGGAAATAAAAGCGGAAGTATTCCACGGCTTCCGGCATAACTTCCGGATCTGTCTGCATCCAGGTCAGGAAAAGGGGCGTAAAGATCACGCCGATGATGGTTAAGAGGATGCCGCTTGCCGCCCCGAAAGCCATCATCGTATGTACCGAGCGGGACACCTGTTTTTTATCTTTTGCGCCGAAATATCTGGAAATTACCACGCCGCCGCCCATCGCGGTTCCCATAAAAAAGCTGCTCAGCAGAAAGATCAGGTTTCCCGAGGAGGTGACTGCCGCCAGGGCGTTCGTACCGAGATACCGCCCTACGATAAAGGCATCGGCAGTGTTGTATAACTGCTGGAATACCTGGCTCAAAAAGACCGGCATCGCAAAGCCGAGCATCAGGGAATAGGGATTTCCTGTGGTCATGTCCAGTACGTTTGATGAGGATTTTTCTCCGGTGTTTTTTGAAAAGTGCATCGCGGCTCTCCTGAAAATGTTTTTCTGTTCGTACTTCTATACTGTATCCCTTTTGGTGTGATAT
>OFEY01001784.1_pt1 | contig 13048 bp, 11 predicted proteins | sample 1521251 | NCBI WGS metagenome assembly OFEY01 (sample SAMEA3504100, study PRJEB24116) | mouse gut metagenome | biome: mouse gut; feature: mouse-associated habitat; material: faeces | place: Denmark | collected 2011
GCATGGCTTGAAAAGCCGTAGTCCAAAGCAATATCCAGAATCCTTCGGTCCGTATCCTTTAACCCCTCAACCACTTTTGCCAAACGGCGGAGTTTCGCATACTCCTGGACCGGTTTTCTGACCAGACGTTTAAACAGACGCTGATAATAAAATTGGGACAAGCCAACCATATCGGCAAGCTCCTCTGTAGAGATTTCTCCTGATAAATGTTCCTCGATATAATTCAATGACTGGTCTATAGTTTCCCATGCGTGCATTGCGGCACCTCCTTTATTTGATGCTCAAATCATACCACACTGTTTTTTATCAGGCTTTTCACCCTATGCCCTTTTTCATCACAGCTCCCATATACAATATTGCATGATGTCAGATATCAGTCCTGTTCTGCTCAAAGTTCCCGCAAATCTATGCGGTTATTCTTTCGATACATCAGACATGTTATCCCCAGAAGCAGCACACACAGAACAGCCCGATATCCCCCGGAATATCCTTCCGGAACCAGACAGGCGCCCGCGCCGCCAAGGATTGCAAGGACAGCCCCGCCCATGCCGCCAAGTACGGCTGAAGCGCTCTGTTTGACCACGCTTACCTCATTCTCCCAATCCAGAACCGGGAAATGCAGATTAACGGTAATCCCGTATACACAGGCAAACAGCAGGATCACCGCCGGAATCACCATCATCCAGAAGCTATCCTGTAATCCCGGCTTTAATGCAAGGAGCAGGAAAACCTCCGACACAAGGTAAAAAGGCAGAATCAGGATCAGATTCATCAAAAGCTTTGCGTCCAGGACGGTCCGTGCCGGCAGCGGCAGGCTTTTGGCAAGCCACCACTCCTTCCCTTCCATGGAAACAGATGTGGCTGCAGTTGTCATCATACAAAAAGTGCCTGCCAGCAGAAACGGTGCGATTACTGCCAGATCAACCGGAACCGGCAGGAGCTCTTTCACCCTCGCCGGGCCTGTAAAAAGAAGCGCCCCCGATATGACACAGCCCATAAGCGGTCCGATGATCGTATTGGATACATAAATACTCGATGAGAAATACCGTCGGAATTCCTTCCTGCACAGGGAAACCAACGCCGAGTCTGCTTTCAAATCTCCCATCTGATAATCATGCCTTGCCGCCGTTGTATACAGATTCCGGCAGATGGACTGAAAACAGGCGGATACGGCCGCCGCCGCCGCGGCAAATACAGACAGAAATAAACCTGTATACATCAGGCACCGGCTGATTTCCCCATTTACAATCGCCGTCCCAAGCAGCACAGCCGGAGGATAGAATCTCTCAAGCATAGCCGAAATCATTCCGGACAGTTCCTCCATAATCTCCAGACTTTCCATCCCTTCCACTGACGTAAGACGCGAAGAACCATACATAATGGCAAAAACAAATACTATCGTAAGCGTTGACGCTACCAGGCTTTTATGCCGCATCCTGGAAGAAATTCCCGTAACCAGAGCCCCAATAAGGATCGCCCCTGTCATTGGCAGTAACGGCACTGACCATATCCCAAGAAACGCACACAGATAGAATGACACATCCGGCCTCATCTGCCATGCATACACTGCAATCCCCGGAAGCAGTACCAGGGCAGCCATCAGCAGATTTTCCGTATACATGCGCAAAAACCGTCCAAGCACTACTGCGCCTTTCCTTACAGGCAGGGATACTACCATATCATATCCCTGTCTCCGGAAAATGATGCTTCCCGCCTTTAAGATTCCAAATACAAAAATGAGCATGCTGGATATGGCGATGACATAAGCCGGAACATCTTCTCCTGCTCCAATCTCCACCAGTCCCCAGGAAAGGCCGCCCACATAAAATAGCAGCATAATAATCAGGAGTATCCAGAGGACAGAAAGCATTACGGCCCTCTTCTTTTTACGCTTATCTTTCGTGAACCGTAAAATATTTATGCCAAGGAGATTACATAGCTCCAGCCTGGCCATAATCCTAATCTGCGCCAGCATTATTTACCACCTCCATAAAAATGGACTCCAGCGTATTGCCCTGCTTTACAACCTCCTCCATGGTGCCTTCGGCAATCAGGCGTCCCTCCTTGATCATCGCTACCTTGTTACAAAGCTTCTCAGCCACCTCCAGCACGTGGGTGGAAAAGAATATGGCGCCCCCGCCGGCGCAAAGTTTCCTCATCCTCTCTTTCAGAATAACGGAAGCTTTCGGGTCAAGCCCCACAAAAGGCTCGTCCAAAACCAACAGCCTTGGTTCATGCAGCAGCGCAGATATAATAGCAAGCTTCTGTTTCATACCATGGGAATAAGAAGAAATCAGATCCCCAAAGGATTCCGTTATTTCAAATTCATCCCCGTACCTTTGGATCCGTTCCTTCCTCTCTCCTGCCGGAACCTTGAAAATATCGGCAATAAAGTTCAGATACTGGATGCCTGTCAGATACTCATACAGATCCGGATTATCCGGAATATATGCCGTCATCTGTTTGCACACAAGCGGGTCATCATGAAGGCTGATTCCTCCGATCCGAATCTCTCCCGCATCATATCCATGGATCCCGGCAATGCATTTCAGCGTTGTTGTCTTCCCGGCTCCATTATGCCCGATGAATGCGCAGATATCACCCGGCATCACATGAAGGCTCAGATCCGTGACGCCCTTGCTGCCGCCCTTATAGTGTTTCGTCAAATGATTGATAATAAGCATTGTTTTCCTCCTGTTTTATGAGAGCAGTCTCTGTAGCTGCTTCGCATCTGCCAATCTTCTATGTGTCAGTTTTTGCAAAATGCTGCAGTATTTTCTGGAAATCAGCATTCTCTTTCAGAGCCTCAAAAGCCGGGTGGCTGAATGCTTCCTGCAGATTCTGAAAAACGAATTTCCTGCTTCTTGGAGCCATTTCTCCCAATGGAAGGGCTTCAATCCATGCGTCTAAACGGTCAAAATATTCATCTCCGTGGAGTACAACCTTCTCTGCCCGTAAGAGCCCGTCAACACATTTCTCAAAAAGGAAGAGGGCCTTCAGCGCTTCTTCCTCCTCCCCGACCGCTGCATACATGACTGCCGCCTGATAATGGAACTGTGCAGCAAGATTGGGATGGAGCTTCTCCAGCAGGTAGGCTTCCATTACATTTCTGATCCTGCATACTGTCTTTTTGCACCGCTCTATGTCATCTTGATATAAAGCCAGGGATATCGCGGCATCACTGACCAGGTTCAGAATATCCAGCCATTCCCTTGCCTGGATATAACCTCTTGCCTTCTCATGTTCCCCCGCCATCTGATATGCCTGGACCAGTATGGCTCCGTCCTGCCCTGCAAGACGGGCGGGGTCAGAAGAAGGCTCCAGCATAGTTATCGTTTCAGCCGCTTTCCCAAGCCATAAGCTGATGCCAGCCTTCAAAACCAAAGCATCACTGCATATGCTTACATCGCTGCAGCTTTCCAGAATATGGTCGCACCATGAAGCCGCCTCCTCCAAAAGCTGTTTTTGTTCCTCTTCTGACTCTGCCAGCATGTAATGATTCGGTACAATACAGTAAGCTGCAGCAAAAAGGCATGGCAGGAATAGTACCTGTGGGCCAGAGTGCGGGTCTTTTCAATGGCCTCATGAAAAGGAAGCCTGGCAAAATCCTTTACAAGCTCCGCATAGAAGTAGCGGATCTGCTCTTTGGAGAGCTGGGCTTTGTACCCGATCAGCTCGTCTATCGTTGTGCCAAAATAGGCAGAAAGTTCGAGCAGAAGCATAAGATCCGGTGTGCTTTGAGCATTTTCCCACTTGGATACTGCCGCCTTACTTACTCCGAGGAAGTCTGCAAGCTCCTCCTGGGTAATCCTCCGCTCGCGCCTTAGCCGGATAATATTGTCCGATAAATTTAGTCTGTCCATACTGTTATTGTTCTCCTTATCCTCTATTGTATTACCTCTTTTCTTCATTATAATAAAAAGGGGATTCCCTATCAATCGAACTGTATTCCACTTTTTCGCAAAAAAGTCAACCGGGGGGGAAACTTCTTCTTATTACTAAAAACACTGGAGTAATTATTTTATGTTTGATGTGATGACAGAAATAAATTCACTAACAAAGATTGAATGAAGTAACTTTTTCATCTAGTATCCAACTAAAAGTAAATATATTTTGACAAAAAACAGAAGTGGAATTGTTGCACATTCATCCACTGATAAAGTACCTAATTCCACCTCTGAGTTTTTCATATATTGCAGTCTTGCAATTGACTTTACCTCAAAAGCCTTTAGAGCAGAACTTACAATCCATCTCGCCTGACTTCACTCCCCGTATTCATCATCTGTTGAAAAATTCTCAATAAATCTACCAAAGTTGGTGCTTCCTTCTATCGTATTATCAGATAGCAGCTTTTCCTTTAAGGTTTAATAAGGATTGGATTAGTTCCGGGTCGGGCAAGGCGTCTATCCAGTCCCTCTTTGTAAATCCTTGCTCACTCAAATCTCCAACCTCCTGTTAAACTCGTTTTAAAATCTGACTCACTCTTTCACTCCGCCGTCCATCGAAGCCGATCCTTCATCCGCAGCCTGCAACAATTTCTTTAAATGTTCCATCTGTTCCTCATTTACATTAGAACAAAATCCATCTGGAAGAGTTGTTCCAGAGAGAATACAGTTGTCAAACTTACTACCCTTAATGTTTGCTCCTGCCAGACTTGAAAACCTAAAATCCGCATTCTCAAAATTACAGTTTACCAGCATCGCATTTGAGAAATCTGTACTTGCAAGAATCGTATCCGAGAAATCACAGCTCAAAAACTTTGAATGATTAAACATCCCATACCGTAAATCTGCCTTTTTCATATCAAACAAATTAAAATTGGCATATCCTGCAACCGGAATACTGTAATCTGACGTTATTGTTACAGGCGTCCTGATAAAAACAGGCTTGAACAAAAACGGCAGCCCCTCCATATCATTCATTTCTGAACCTGCATTAAAAAACCATTCCAACCGTTTCTTTCCCCTGACGGCATATGGTTCATAAATATGTCTGTATATCTGCACTATGCACCTTAATACATTTATATTTTCCTGAAACAGGCTGCGTTTCCCATCATACCGGTAATCATGAACCGCACCATGGAAGAACATCTTCTCAAAAAAATAACCTAAAAACTGGTACTTTAATTCCTGCCGGATAAATTCTTCTTCCTCGTTAGATAACATCTTATACAAAGATCTGTAATAGATAAACTCAGATACCTTATCACTGACATCTGAATCAGCAAACAGACGGCTGAAAGCACAGATAAATGCTTCAATGACCGTACTACGCTTCTGCTCATCCCTCATGCATTCTTCATCAAAAGACTGATAAATGGTTTCAAGCTCATAAAATATCTTTTCACACAGGAAGAAATCTCTTATATTATTGTGATAAAATTCAGCAACGCCTCTTTTACCATCATTTTTCCAATAATTACAAAGCGCATAACACCGTCTTACAATCTGCCCTGTCTGTTTTGATTCCAGCTGCAGGCCGCGTATGATTTCCCCGATATCATCCTGTGTTACATACAGCTTCTTATTCCCGGTCGCATACATTTTATAAGCAATCTCAGCGCCAACCCGATACAAAACATCCTTATACCTGCTAATCATATGTGTATAGGAATCCCTTGAAAACAGCTTGTTATACTCCGTGTTGCTCAGCTCCACAGAAAATATCTGATGGTATAAGACCCATGGATTATCCCATGCCTCATCCGTAATCTTCCCTGCCGCAAGCATATATAGAGCCAACGGGGTATCACAGATTCCATCCGAAGAATCGTCCTCAATCCCAAGGATCCGATCAAGCCGCGGAAATTCTTCCCGGTCACACACCTTCCGGTATTTTTCAATCCATTCCTCCCGCTTTCCCGCATTGAAATGCTTTAACAATACATAGGCGATGCCGGTGCCGATTCCCTCCTCTTTCAGTTTTAATACATCTATAAATTTGGGCCTCGTTGTTATGATAATATGGCTTTCCGAGAATCCTCTGATGATTTCGCTCAAAATCTGCTCCGCAAAGTCCGTCATTCCGTCAATCATACATAATTCATCAAACCCATCCAGAAATAAGACCGATTTCCCTGCCTTTTCTGCAAACGCTTCATACGTCTCAAATCCCAGCTCTCCCAAAAGCTCCTTAACCGGTGCTTCTATAAACTTTCTGCTCATAGTCAGATTCCTCAAACGGACACAAAACATTGCGCATCCGTCAAATATGCCGTTTTCGGATTCTTGCATGGCCTTCTCATTGCCGAAAGCAAGATGTGAAATCAAGCTGCTTTTTCCTACACCAGCATCACCTTCCATCACCATAACACGGTTTTTCCTATCCGCCGGAAACTCAGCCAGAAGCTTCTCAATATCTGGCCGACTTTCCCATAATCTCATGGAACTGCGGGGTGCAATATCATAATCCGGCCTGACATATGTATCCTTCAAAGTAATAGCCCTTTTGTCTTCTGCCTTATGCAGAAACAATACACTTCCGTAGCTTTTGACATAACCATAGTAATCCTGGTTACATTCTGACTTTTCTTTTCCCTCCAACATCCGGTATATATCATCACACACGATAGAGGCATGGAGACTTCGTAGTTCCGGATTATTCTTTACCAGCCTATCCATATGGCGGTAAATAAAATCCACTTCTTCCGGCGTAACGATACTGTCCGCCTTTTCACCATACTGGACAGGGGGAAATACATCCTTTCTTGGAAGGAAACCTTCCATCAACCACTGCGTATAAAACTCAATGTTTTTCTGCCATATAAACAGGCTGCTATTACTGCATTGATACTCCTTTTCATATATCTCCTGTGCAGTCTCAATCACATTTGTAATCCTGTCCTGCAGGGTTTCTTTTGTAATATAGTCAAATATCCCCTGTATCCCATTTGTAACAAGACCAGTTACGATACTGCTGATATAACCATATATCTGTTCATTCATCTCTCGTTCCTCTTTTCAGGATGTTTTCTGCTGATTTGATATAAATGTTATCATGCAGGTATAGAAAAAGCAACTTTCATTGACATTAATCAAAAAAAGTGATAGTATAACTATCATAAAATCCAGACAGACAGGAGAGATTCTTTATGGGAGAATCTATGATTCGGAAACAGCAGATGGAGCGGCGCACGCAGCAGATACTTCACACTGCTCTAAAGCTGTTCTGTGAAAAAGGGATTGAATACACATCGGTGGAGGAGATTGCGAAAGCCGCCGGTGTCGGCCCAGCTACAATCTACCGTTATTTTGAAACCAAAGCCCAGCTTGCGATCTCGGCAGGGATTGCATACTGGCAGAAGGTTGCAGGGAAATATCTGGAGTCCCTGTCCCAAATCGCATATCAGAAACTAAGCGGACTCCAACAGATGGAATGTATTTTCCATATCTTTTCAGAGATTTTCCAGGAGGAACTTCTATTTCTGAAATTTCTCCAGGAGTTTGATATCTTTGTCCAAAGATATCACATTTCAAAAGAACGGCTGGGAGAATATGAAGAATAAATTCTGAATCTGAAGCCTTATATGACAAATGCCCTGGAAAAGGGTCTCAGGGACGGAAGCCTGGCCTTTTCATATACAGCAGATGAAATATATTTTTCCGTGACACATACGCTGATAAGTCTGATGCAGAAGCTGTCCTTAAATGGGCACATCCTTTCATCTGACGAGCGGGTCGGCCTGGCATTGCAGGTAGAGATTGCGGGCAATCTGCTCCTTAAGGGCTTGGCAGCAAAAGAATGATAACATAGAGGGAACAAGGAGGATACATATGAAATCACTATCTACAGGTAAAATATGGCTTTTCGCAGCCGGACAGTTTGGATGGTCTTTACTGTCTGGTCTGATTTCTAATTGGCTGGTATACTTTTATCAGCCGGATGAAGCCTCTGTCGCACAGGGGCAGACACTGTTTATTCCCCAGGGACTGGTTATTCTCGGAATCTTTACGGTCATTGGCGGCATTACCGCCTTCGGACGGCTTTTTGACGCATTCACAGATCCGTTGATCGCATCGCTTTCAGACCGCTGTACCTCTGAAAATGGCCGGCGAATCCCATTTTTGAAATGGGCGGCCCTGCCTCTTTCTGTGTCTACCGTACTGATATTCTGGTCCCCGGTCAACAGGAACAGTTGGGCCAATGCCATTTTCCTGTTCGTAATGGTACTGGTATATTATCTGTCAATTACAGCTTACTGTACACCGTATAATGCCCTGATTCCGGAGTTGGGGCACAACCAGCAGGAACGCTTAAATATTTCCACTGTAATTTCTTTTACTTTTATTGCAGGAACCGCAGTCGCCTATCTGGCGCCGGTCATCTGGGGAGCCCTGATCCCGGTATTGGGCCGTATAGGTGCTATCCGCACAACATTCACAGTTATGGCTGTCATCGCATTTTTCTGCATGCAGATACCGGTCTGGTCCATCCGCGAAAAAGAATATGTCAATACCGTCCCTTCACAGGATACTGCGTTTTCTTCTCTTGTTTCCACATTCCGCAACGGAGAATTCCGGAAATTCGTAGGTTCAGACATCCTGTACTGGATTGCCATTACAATGTTCCAGACAGGCCTTCCGTTTTTCGTCACCAGCCTGCTGAAGCTTCCGGAAACAATGACCACGCTCTATTTTGTAGGCATGACGGCATTGTCACTGATATTTTATATCCCAATCAATAAGCTGGCGCCGAAGCTTGGCAAGAAAAAACTGATAGTTGTGGCATTTGTAATCTTTTCGTCATCCTATCTTTATACCGGATTCCTTGGAAGGATCTCGTTTATTTCCGCCAATGTGCAGGGTCTGCTCCTTATGATTGTGGCTTCGTTGCCCATGGCGGTCTTTGGAATCCTTCCGCAGGCAGTAGTCGCCGACATTGCCCAGAGCGATGCGAAGCGCAGCGGCAGCAACCGGGAAGGCATGTTCTATGCCGCAAGGACTTTTGCCTTTAAGCTGGGCCAGAGCCTCTCTATGCTCCTGTTTACAGCGGTTTCTACAATTGGGAATGCATCGGGGACTGGATACCGTATTGCAGCATTTTCAGCCGCATGCTTCTGCTTTTTAGGTGGAATTGTATTCCTGTTTTATGATGAAAACAAAATCAACCAGGATCTACGGTAACTGTGCAAATGGTTACAAAGGAGATTCATAAAATGGATAAAAGAACAATTCATAATCTGATCATACCGGCAGAAAAATATGCGGAAAGGATGGAGTCGATGGTTCTGCCCTATCTTGCAGAGAGGAAAACTGAAAATTACTGTGAGCGGGAAAAGGGAAAAAAGATTTTTTACCTGCGCTGCCTTGCAGACCATCCGCAGGGGATTGTCATCCTGTCCCACGGCTATACGGAGACAACTGATAAGCATCTGGAAAATATCTATTACTTTCTCCGCGGCGGGTATCATGTCTTCATGCCGGAACACTGCGGACACGGCCGCAGCTACAGATTATGCAGTAATACTGAAGATTTTTCTCTGGTACATATTGATGACTATAAAAGATATGTAGAGGATCTGCTCTTCGTAAGCCGCATTGCGGCACAGGAATTTCCCGGCCTTCCCATATGCCTGTACGGCCACTCTATGGGCGGCGGAATCGCCGCATGTGCAGCCGCGCAGGATCCCCGGCTCTATTCCAGGCTTATCCTCTCTTCACCAATGATACGCCCAAACACTGCTCCGACCCCCTGGCCATTGGCATGCCTCGTTGCAAAGGTGTTCTGTATGGCCGGCAGGGAAGAACGCTATCTGCCGGGAAACCACCCTTATGATGGAACGGAGCAATATGCCGACAGTGCGTCCGCTTCTCAATGCAGATTCCTGTATTATCAGGAAAAACGCAGCAAGGAGCCGTTATTTCAGATGAACGCAGCCTCCTATGGGTGGCTTTGGCAGTCGCACCGGTTAAACCGTAATCTTCAAAAGAAAGCATGGCGTCGGATTTCCTGCCCCACAAGGATTTTTCAGGCAGAAAACGAGACCTATGTTTCTAAAAAGGAACAGGAACGGTTTGTGAAAAAATTATGCAGAAGGAAACGTATAGATGCAAAGCTTATCCGGGTAAAGGGGAGTAAGCACGAAATCTTCAATTCCGATCCTAAAACCTTAGAAGCGTATTGGGATAAAATTTTATCATATTTCAAAGCATAACAAGCCGCCCCCATTTATGCGGAAGTTTTAGAACGGACAGTAAACCACCTACTGTCCGCTCCCCCAATATGCATCCAGCGCGTTCCTGTCTTTACTGACTACATACCCGCTGCCGCCGATTTCTTTTACATTCTCCACCATACTCACGATCAGCAGTGAATCCTCCGCGTCCTTTTCTGCGGTAAATACGGCGAACCAGCCGATCTCTGTCCCTTCGGTGTCCTCCACAGATGCCTTGATCTCTGCTGTCCCGGTTTTTCCGGCCAGCACGATGTCCTCACGATGTGCCGCATAGCCGGTTCCTTCCGGGTTGTTCACCACCTTTTTCATGCCTTCCAGAACCTGCGCTGCAGTTTCCACCGAAAAAATCTGCGGAAGCCAGATTTCAGCACCGGTATTGCTGCCCGCGTCCATGTCAGCTTCATCTTCATATACCAGCCGCGGCTTCAATGCATTTCCCCCATTACAGAATGCTGTATACAAGCCGGCCATATGCAGTGGGTTGACCAGGATCTGCCCCTGGCCATAGCCGCTGTCCGCAAGCTGAATCTCCGATTCGATATGCTCCGTATTGGAATACTGTGATGGGGGCATCACGATCTCGAAGGGAATCTGCTCCCCAAACCCCATGATGTTCAGCTCTCGTTCCAATACATCTGCACCAATCCCCAGCGCCGCTTTTGCAAAGTAAATATTATCCGAATAGATCAGAGCATTTTCCATGGTCACAGGCTCATACGCATGAAGCGTCGTTATATAATAGTCTCCCCAGGAAGCGTCCTTCTGCCAGCTCAGCCCCTCATTTCCAAAGTCCTCCTGCCAATCGACCGCACCTGTTTTCAAACCGATGGACGCAATGACCGGCTTTAACGTAGACCCGGGACACCAGATCTGCCGGAAACGGTTCAGCAACGGTTTTCGTTCATCCTCATTGAGGGCATTCCACCGGGCATCAGACAGGCCCAGGATAAATTCATTGCTGTCAAAGGAGGGTGTACTGACCAGTGCCAGTACCTCTCCCGAGCAGGGATCCATCGCAACGGAGCAACCTGGATCTTCCTGGAACTGCTGATATAAAGCTTCCTGGAGCTGCATGTCGATGGTCAGCCGGACGTCCTGCCCGTTTTTCACCGGGAGATTGGCCAGTACAGATTTTTTGCTGCCATCCTCCCTTTCTATATAAATGCTGCATCCGTCCTGCCCCTTCAATTCCTTTTCAAACAGTGCTTCCAGGCCGCTTTTGCCGATCACGCTGTTTTCGTTGTAACCCTCTCCCGCATGCTCCTCCAGATCCTCGGCGGTCACATTTCTTACATAGCCGGTCAGATGCCCGGCTGCAGCACCGAATGGATATGTCCGCACCTCCACGTCGCTGATCATGACACCCGGGATGGCAAGCAGTACATCTTGCCGTGCTTTCTCCGCAAGCACATCTTCCTCCGGCTCCAGCGCCATCAGATCAAGCTCACTGACCTTCGGAACCGTTTTGAGCGGAACGAAGGAATCCTCCGTCACCCAGGCTGCGTCCAGACAGTTCCGGATTGTTTCCGGATCCATGTCCAACAGCCTGGATAACTGATGTAAGGCATTTTCCCGATCCTCCAACCTTCCAGGTACGAGTCCCACTGATGAGGCGGTTCCAGGCCCGGCAAGCATCCGTTCATTCCGATCCAATATTTTCCCCCGCTCTGCCGGACTCGATTCGATACGCACCTTGTCTTCGGAGGCCAGCTCCGGGAAGATCAGGCCGTCATGCCAAATGATTTTATATCCATCCTCCGTATCTATAAATTGCATTTCGTTTTCAAACCGGAGATTGCCGGCAAGGGTGTCAAAGGACATCCCGTAAGCTACGTTATCCTGTTCCCTGCTATTATTTCTGTCATTTTCCAGTACCTCGACCCGGACATTTTCAATCTCTATTCCCTCATAAATGGCAGAATTCCGTTTTATAAAAGCTTCCTTGTCCGTATATGCGGAATGGGCCGGATCCGTCATCCGGTACATTTCCTCATAATCCTGCTGCCCAATCTGTTCCATGTATCTGACAAGGAGCTCTTCCGGCGTCTCCCGGCCGCTGCCCCTCATGAAATAAACAATCCCGCAGACTGCTGCAAATGCTGCGGTTACAGACAGGACAGCCGCAGCGATGTGGATACGCTTTTTATTCCTTTTGTAAGGCTGCCTCCTTTTCCTTTCCATTTCTGCCTCCATCCTCATGAAAATATTCCACCTGTACGGTTGGATGTTCCATTGCGTCTGTAGATACAATACCTTTTATTTCATATATCTTACACCTGTAGTATTTATGTGTCAAGAAAATCAGAACTCATTATTTGTTCAACCAACGCCAACAACGCTTTTGATGTAGTCCGGGGAATCCGGCGTGATTTTCAGTTTCTTCCGCAGATTGCTTACATGGTTATTGACTGTCTTACAAAAGTAACTTCTTTCCTTTTGAATAGAGCGAATTCCAATCCATCCCTATTTTCCTCCTTAGCTTTTATTTTTCAGCGACAGGGGCTTAACCCAAATTTCCATGTAGGCCATATCCTCCGCATCTCTGTAATACTTCTCTGCAGAGAAGGGCTCTGTGGCCAGACTGTGGTGCTGCAACCATGTACCAAAAAGGTACTTGCTGGCCTGATCCAAAGCTACCGTCACCAAATTCTCAAAATTTTCTGCTTCGACTCTGCAAACGATGTATTCTCCTGCCGAGAGTTCTCTCTTAACAAAACCATCTTGCAGCCGGTCCGGAATATTTTGGACAAGGCCGCCTGCAAAATAAGTGAAAAGGTTTTGTGCAGTACCTTCCGCATGGGACATTCCCATTTCAACAGTAGTATTTAGATTGGCTGCGATTGAAATTCTGTTTCTTCAAAACAGAAGATA
>OFEY01001798.1_pt1 | contig 12957 bp, 11 predicted proteins | sample 1521251 | NCBI WGS metagenome assembly OFEY01 (sample SAMEA3504100, study PRJEB24116) | mouse gut metagenome | biome: mouse gut; feature: mouse-associated habitat; material: faeces | place: Denmark | collected 2011
GGCTATTAAAATTGCTTTTGCTGGTCAGTTCGGAGTACTTACAGTACTATCTCTGATGTTCAACATCATTGTGGTAATATTTAAGTGTTTCTGGGTTACTATCACAAACACAATTTACTATATTACATACTTAAAACAAACTTCTGGCTTTATTGAATCTGATCAGGCCGCCCTCCGGCAGATGCAGGATTATATGGAATACACTATGATTCGCAATCAAAACAGAGGTGTTGATATTGAAACTCTGTTGAAAGAGAACAGTCAGTTGACAGACAATACAGTCGCGCAAATGGCCCGTACTCAGACTGAAGAGCAGATTGAGGCGAGTATGAGAAGTTGTGTCGCTACTATCAATGAAAACGGCGAAATTATCAGAAGCTTCCATGATTCCGGTAGAGCTGCCGCATAACTATAAATAGGAGGTACATTATAATGGATAACAATGTTAATAGCGATGCCGTTGCTGCAAGAAGAAGAGCGTTGGCAGAAGCACTGCGCACTGGCGAGCCGGTTGTTGTAACCGCAAGCGGTGAAGTTGAAAAGAAAGAAGATGCTGTTGACCAAGGTTTATCTGGCATTCAGGTTCCTGATGGCAAATTAGCATAGGGAGGGAATGCTATGGCATATTATTGGTATCAAAGCGATCCGCAACTTTACCAAATGGAAGTTGCGGCAATGAAAAAGTTTTTCCCCTCATTCACAATCAATCAACTCCAGGATGGTTCGGGCAGACTTTATTGGAGAGGTAAGGTTCAGCCTACCGGAGAAGGCGGCATGGTGTGGGACATAATGCTCATCTATAAGAATACGCATCCGCATGTAGGGAGTGCAAATGAGTACGGTGGGACAGTTCAGATTCTTCCTTTAAGCCCAAGGCTTAAAGATGTTGCAGACAAAGTAATGCCAAGTGTTATGGCCTCCTATAATAACAACTACGATGAAGTTTGTCGTAGAGGATTTGGGCTTGGTCTGCCCCATATTTACAGAGATCAGTTTGGCCGTAACGAAGAATACTTTATTTGTACTGCTGATCCCAAATATTTTAAGGGAGATATGACTCAGTCCACTTCAGCAGCATCGGCACTTAGCTGGGCTTGCAAATGGATTATTCTTTGCGAGATGTGGTTAAACGGTGAGATTGGCGATGACGTCGCTATGGAAGGCAATTATTAAATGCCTAAACCTCCAAACTCTCTTGCAAAAGCAATGAGAGTTTGGAGGTTATATTTTAGGCTGGAGGTTTATAAATGAGAGTAGTTTTTTCTAACAGAGCATACGCTTCTGTTTTAGCTGAAACAACTGAAAAGATTAAAACGGAAACCGGTGGTTTGTTTTTAGGAACCGTCCAAGACGATATATGGTTTGTTATTGAAGCTATAGACCCCGGTCCGAAATCCATTTTTGAAGTCGCGTATTTTGAGTACGATCAGAAGTATACCCAGCATTTAATCAATAAGATTGCCAATTTGTACGACAAAGAACTAACCTTAATTGGACTGTGGCATAGGCATCCAGGTTCTTTCGATCAGTTTTCGTCCACCGACGATGGTACTAATGCAAAGTACGCTGCCATGAGAAAAGAAGGTGCTATTTCGGCATTGGTTAATATCGATCCGAAATTTAGAATTACGATGTATCAGGTAGATAGATCTTGCCGCTACAAAAGAATACAGTATGACGTTGGAGATAACCTCATTCCGAATGATCTCTTAAAGTTCAAAACACCAGATAGATTCTTTTCTATCATGGAAAACATCCTACATCCGGCTTCGTCAAACGGGAACGCAGTCGAGGGATACCATAAATCTGTGAGTTTGGCATCCTTTATGAAGTTTATCACCCCCATGCTCAAAGACGCTGAATGCACGGACGTTGAGACAAACAATCTGGTCAGAGATGAAACAACGCAAGAGAAGCTTATAGATGAAATCGTTGATGATTTGACCTATATGGCTGATACCCTTGGTGTTGAAATGTCAATTTCACTTGATGATGTTTATCTCACTGTATATCAGGAAGCCATTGATAAGACTACAAAATTGTATTTTATGTTTTCCGAAGCCAAACAAGCTATCGTCTTATTTTATGCGGATAAATGCTATGTATACCGCCGAAAACTTTTCACCGATGCCTTTGAAAAGGCTAAGTCTGAAAGAGAGCAAAAAGGCAGCACTACAGGTAGTGATAGATTAAGAAAACAACCTGGAGTAGTTGACTCTATGATCAAAATAATAAAATTCAAGAGAAATGAGGAATAAGTATATGGAGATTAAAAGACCTCAAAATTTCTTTGGCGAAGATATACCTCTTGCTGTTTTTATTTCCGAAGAACAGCTTCGTAGCAAAGAGTGCGGAAAGCTCTACGGAAAGTATTTTGAGGATACCGGAATTTTCAATATCTTCCCTGCTGAATTGTCTGAAAAAGGCGAATATCTCGGAGAGATTCTTCCTGCAGGAGAAGCGCCTATCCAAGGTGGCTTTTGTGGGATTATAACTTCTGAAGGTATGGACTTCTATTGGAGCGGCGAAAAAGTCGTAGTTGAGTCATACGGCTTGTACCAAAGCATCTTCTCAAGAAATAAGGGTATCCTTGAAACAGATGTCATGAAGAAGAAATGCGCGGTTATTATCGGCTGCGGATCTGTTGGCAGTTTAGTGGCGATGGAATTGGCCAGATCCGGCGTGGAGAAGTATGTGCTTTGTGATGCTGACACGCTTGAGTATCACAATGTATGCCGGCATCAATGCGGTATCGAGGATGTTGGGGATCTGAAGGTGAACGCCTTAAAGCGTAAAATTCTCAATATCAACCCCAAAGCGAAAGTGAAAACCTTTGGTGGCATTATTCAGAATATTCCAAAAGAAATGCTTGATGAAATGTGCGATCCGCATGAAACAATCTTTGTTGGTTGTGGAGACAACCGTACCGCCGATGTATATACAAACAAAATAGCGATTTACTATGATGCGGCATTTATTTCCATTGGATTTTGGGAAAGAGCATATGCTGGTGAAATCTTCTACCATATCCCTCATAAGAGTATGCCTTGCTACAAGTGCGCTTTAGGGAGCGGTGACTTATCCGGTCGTGTCGAGGCAAATCATCATGTTTACTCCAATCAAGAAAATATTGAAAGCGTCAAATTCGAGCCTGGCATCTCCGTAGATATTAACTTTATTACATGCATTGGAATCAAGCTCATCATCGACATCCTGAACTCTACAAACGAGGGATATATTCCTCGACTGCTCAACAATTTGAAGCAGTACACACTAATTTGCAATACGAGCGATCCGGCAATAGGTGGCGAAATGGTGGAAATCTTCAGTTATCCCTTGCAGGTAACCACTTCTCTGATAGTTGGATTTGATAAAGAGTGTAGCAGTATGTGTAAACTTGAATTAGAAGAAAAGTAAGAAAACATTCCTATTTAGGAGAAAGGAAGGCTCTTATGAAGGCTTTAGCTCAAAGCGAGATAATAGCTTTGATTACCGACTTGAATGCGTTTGCTGATGGTGCGGAAAACTTGATCACCTCTACGCAGTCGAATTATGACAAAGACAAAAAGCTACTCCTAAATAGGCATAGTAGTGCATTGTCGAGTTTAGACAGTACATATAAAGCAAACTGTGCTTCTGTTCAAAGTAAATCGAGACAAACTATCGCCGACGCGAAGAAAATACTTGCGGAAATCGACAAGCTGGACAAAAAACTGTCCAAGGTCGATAAGTATTATGTCAAGACTAAAAAGAAAAAAGAAGAACTCTTAGCAGATACAACAAGCGATGCTTATGAAGATGCAACAGATTATTTTGAAACGCTCGGAAAGATCAAAGAGAGTTTCAATGTGCTGTTCAAGAAATATTCAGAAGATATTCTCCCTGGACTTATTAACGGCCTGAACTACCTGTTCTCAAGCCAAAGAAAAAAGGATTATGAAGAACTCATAATCCTTAGGAACACCGTCGCGGCTTTTGTTAAAGAAATTGAGGAAATGCTTCCTCCTTTGACAGAAGAACAACTTGCCGCGCTTAAAGAGCAATACTTTACGCAGCGCGGCAGCATGGTGGAACGACACAAAACCGAATTGACCTCATTTGAAAGCAATCACTCTACTACGCTGGATAATGTTGCGGGTGAAATTTGGACTAATCTCGACAATGTACTTCCAGACGAATTTGTAGATTATTTAGCCGCAATCATGGCTGGCTATGCCAAAGTGGTACATAAAGTAAATGCTTCAAGTGAAATTCAGGATGAAGTTCTAAATATGTGCTACATTGATTATCCAGTTGATTTCTTCGTACAGTCCAGAGTAGTAGCCTCAATCATCAAGGATAAATGTTCAAAGCTATTGGTGGACGGTTCTATCCGACTGCCGATTATGATGTCAACAAAGAATGCGCCTGTTTGGCTGATCGCAAATGATAATAGCAACAGTTCAATCGTTCAGTCTTTCACCCATTCGATTATGTATGGGCTTCTTTCGTCATGCCCGGTTGAGAAACTGACCTATACCATCGTTGATCCTGAAAATCGTGGTAACAGCATTTCTCCTTTCTTTGACGCGAAGAAAAAGTTGCCGGAGCTGTTTGGGGAAAGGATTTGTATTAGGAAAGACGAAGTGGCTGCTAAAATCGGAAAACTTAATGAGAAAATTGAGAACATCCTTCAAGAGAGACTTGGTAATCAATACGATACCATTTTTGAGTACGCAGGCAACACGCCGGATTATGACCTAAATATTGAGCTTGTTATGCTCTATGATTTCCCGAGAGGTTTTGATGAGCGCACTCTTGCAGAACTCAGAAATATTTTGCGCAATGGCAGCAAATGCGGAATCTATACCGTTATCTCCTACTTGCCCGATCCAGACAATACCCACACAAGGGAATACGAGCAGAGTTTGCAGTCCATAATTGATCTTTCAGCTGTAATAAATCAGAATGGCGAAAACTTTGTAATGCGTGGATTGTCACTCATTTACTATTCCATGCCAGATAAGATTGAGTTTGCTAAGTTCTTTAGCAAATATATGCTCATTTTTGAAGGAATCAAAAATCGTGGCATTGCATTCTCTCCTCTCATTAGAAAACTCATCGAAGCAAAAGACTCAATGGAACTTGACGCTCATATTGAGTATATTTGTGAGATGATGAAGAACTACGAAAAAACCTATGCACAGGTACCGGAGATCAATGCGGTATTTCCTTCGCTTGTTACTTTGGGTAATGTTCTGTACCCGGCAGATGTGTTTTCTGATAGCGTAGGTTATCAGCATATCATCGACAGGTTCAGAGTGGAACGAAATGGGGAAACTAAAAATACATCTTTTGTCGAACTGCCGCTTACATTTGACCTTCGCAATTCTTTCAATTTGTTCCTGAACTGTCCCGACACAAGCAGTAAAGGTATGCTCGACTTCACGCATCACGTTATTTGGAGTTTCCTTTCCTTTATGCCTGTTACGAAGGTCAATGTCTGCGTTTTTGATAGTGAGCAACGAGGAAACAGCATTATTCCTTTCCTTGATTTCCGCAAACGATCTCCCGAAACATTTGATCAAAAAATATATACAAGTCAGGAGGCAATGTTTGATCGCCTTCAAAAGATCAACACTCAAATTGACGAGTTTATTCAGGAGAAATTAGGAAACAGATATAAAGATATACTTGACTATAACCTGAATACCCCGAACAGAGCAGAGCCGGTTACACTCTTGGTCTTGTATGATTTCCCGAGCGGTATGGATGGCAGAAGCATTGATCTTCTGACCAACATTTTGAGAAACGGCAACAAATGCGGCGTGTTCACAATGATTTGCTATAACCCGAATATTACTTTCTCAAGATATGAAAGCATAGACGAGCGTTTAGAGCGGATTTTACATTATTGTGCGTCCATCGACTATAAAGATGCTCATTACGGTCTGCTACCTTATAATTTGCAGATAAATATTCCTGAGTTTCTTTCCTACAATGCTATTGATAATTTCATTAACGACTATGTTGATAAGAGTGAAACTATTAAGAATCAAGGATTGTCTTTCAAGGATATAATCTCGAAAGATTTGTTCTCACTTGATTCCTCGAAATCAATGAGAATACCTGTTGGTGTTGGCGACGGAGATAGCATCATCAATATTACCATTGGTGAGGGCTCTTCTCACCACGGACTCATTGCAGGCGCTACTGGTTCAGGTAAATCTACGTTACTTCACACCTTGATCATGAGTAGTATGCTACATTATAATCCGGATCAGCTTCACTTGTATCTGATGGACTTCAAAAGTGGTGCGGAATTTAAGATTTATGAGTCTGTTAAGCTCCCACACATTCAGCTCCTTGCATTGGATGCCATGCAGGAATTTGGCGAGAGTATTCTTGAAAGCCTTGTAGTAGAAATGGAGGAACGTGCAAAGGCTTTTAAGGAGGATGCAGGCGGTGTTTCTAAAATAAAAGATTACATTCAGGTAACTGGACGTCCTATGCCACGCATCTTAGTTATTATGGATGAATTTCAAATATTATTTAACGACGCTACCAATCGTAAAGTAGCAAATCGATGTGCTGAATTGACAAAGCGAATTGTTACTGAAGGTCGTTCATTTGGTATTCATCTATTTATGGCTACTCAGTCAACTCGTATAATATCGGATCTGACTCTTTCGTCCGGTACTATCGAGCAAATGCGTATACGTATTGGTTTAAAATGCGGGGAAAACGATGCAAGATACTTGTTCTCGGATCAGAACGATACGAAAGCATTAGCAATGATGAAGGGACCAATAGGAACTGCCGTAATGAATTTGGACTATACTGAACAGCCCAATATAGGGTTCAGAGCTGCGTATTGTAACGATGAAACTCAGAAATACTATCTTGAGTTGATTAGCAGGACTTACGCAGAACTGCCTTCGGCATTGCAGACATTTGAGGGCAGCAGAACCACAAATTTGTTGGATTATTTTGCTGATGCGCATATTGGGTCTACTGATGAGTTGCCGGTTCAGATACATATGGGTACGTTAATCAAGGTTGCGCCCCCTTTTGCTATCAGTATTGATAAGAAAAAGAAGCATAATCTTTTAGTATGCGGTTCTAATGAAAGAATGGCAAATACTATAACCAACAACTATATGATTTCGGCTTTACTTAACCGCAATGCTGCTGTTTATTGTATAGATGGCGATAAGCTGGTGGGAGATGATAGCTCTGCTACCTTCTATGATGCTCTCAGCAAATGCAATACACGCTTTAAGATAGTTCAAGATCGTGCTGACATCATAAGGTTCATCAACGAAATCTATCAGAATTATCAGGCTTGGAAAAAGCAAAACAGCGATGATGTCATTTTCGTTGTAATCAAAAACCTTCAATTCTTGGATATTGTAAAATCAATGTTCAAGGGCGATGTGATTGATGAAAGTGAGTTCATTGACGAAACTCCGACTGTGCCTGAGTTTAATCCAGCGGATCCCTTTGCAGCAGTAAATAATATGTTCGCAAGCAGAGGGACTGAGGATAATCTGTCGGTTGGAGAGAAACTTATAAAAATGATTGAAGATGGATTAGGGTTCGGTATCCACTTTGTCGTTACATCACTTGATTATCAGTCAGTACGAGAGTGTATGTACTATGGCGAGAACATTCTCACAAAATTTCCTGAGCGCATCATTTTTGCGCTTGGCTCTAATGATGCGGACAATCTCATTGAAAATGTTTCTGTAGCCGGATTGAAAGATAACACGGTTTACTTCACAGACAGTGTAAAAAACACGTTCCAAATGAAGCCGTACATTACTCCTGCTACAAACGATCTTGAGCGACTGTTTAGTTAAAACCGGAGACGTTTTATGCACAGTGGCTCTACTCCCTTGTGTAGATGGCTTATTTGATGTGAAAAGCTCTTGGAGGTAACTGCGATGGTTATTGATGCAGAAAAAACAATAAATGAATTGGAGGGACTGCGGCGAAGCAATCATGATGATATTGATCAGTTGAATAAGTTCCTCGCCAGCACCCACCAGCGTCTTTCAAAGATTTATGAATATGCCGAAATTGAGGAGTTGCTGATACTTCGGCATCTCGCAGAAAATAGTTTGAGAGATATTCAAGCCGCTATACACGGATTCGAGGAAACAGATGCAGTCTTGGAAAAGATAATCGACAAATATCTGGCCTTCATGAAAGTCAAATTTGATTGAAAACAGGACATCTTGATTTTGCAATGGGGAGGGAGAAAGTTTGGGAATAGTAAGCGCTGATGCTAATGAACTCCTGCAAGCCGCGAGGAATATGCAAGTTGCAATAAATAGTATTGAAATAACAAAAAACTCAATAAATAAAAAGTATCAACAGCTTAGTAACGAATGGAAAGATAAGAAGTATAAAGAATTAGGTGATGTTGTTTGGGAATGTAGCAAAGCCTTAAATGATATATTAAAGACCTTACTACAAGGAGAAAAATTTGTTGCTTCTCTTGCAAAGAGTTTGCAAGAGTACGAAAATGTCACACTTGAAAATTCATCAAATCAGGGACAGACGGAGAGTGGAACGGGAGAATTATCGAGATCGCTGGGGTCTAATGGAGGGAATAGTTTTTTTGCCAGCATTTTTAGTAAAAGCCAAAACATCCGCGATGCATTACAAAATGTCGAGCACAGGCCGATTGCACCCGCCCATTTTGCAAGGAATGAGCAGCAAATTATTAGTAGCATAAGCGGAGGCGATATGACCGAAGGTTCTTGTTCTTCATTGGCTTTAGCATATGCTGGTAATAGAGCCGGATATGTTGTTTATGATTTTCGTGATGGCCAAAGCCGAGAGGTATTTTCTTCAAGATCATCAATTGAACAAATTGCTAATTTGGATGGAGTTAACTCTGTAATATTGCGTGGGACTGATGATACGATATGCGCGGAACAGTTAATGTCAAGTATGGAACCCGGAAGGGAATACTATATGGCTACAGGCGCGCACGCTGCTGTGGTTCGTTTGAGTAACGAGGGGATATATCAATACTTAGAGTTGCAAAGCGGCGTTCCAAGCGAAAATGGATGGCATCCCCTTACACTAAGCACGTTATTTTCAAGATTTGGCTGTGAAGATGGCCAATCAAGAGAGTACGCTAACTACCTTATCGAGTTGGATTCTTTGCAAAACAGCTCGGAATTTTTAGATCTTTTAGGATACATTAATACAGATGAGTCTGCACAGATGAGAGGAGCGAGTGGTCATGTCCGATAATAACAAGTTGAAGTTCTCTTGGTTACCAAAGTCAGATAAAGTAGGCGAAAGGCTTTTCACTTTTGATGGCAAACAAATCTTTAATCTTTTTAGAGATTATCCCCATGCGCTTACTCCAGAACAAAAAAGAGTGTTTGATGAAGCAAATCCATTTTGGGCTGATTTTTTCAAAGACAGAAAATATGAGAACAACACTGACAATTGAGGTATGATATCCTAAATCGAGTTTTATCTCAAGGTCAGAAAATATCTGTACTAAAAGTTGTGGGGAACTAATATGGATAACGATAATATAATTGTCTTGAATGATGAAGAAGGCACTGAGGTGGAATTTGAATTTCTCGACCTGATACCATATCGTGGGGAAGAGTATGTGGTTCTTCTTCCCGTTTTAGATAACGCAGACGAAGTAGTGATTTTACAGCTTGAAGAGGCTAATGGCAAAAGCGAGAGTTATCTCAGTGTCGATAATAAATTTACCCTTCAAGCCGTATTTGAAATCTTCAAAGAAAAAGCGAAAGGTACATTTAACTTTGTGGACTAACGGAAGGATTGTAAAGTAGGTGGCTTTATGGATATCTGGCATAGAGTGGGAAGAATAGTCAGATTCTCAAACTTGGGTACTCTGATGTTCTTCTTGCTAAATATCTGCCTAATTCTCGCATTGTTTTGTCCAAATGGTGTGACCTTTGAAGCTGCTGCCCCTTTAGTCGTTTGTTATATCGTCACGGCTTTAATCAGTCTATCCCCGGTTGGAGAATGGACACTTGCTGCTCTTGCTGGCGCGAAAGAAATACAGCGGAAGGATATAAAAATTCGGTTAATTCCATTATTGGAAATAGTCTTTGAGCAAGCAAAACAAAGAACTCCTGCAATGGTCAACTCTATCAGGTTAAAGATAATTCACGATCAATCTCCCAATGCTTTTGCGATTGGAAGGCACTCTATTTGCGTAACGGATGGTTTATTAAATCTTTCTGATGAAGAGATAATGGCTATTTTCGCTCACGAAGTTGGACACCTTGCTTACCAACATTCCACCATTCAGTTACTGATTGGTGGTGGGAACTTGTTCATATCAGGGTGTTTACTCATAATCAAGGTCGTCTGCTGGATGATAACTGCAATTTTCACACTTGTCGGTGTAAGTACAAAGAACTTTTGGGGTTGTTTTCTTATGACACTCTTTGGTAGTTTGTCTGCCGTACTGATTTGGCTATGGACAAAATTTTGTATGCTGTTTCTAATGTGGTCTATGCGTCAAAATGAATTTGTAGCAGACGGATTTGCTTATGACTTAGGCCACGGCGAGATGTTAGCAAGCGTGTTAGATAAGCACATGTGTACCGCACCGAGCGGTGGGCTACTTAAAGCTTTATATTCACCACATCCCCATAGTCATGATCGAATAGCTCATTTACAGGAACTCGGGGTAAGCTATTCATGTTTTTGAATTTTGCCTGTTCATCATAAAGAGGCTCCTAGACGCTAAGAGAAGAGGTTGCAATCTTGGCAACCCCTACAAATACGTGTCAAGCCCCCAAAAATGAGTAAAATTTTAGTAGCTTAATAATGAGCATAACAAAGCAGACCAGCTAGTGTAGAGTTTTGCAAACCGGCAGCAGAAAGATTTCACTTTAATTCAGATGGCGGCGTTTGTCCCGGTATCTAAGGCCACTAGACGTGCTTTTACTCTGAAGTTCTTCATACCCGTGAGGCAATTGCTGCCCGTATCTTGGAGTTGTGCAAAGAGCGTGGCATTACGCCAAATAGCTTGAGTAATATTTCCGCCGTCCCGCAGGCTACTATCAAAAGTATTCTAAACGGTGAAAGCCAAAATCCAGAAACAGTTACCATCAAAAAGTTGTGTGATAGTTTTGAAATCACGCTGGGAGAGTTCTTTTCTACATCGGAATTTAATGTTCTGGAACAAGGAATTTACTAAGGGCGCAGTGACGGAGAACGGGGGTACGCTACTAGCAAACCTGCAAATACATGTCAAGCCCCAAAATGAAAAAAGTCGGAAAGATTTTAGCAAGGGCAAAAAGGGTATGACAAACCAAGCCGGTCAGCGAGGAATTTTTGCGAACCGGCTGAGCAGGACTATTATTTCCGGTTAAGCGGCGGTGCTTGTCCCTGTATCCAGCGCCATCAGATGTGCCTTCACTCTGGCATAGTAGATGCGCAGGAATTTGGCTGCGCCGGCCAAAGTGTAAACATAGAAGTGCTTACCCTCGGCTCGCTTTTTGTCCATGAACTGAAATATGGGATTGGCCGGGTCAGAGTGCTGGAGGATCGTGCTGGCGACCATGAACAGTGTTTTTCGCAAATGGGGAGAGCCGCGCTTGGAGATGCGGCGGGATTTGGAGTCGAATGTGCCAGACTGGAAAGGCGGCGCATCCATGCCCGCGAAGGCCACCAGAGAGCCCTTGTGGGTAAACCGCCGCACATCGCCGATCTCCGCCATGAGCTGTGGTCCGGTGACCTCGCCTGCGCCCTGCATTTCCATGACCACATCGAATTCCGGCAGCAGGGAGGCCAGACGGAGCATCTCCCCGCGCAGGATATACAGCGCGTCATAGACGGCGTTCAGGCTGTCTACGGCCTGAGTGATGAGCAGCTTGGTGCTGTCGTTTTTGGGAAATGTAGCCACGGAGTTTCTGGCAGCGGCGTGGAGCCTTTCAGCGTCAGACTGAGAGAAGCGATAGCCGGATCTGGTACACCATTTGCGGTAAGCATCCGAGAAAGCGGCAAGGGAAACATCTGCCACACAGTCCTTGTGCCAGAACCGTTTTACAAAATCCACCCACTTGAAATGCCCGTTGGAACGCTTGGGCTGGCTGTCAAAAAGGGTGTTGACGCCAGGAAATGTTTGATCCAGCAGAGAGATCAGGCCGTTGCGGAGGACCACGCTGGATTTCTTGGTGCGTAGATACAGCCGGTTCTGCATTTTCAGCATCTGCCGGGTCTCGTCCTCCGGTGAGTAGTCCCGCAGCTCCGCCCAGAAGGAGAGGGCATAGTTGGCAATCTTCATGGAGTCGGCCTTGTCCGTTTTGACCTTGCGCAGAGAGTTGTCGCTGAAATCGTGGATGAGTATGGCGTTGACCACGCTGACGAAAAAGCCAGCCTCTTTCAGAGCCAGTGCGATGGGACGCCAGTACATCCCAGTGTGTTCCATGACAATGCGGATGTCCCCATCGAGGTTCTGCAGTGTCCTGACCAGCCCGGAAAGTCCGGCGGCATCATGCTCTACCTGGAACGGCGTCAGCACCACTTCGCCGCCCGGTCTGCGAACAGCAACGGTGCTTTTTCCTTTGGAAACATCAATGCCGACAGCGGTGATTGTTTTATGTTCCATTTACAAGCCTCCCAAATCATAATTTCAACCGGCGCCCGCCGCTGCCCACTGCCATTCAGCTTGCTTTGTGACACGAGTGTGCGTTGTTGTCCGCTTCTCAACCTGCGCAAATCGAACGCCGCAATGGGAGGGCCGGCTGACAGTTTGCCAAAACGAGCGTGGATAGCTCAAGCAATGCCTCGTCAGTCCGGTTCCCTCCCATTGTAGCTTGGGTGTGGGCCGCCGCATAGGGCGATCTCCCCCCTTTTTTGGGGGGTGTCACCATTGTAGCAAGCAATGCACCAGGATAGCCATTCGGCTCCTGGCGCTGCTTGTTGGGGATTCCCCAAGCCCCTTTTGAACACAGAATT
>OFEY01001800.1_pt1 | contig 12945 bp, 7 predicted proteins | sample 1521251 | NCBI WGS metagenome assembly OFEY01 (sample SAMEA3504100, study PRJEB24116) | mouse gut metagenome | biome: mouse gut; feature: mouse-associated habitat; material: faeces | place: Denmark | collected 2011
GGGGGGGGGGGGGGGGGGTTTTTGGGGAGGGGGAAGGGAGCCCTTTTTCAAAAGGGTCCCTTCCCCCTCCCCAATCTTTCCTACTTCATCTGATCCAGCCGCCCCTGCGCTTCGGCCGCGCCCGCAGCGAGGGCCTTGGCGTAGCAGTCCCGGGCGAGGGCGGCGTCCTTCTGGATGGTGCCGCGCTGGGGCTGCGCCGGGGAATAGAAATCCCCCAACAGCAGGAGCGCCTGCGCGTCGCCGGATTTCGCGGCCTCCTCAACGAGCAGGAAGGCCCCGTCCTGCGCCTTGATGTCCCCGGCGTCGCCCATGAGCTGGCGGGCGAGTTCGAGAGCGGTTTGCGGCTCGGCCTTGCGCTTGAGGGCGTCGCGCGCCACTTGCAGGCCCCGCGCGCCCTTGAGATCGTCCGGCGCGTAGCGGACGGGCGCTTCCTGTCCGGGCGGCAGATCGGCGGACTCGCGGCGCAGGATTTCGGCGGGCTTCTCCTCCAGCGCGGCGTCGTTGGGCGGTAGAATCTTGTCGTAGAAGAACACGCCGGCCCCGACCAGCAACAGAAGGGTGAGGATGGCGAAAATGATGTTGAGGACAAGCCCCTTGCGGCTCTTGGGGCGTTCCGCCATGTCCAGCCTGTCGGCGGACGGCAAGGAGGAGGGCTCAAGCGGCGCGGGGTCCGTCTCGATGTCCGGCAGGGGAAGATCGGCACGTGGCTTGACATCGGGGCGCGGGGAAGGCTCCAGAGGCGGAAGCAGGCTTGGATCGCGGGAATAGACGATGCGCGAAACGCCGAGCCCTCCCTGCCACTGGTCATCACCGAGGAAGAGGGTAGCCTGATAGATGGCCTGAAGCTCCAGATTATCGACCACGGCGGGCCCGACGCAGAGCGTGAGCGTCTCGCCGGAACCCTGCACGGCGTCGGGCGTCAGGCGCTCGTCGCCCGGCTGCCATCCGTTGGGGCCGAGGCTGAGGCCCGTGGCCGGGTTTTTGAGCATGAAACGGACGTCCTCGGGGGTTCCGGTCAGGCCGGGGCACGAGGCGATGACGAGGCCGTAGCCGGGCCCCTTGCTTTTATCGGGTTCAAAACGGAGCGTGCAGCGGGAGAGCATGTCACTTGTCCTGCGCAAAGGCGGCTGGGTTCAGGTTGTCGAGAAGCTGACCAAGGCGGGCGTTTTGTTCGGGATCGAAGGTTTGCCCGTCTTCAAAATCGGTGTTGCCTTCAATGAGATGGACGAGAGCCGCCAGCCAGTCGGTGTAATACTGCCTGTCAAAGGGCAGGGGCTCGGGCGGCAGGACGGGATAGCCGTCCGGGTCCGGCTTTTGGGCAAAGAGGGTGCGCGTGCGCCCGGCAAGCTGGATGGTCCGCCGCGTTTCGCTGGTTGTGGCCGGGTTGAAGCCGAGCCAGTCCACGAAGGCGTTGACGCAATAGGCGGCCATGCTCGCCTGACGCCAGACCAGCCGGTCCCGCCGCAAGTTGCGGTAGCCGGACACCTCGCGCACGGCCCGCGCCATGTCCTTTTCCAGCCCGAGCCGGGAGAGGCCCCGCACGAGCTCGTGTGTGAGGTGTCCGAAATCGTCGGCGTCGAGCCCGAAATAGGTCTGGCAGACCGGATCGGCGGCCAAGGTGTTCAGGCGTTCGATCCACGCGTCGATGACGAGTTCCGCAAAAGCGGCTGCCTCGTCCAGCGGCGGGGCCGTTTCCTCGGGGCCGTCCGGGGAACCGTCAGGGGCCGCGGTCGGCGGGGCCATATCCCCGAAAAGATCGTCCATGATGTCCTGTGCGCTGGCCGCGCTGCCCATGCTGGCCTGCGGGATAGGCGCGGGACCTTCGCGTAGAAGGCGGTCCTCAACCTCGTAGGAAAGGTTGTATAGCTCGTGATCGCGCATGAGCATGGCCCGCAGCAGTTCCCCGAAACGCTGGTTCTGGGCGGCGAGGGCGAGGCTGCGGGCAAGGCGCATGGCAAGCTGGCGCTGCCGTTCGCGCAGGGCGGCCTTGTCGTCGGGGCGGTGGAAGCGGCGCAAGTGCTCCACAAAGGGGCGCAGGTTGTCGGCCACGCGATCCGCGACCTGACGCCGCTTGATGGCCGGATCGCAGACCGGGCGCAGGTGGCGGCGCAGGTAGGCCACGCCCCCGTCGTTGAGGGCGAAGGCGGCGTCCCATGCGGCCTCGGGATCGGCAAAATGGCGGCGCACCTCCGGGGTCTTGAGGCATTTGGCCTTCATGTCCTCCACATAGGCCGCCTGCTCGGGCCGGATGCCGCTTTCCCGTTCGCCATCGAAGCTGATGACGGCTTCCCAGCGGAATTTGGGATTGCGCAGCCAGAACACGTTGTCGAAGGGCTTTTCCGGCGTCCAGCGTTCCGGCCACTCGTGCTGTTTACCCAGAAAGTCGAGGAGGGAGGCGTGCAGGCGGTTGGACCAGCGGCTTTCGTCGTCGAGCGCGCCCTTTTTCTTCTCGAATTCCATGTCGAACTTGGTCAGGACGAGAAAGAGGGTAATCGGACGGCCCCGCCGCAGCTCGGGCGTTTTGCCCGCCGCATCAGCCACCCATTCGTTGATGACGGCGGGGAGGTCCTGCACTTCCTGATTGCTGGGTCCGATGCACAGGAGCATGCTCGTCAGTTCCAGATCGCTTTTGTAGCGCTCGAAGAGGTAGGCCACCTTGCCGCGCAGGAAGAATTCATGAAGCTGATCCGGCTTGGTGAGTTCGCGGGCCACGTCGTCGGTCTTGAGACGCGAGCGGTAGCCGGGAAAGTCGAGCAGATCGGTGTGCTCGAAGAAATCGTCGGGCCGGTGGCGCATGGAGATGGTCAGTTCCGCCGTGAGCGCGGCCACCTCGGCCCGGCTGGCCTTGACGCGCCTGCCGTTTTGCGTGGCCACTTCAAGGGCGTCGCCTCCGTCCTGCCCCAGACCGCGCAGGGTGGCCACGTCGATGATGCTGCGTTCGCGGGGCAGCAGGGCCGTTGTGGGGCAGAAGGCTTCATCGGGATGCCCGAGCGCCTCAAGGACGGTGCGCAGGCGCAGGTAGAGGGCGGTGAAGGGTTTGGCCTCATCCCACAAAAGCTCGAAGAGCGCGGCCCTGTCCTCGGGGGCGAGACGCCCGGCCAGCCGGACGGCACGGGGCCAGTAGAGGCTTTCGAGCTTCTGGACCACGGCGGCGGCGCGGAAGTTGCGCGTCACGTAGTCCTTCAGATCGGCCATGTCGTTTTCGTCGAAGGGGGCCTGCCACAGCGCGTCGGGCGGCACGGCGCGGGCCAGCGCGTCCACGCGGGCGGCCAGCGCCTCTTCGTCGGGCACGGTGAGGTGGCGGCAGTCGGCGTAGTAGGTGTTGACGAGGATTTTGACGATGTCGAGCTCGGAGAGCAGGCGAAGTTTCACGGGAAACAGGGGCGGCCTTTCGCTCTGGCCGAGGGTGAATCGTGTGACGAGCCCCGTGGATTCCTTGCCGCCCGCGGGATTGATGTCTTGCAGGAAGTCCGCCGACGCGTCACCGAGCGAGGTCAGGAGCGAGCCGTCCGCATCCTGCGCCAGTGCTGAGATAAGGTAAGACTTCCCGGACTGGCTGGGGCCGAAGACGCCCACGCACATCTTGCGCGCGGCAGTGGCGGCCTCCTTGCGCAGAGCACGGGCCAGCCGCCCGCTCTCGCGCAGGAGCGCCTCGCCCGAGGAACCCACGGCTTCCGGGTTCGAGCGAATCCAGCCGTCCACGCGGGCCAGTGTTTGAAGGCTCGCTTCGCACTGTTCGGCAAGCCGCTGATCTTCCGTCGTCATAAGAATCATGCCTCCCGGCGGGATGGAGGGCGGCATCGGCGGGATGCCGCCCCAAAACATTCAGGGGACGCCTCCGTGAGGCGCTCTTCTTCGCGATGCTCCGAGCGCCGCTACAGGATGTGAAAGACCCCGGTGTCGAGCCAGTAGCCCTCATCCGAAGGCAGCGTCTGGAGGCGGATGTCCAGATCGCGGCGGTTGACGGGCGTGCCGTCGGCGGCTTCGATTTCCTCAACAACGAGTTCGCCCTCGTCGCGGTCGGCGTTGGGGCCGTCCTCCAGTTCGGCCACATCGAAGCGCAGCGCCACCGAATAGGGAAGGCGGCCTCGGGCGTTGTTGCGCGCGGCGGGCGAGGCGAAGTCCATCATATAAAAGCGCGTGGTCGTCCAGCGTTCCGCTTCAAGCTGCCGGAAGCCGATGGGGATGGGGCCGGAAAACTGGATGGTTTTGCGCAGCTCTTCGGCGGTGGGGCTGTGGGTGTCCACCTCGAACCAGACCTGCGACTGGCGAATCTGGCCGCCCGCGTCCATGGCTCCCACATAGCGGGCCGTGGACTTGAGAAAGAGCGCGCCGGTATCGAAGGAGAAGCCCTCAAGGTGCCCTTCGGACAGGGCGCAGAGGATGGCCCCGACCACCACGGTGGTTTTGGGATCGGTGATTTCGCCCCGGTTGTCCGCGAAGGGATACCAGCTTCCCACCCGGAAATCGCGCATGGGAATGATGCGGTCCGCCGGAACGGGCACTTTGGCGAAGAAGCTTGCGATCACGGCCTGCCATTTGGAGGGGCGGCCCGTGAGCAGCAGCAGATCGCAATTGTAGGCGTGGACGATTTCGCAGAGGTTGGCGAGAATCTGGCCGAGGGAGGCGCGGATGGTGCGGTCGAGGGCGTGGGGATCGATACGGATGGGTACGTCCATGAGCCGGAAGGGGCGGCCCGTTTCGCGCTGTACGGCCTCTTCGATGTGGGCGATGAGCGTACGTGAAGGGTATTCCGGCAGCGAACCCGAAACGGGGCCGTGTTCGGGCTGGAAGAAGGAGGCGAGGGGGAGCTCCTGCGCGTTTTCCGCCCGCAGATCGGTTTCTTCGTAGCGTTCGAGCATCCCCGTCGCCGCCGGACTCGCGATCTGGCGGGCGAACTGGGTGCGCAGGGCGCGGTTGCGCTGCGAGCCGCCCACGGTATCCCGGCCGAAAAGCTGGCCGAGGAGGTGGCGCGGATCGGGGAGCCCGGTAGCCCGGCCTATACAGGGCAGGACGTGCCGCTCCACGATTTCGCGGATCACGTCGTCGCCGGCGATGTTGAAGCCGTCCCGGAATTCCATGTGGGGCCGGATGCGCGCCGCCGTCGCCTCGTCGCCCGTGACCTCGAACGTGGTGATGCTCAGATCAGCGGTGCCGCCGCCGATGTCCACGTTAGCGATGCGCAGGGACGGGGCCTCCGTTTCCGGTGCGGGGCCAGCGCCGACACCGTCCGTTCCCCTGCGGAAAGACCCTTCCCTCCGGCGTCCCATGAGGGTGAAGAAGCGGCGGGCGTCGCCCTGAAACTTTTCCGTGATTTCATTATAGAGATAGACGAGCTGCGTGCAGGTGGCCTCGTCCCAGCTGCACCGCACTTCCGGGCTGACCCGGTAGTCGGGGCGGGTGTCGCGCAGGCTTTGAAGGGGCGGGGTGTACCATTCGCCCCACCCGAGGCACTGCCAGATCATCCGCACGGCCCACGTCACCCAGCGGCGGTAAATGCGCTGTTCGGCAAGGGGCATGGCGCTCGGCACGGTGAAGATGATCCGCCGCAGGCGGCGGGGCACGTCAGGCTGTTCGCGTTCGGCGCGCTGGGCCGGGGCGTTGATGGTCACAAGCGCGTGCATGATGATCTCGCCCAGCAGGAACATCATGATTGAGCTGCGCGTGAAATGGGCCTCGAAAGCGACGTCCGGCTGCTGCGTCGCAAGGATTCGGGGCCGGGGACGGATGCCGGGATCGGCGAAGCAGGACAGAGGCGTCCCCTCGCGGTTGATCTGCTGGATGAAGACGCCGCGGGTGACGGGCGGCTCCACTTCCGAGCCGCTCCCCCAGGCGTTGAAGCGCCACTGCTGCGCGCGGGGGGACTCGTCCCAAAGGTAGCGCTTGGGACTGGACATGCCCGTATTGCCTTCCGCGCCCACGGAATGCTGGGCAAGGCGGGCGGCTTCCGGCCCCACGCGCACGGGCGAAGGCCAGACAAAGGCCGGGGTGCTGCGCCCCGAGCGGGCGCTCAGCCGGGCGTTGCCGAAGGTGGCCTCGGCGAACTCCACGCGCGTGGCAAAGGGGCCGGTATAGGTGCGCCCGGGCTGGCTGAGGTCGCGTATCTGAAGGAGATAGCTGTCGTTCAGGTTGGTCTGGCGCTGCGGGAAGGTTTCCACGAGCATTCCCGTAGAGCGCGAATTGCCGAGATCGAGCACGAGGTCCACATCCACGGGCATGGGCTTGGGATCGACCACGCGCACGGCGGGGACGATGCCCGCCGCGTCGATGGCGGCGAGGAGGGTCAAATAGGCGGCCAGATGCTCCATGCTGAAGGGCGTGGCTTCGCGCCAGACGGTTTTTCCGTGATGGCGGGCGGTCTGGTAGGCGTCGTGGATGTCGGCAATCCATTCGTCCACCCACAAGGTATTGAGAAACCACGCGTTGTCCCGGCTGCGCGGCGAGAGGGCGAAGCGGGCGTTTTCGGCCACGTCTTCCGGCGAAAGGGCGAAGTACTGCCCGGCCTCCTCTTCGCGCTCCTCCGTGGCCGTGTCGAAGAGGAAGGTCAGGGCATAGGGGCCGCCGTCCTCGTCCCGGCCCACATGCAGGCGCGCCCAGTTGCTCGGCCCGCGCTCGCATTTGAGCCCGCCGTCCTTCCACTGCTCGCTCGACAGGCGGAGGAAGGGCACGGGAATCCAGCGCCCGGCGAAGGTTTCCAGCGCGCGCTCGGCGGAGACGGCATAATCATAGTCCCCGATGCGCCCCTCGTCGTCGGGCAGGACCGGGATGAGTTCCGTGGGCCTGCGGGGAGAGGCGACCGAGGAGGCGTCGTTGCGCGGCACCTCCCGGAAATACGCGGAGAATTTGCCGAGGCTTTGAAGATCGAGGCGGCAATCCAGAAATTGGGGGCATCCGCCCGGGATGATGCTCACTGCTGACGTATAGTTCATGGAATATCCTTGGAAGGCGGCGAAGTCGCCTTGCTTGCCGTTCAAAGGCCCGGGGCCGGGAAGGGCGGCGTCCGCGCGGCTTTGGCGCGCCGCTGCGAGGGGCTTCCTGCGACCGCCTCCTGAGGCGGTATCGTGTGGCCGCATCAGGAGATTGCAAGGGCGCGGCGTACCGGGGGAGTTTCGCCTATGCCTCCCGGAATGGCAACCTTCTTCCCTGAGAAAGAGCGAGTGCGCGGCGCAGAACCGGCGAGAGGCATCCGCCGGAACCCTTCGCCGCCCGGCGTCCCGTCCGGCGGAGGGAGCGCTTTGCCGATGTTCTGGTCAAAAGCGTTTTTTCCGTGGGCCTTCCAAAGGAGGCCGTTGTGCCGTCGCCCCCTCTTTTTTTGAGGCCCCCGAAAACATCGCCCAAGATGTTTTCTCCGCCGCCTGCGGGTAGCCCTCTTTCGCGGGGTGCACCGGTCACTTTTTTCGGCGCTTCTTTTTGGAAGAAGCCAGCTTGCCATCCCGGGGATGGAGGGACGCCGCGCCGAGGAGTCCTTTTGTTCAGTCCCGCAGGAAGGTGGCTTTCCACGGCGAATTGTCGGTCTTGTTCCGGCCATAGCACAGGGCGGCGTTGCCCGCGCCGGGGGTGCAGTCGATGCGCACGCCGTTGAAGCTGCCCCGTGAGGTACGGCTGGAAGCCTCGCCCGCGTCGATGTGCAGCTTGCCGTTCTGCATCTGAGCCTGCGCCGTGCCGGTGAAGGTGTTGCCCCGGCGGTCGAGGATCGTGATCTGCCCCTTGCCGTTCTTGCCGAAGCAGAAGCGCACCTTGATGGGGTTGCCCCGCGTGTCGGTCAGCCCGGTACGGCAGTTCCAGCAGCCGTCAAGGAAGTCCATCGACTTGTCGTCCTTGTCGGGGAGCTTCAGCGGATCGCCCTTTTTCGGGCTTTCCTTCTTGGGTTCCGGTTTTTTCGGCTCGGGCTTGGGCGTTTCCTTGGGCGGTTCCGGCTTCGGTTCTTCCTTGGGGAGGTCGGTCAGGTCGCCGAGGAGATCGCCGAGGTCCTTGGGAGGTTCCGTAACCTCGGGAGCCTTGGGCACTTCCGCCACAGGCGGGGCAGGCGGGATGCAGGCTGCGGCCCGTGCGCGGGCGGCCTGCCGCAGGACTTCAATCTCCGCACGCAGGGCGGTGAGTTCGGCGTCCGTGGGGGCGGGATCAAGCGGGGCGGGCGCGGTATCGGCCTCAGCGGGGAGGGGGGCCTCCTTCACGCATCCGCCGGGCAAGGGGAAGGCCAGCCCCGGGAAGAAGCGGCCAAGCCCCCAGAAGAGGAGGAAGGCCAGCACGAGCCCAAGCAGGATCATGAGGAGCTTTTTCCACCACGGTTCACCCGCCCCGGTGATGGGGGCCGGAGGCGGCAGCGGCGCGGCGGGCCTTGGGAGGGCCTTGCCCTCGCGGATGATGCGATCCCCTTCGTTTGAAGCGCCTGCGGCGAGAGGAGCCGCGCCGGGGCGCACGAGGCTTTCCGGCGCAGCGGAGGCGGCAAGGGTCATGCCCCAGCAGGTCAGCACGGGCTGGCCCGCGCCGTCGACATAGACGTTGCCCGGTCCCGGATAGCGCGTCGCCAGATGGAGCATGGCCCCGCAAAGGCAGCGGTTGGGATCGCTTTCTTCGCCAAGCCTTGCGGCGAGGGCTTCGATGTCTGTTATGAGGCCGCGCAGGTGGGCAAGCGCGTTTTCCTGTGCCTCGGGGGGCAGGTCGGCGAGGGGCCGGACGGCTTCGGCGGCGTACCAGTCCACGGCGTTGCCCTGCTGATCCATGAGCGGCTCGGCGAGGAGCCGGGCATGGGGCTCCCCAAGGTGCGCCCGCAACAGGGCCACGAGCTGGGCATGGCAGGCGTAGACCTGCGAGCCTTGGACGGCGAGCGCCCGGTAATCGCCCTTACGGGTTGAGAGAATGAAATATCCGGCCATGAGGAATGCCCTTTCAGAAGGCTCAAGGTGAACGATGGAGAGGCCCTTTCCCGTGTCTTTGCCCCGCAGGACGGCGGAAGCGTTTTATCGAAAGGCGTATCTTGCGCTGTCCCCGGTCTCCTTTCCGGCAAAGACGATTCGGAAGGAGGCAAGGCGGCTGCGGCGGACGTTTCCGGCTTGCCGTTTCGGTGGAATGGCCCGGGCCTGCCGTTCCCCCTGCGCGCTTGTTTTTCCGGCAGGGGCGTGGCGTCGTGACGGCCTTTCCGGGCTGTTGATCATTGTTCCTCGGTAAAGGCGATGCCCTTTTCGCGCAGGAAGGCCATGATCGCGTCGCTGCCGAGCGCGGTTTGCGTCTGGCGGTTGGATTCCACGTCGAGGCGGATGAAGGTGTTGATGCCCACCGCCTGCCCCTTGCCGTTGACGAGCGGGCCGCCGCTGTTGCCCTGCGACACCACCGCCGAGTGGACGATGTTGCGCGGCTCGGTCTGAAGGATGGCGTTGACCACGCCGTCCGTGTACGTGACCTCCGGCACAGCGGTGAAATCCCCTTGCAGCAGCCGGAGATAGGCCGGGTCCTGCTCGGAAATGAGCGCTGGGAAACCCCACGCGCTGACCTTGTCCGTCCGTCCGATGGCCGCGCACAGCGGCAGGGGGAGCACTCCGTCCCCGGCCGCCAGCGCCACGCGGAGTACGGCGAAGTCATAGCCCGGCGCGTCGCTCACGGCGACTACCTTGCCCCGCCGTGCGCCGCTCATGGCGGTGTTGGTGACGATGGCCATGCCGTCGATGGCGTTGGCGACGACGTGGCGGTTGGTCAGGACGTGATCCGCGTTGATGAAGAAGCCCGTCCCCTGCTGCGCGCCGCCGGGCACGGGGGCGAGGATGAGCACGGTCCCCCGTTCCATGCGCTGCGGGAGGGTCAGGGCCGCAGGGTCGATGCTTGGGGTCGGGGCCGTGGCGTTGGCGTCGGGCAGGGGAGGCAGGCGCAGACCGGGAAGGCCGTCCGGTGCCGGGGATTGTGGCAGCGTATGTTCCGGCGGGGCGGGCATGGCTTCTTGTCCGTCCGGTGCCGCGGTCGGGGCCTTGTCCCCGTTGGCGGCGAAAAAGGCCCGCAATTCGCAGGGCGTCAATTCAAGCAGGCCCTGCCAGAAGGCTTTTTCACGCAGGAGCGTGTCCCGTTCCGCCTTGCGCGCGGCGTCTTGCGGGGATTCCGGCGCGGGTGGGGGCGGCGGAGGCGGCGTTTCCGGGGCCTGCGGCGCGCAGGAGCGCAGCAGCAAGAGGAGGAGCGCCCCGAGCATGAAGCCTATGAGCAGGGCGGCGAGAAGCCCCCATCGTCCATGCCGGGCAACCCCTGCCGTCGGTACGGCTGGAGCCGCCGGCGCCGCTCCTGCCGCGCCGATACCTGTTGCGCTCGCGGCTGCTTGGTCCGCGTTTCCGTCTTTGGAGCCTGAACCCGCCGCGTCCGAGAGGGGGGAGGCCGTGAAAGCCGCGGTTCCGGCGGAGGAAAGGGGCGGCTTGCCGTCCGGGGCGGCGGAGGCGGATGTCTCCCCCCACAGGACGGGAGCCGTGGCTTCATCCGTGCCCGGCGGCAGCAGGCCCCAGTTGACGAGCACCGGGCGGCCATTGACCACGAACACCGCGTCGGCGGATGGGATGAACAGAGCCTTGCGCAGGAACGCGCCGCCGGGACTGTCGTCGAGATGCGGGGCGAGGGCTTCACGCGCCCGGCGCAATTCCGTGCGCACCTGTTCCGCCTCGTCCGCGTCCAGACGGGAAAGGGGCGTACCCACGCCTTCGAGGGGCGTATACCACGAGATGGAGGCGTAGCCGGTGGGGATGGACTGGCCGGTGACGGGTTCCGCCCACAGCGTGCCCCAGCGTTCCAGTCCGAGGGCCTTCAAGTGGGCCTGCAACGCCGCGTACTGTCCCGGAAGCGCGCCCTGATCCGTGCAGAGGGCGGTCAGGCCGGATGTGTCCGACGCCTGTATGAAATGGAGAGGATTGCCCATACGCATCCTTTGGTTTCAAAGCGCCCGCGGGGGCGCGTCTTCGGCTTTGCCGCCCCGCACTTGCGGCGGAAGGAGAAAGGGGGATGGCGTCCGGGGCTCGCCCCCTGCCGCCTCGTCACAGCGGGCGTCTCCGCCAGCCCTCAAAAAGCCGTTTCGCCACGGGAAAGGTTTTCCGCCCTCCCCATGCCGGGAACAGCCGCCGCGTGAAAGGCGGAGGGGCTTGATCCGGTCGTGGCGTGCCCGCACCGGCCGGAAGCGTTTTGTCGGCGTCCCGTCCGGGATTCTCCCGAGAGTGACATCGCCCCCGAAGGCTCTCACTTTTTTAAGGGGACGCAACAACGTGCGGCCACCCCCGGCGGGGTCATGAAGCGAAGGCCCCCTGCCTCTAAGAAGGTTTGAGGGTATGCGCTTCTATGGAAGAATACCGCCTTGTTAGGAAACTGTGGCAAGGGCCGTCAGCCCTGCGCCAGCATGATCTTGTCCATCTGCAACTGGATTTCGTCAAGATCGGCCTTGACCGCCGTCACCTGCTGCGCGGATTCGCGGTAGGAGCCGACGCCGTTGGAGAGGTTCTGCAACTGGTCCGAAGTCTGGCGGGGCGTAACCCGGCGCGTAGGCTTTCCAGCCTTTTTCGAGGGCGCGGCCACGGTCTGCACCGGCGGCACCGGACGGCTGGCCTTTTTTGCTTCCGTCTGCAACACCTGCCGGTATTCGGCCTCGCGCCTGTCCGCCTCGTCAAGGGTCTGGCCCAGAATGGAGGAGGCTTCGGCAAGGCCACTCTTGATTTCCGCATAGCGCGCATCCAGTTCGGCGCGGCTGATGCGTTTGGCCTTGTAATCTTCAAGGGCGGCCCGGAAACGGGCGCTGTAGCAGTTGTAGGCCACCTGCCCGGCGGCGCTCACGCGGTCGAGGGCCGCCGCGTCGGTCTTGAGATCGCGCGCATAGCTGGCGAGGCGGACACGGCTGTCCTGCTCGTCGTTGTATTTGGCGATGAGGTAGCCCGCCCCGGCTCCGGCGCCCGCGCCGATGGCGGCCCCGGCAATGGCGCCTTCAGGCTTGTTGGTCTGGCTCGCACCCACCAGCGCGCCGACTACGGCTCCGATGGCCGTACTCATGACCATGGTCGTGTTGAATTGCTTCTCGGCCCCGCGCAGGTCCGCGATGGGCTGGTAACAATCCGAATAATAGTTCACTTTCGTCGTCTGCGGGCCGTATTTGCTGGCGCAGCCCGTGCCCATGAGGGCGCACAGGCAGGCGAGGACAAGCATCGGACCTGCGCGGCGCGACGTGCGAAACTGTTTCATATCCCTCTCCCTGATCGGCATGATCGGTGTGGCGGAGGCCCGTCGGATGGCCGCGCGTCGGTTTGTCCCGGCGTTACTCCGTGGTGCGGTGGCCGAAATAGACGTTTCCCTCGGGCGTCAGATCGATGTCGTTGGTCACGTGGTCCCTGATGCGGCAATACCCGAAGTTCAGCCATTCGTCGACGACGTCGTTGAGGACGAAACGGGAAAAGCCCGCGCCCTCCGCCTCCTCAAGAAGCTTGGGGAAGACGCCCGGCGGCAGGGGCCGGGGAGCGTTGCGCAGAGCCTTGCGGAGCCATGACTCCGCCTGCTGGAGATCGTTCACGGGGGTATCCTTGCGGTTCCGGGGATAGGGGCCGGAAATGTTCCGGCCCGAGGCACCCCCAGTGTGACGCTTTCCCGCGACTTCTTCAAGCCTTCCGAAGCAGGGGGCAGCGCAGAGGGGAGGGCGTTTTCCTTTCCCTGCCGGGGGCACCGGAAGCCCTTTCAGGAAGAAAGTATGGAAAGGAATTTTGGCGGAAACGCGCCAGTCAACGGCACGGGACCGGGAACTTCCCCGCACGCCTCGCTGGGGTTCTGTGCGGGTACGGGATGAAGCAGACGGTCACAGCCATGATCCACCATGATCAGAATGGCCCTGTGCGGGTGCGGAGTAAAGACGTTCATTCTTCTCCCCTCCCGGGCCATCCCTGTGCGTCCGTTTGATGAAAACGTCGGCCCGCCTCCTTCCTGCGTCGGTTGGCCCCGACCTTCATA
>OFEY01001814.1_pt1 | contig 12868 bp, 14 predicted proteins | sample 1521251 | NCBI WGS metagenome assembly OFEY01 (sample SAMEA3504100, study PRJEB24116) | mouse gut metagenome | biome: mouse gut; feature: mouse-associated habitat; material: faeces | place: Denmark | collected 2011
AATGTCCACTGCCAACTGTGCTGACTATAATCACTCAGGATTCCGAGAGATTATAGTGATCTTGTCAGTGCCTGCTCCTTTGGCGTAAATCCCTGCCGTATTTAGGAAATCAGCCAAGGCAACCACGCAAGGATCCCTGGACGCATTAATCAGTTCTGTCTGTACAGGAGTTGTAGCTGCCACAAGCAGAAGTTGGATCGTCAAGGTTATGGAAGGATCATTAAAAAATATTTTTTGTTTTTGTCTGTGCTCTATCTGTCCATTAATTCTTATTACGTTGTCCAGGGCATTACGTATTTCAGGATTTAACCTGGCATCAATAAATTGTCTGTCCCCGAATCTGGCATACAATGCAGAAAAAATATAACGGCGGATCTTGCTTTCTTCCACCCTTATACAGCTTAAATCATTGCAGTTCAATTTCCGGCAGTTTACTGACACGACATTTTTTCCTGAAAAAAAAGCTTCTCCACCCAAGATGTTTATAATCCCTAAAACTGCGGAAACATCGTTTGTGTCAGGAATATAGGAGTTTTATCAGAATCACACCTATCTTCCAAACCACATATGTCTTTATGTAATATCTCAAACACATTCTGACGTTCATATCTGATCCATCTGGCAAATTTACCAAATTTTTTAGGATCAATTTTATCCAAAACATCTCCCCATTCTTTTATCCTGCCTGTAAAGTAATACAATTCTTTCAGCTGAAACATCGCCTTTTCGTTATCAACAAATGGCTTTAGAAGATTCTTTTCTTCAATATACGCCTTTACCTCCCTATATTCCCCACAAACATAACTCTCATCTGATGCAGCGTATGCATACAGCGCCTGTTGGTATACTTTTTTAAGGAAACTCGGAGAGTGTACAGAAATCACCGTCTTAAGATCATTCAGTGGAAGTTCCATTTTGACAAACATTATTATGGTATTCCCATCATCCAATATGGTTCTGTAAAGTTCTCCCGCATGTTCATATATCGGCGTAAGGAAGCTTGGGAATTCACCCGTTATACCCACTATATATTTTAGTTTATATAAATTTTGAATCATTTGCACTTGCTCTCTGATTTTATATAAAATAGCCGTTTGACTTCAGAAACTTGTACGCTATTTGGAGCAGACACGCTGTATATTCCCGAATTGTCATACTCCTGAAGCATGCATATGTAAAATATGGTATTTGCCATTTGTCTACTATCAGGTTTCTTATTTCGTCTACTACCATTAATTCATCCGGCAGGATAATTCCTATTACGGCTTCTCCCAAATCGCAGTTGTCTTTGCTTGATATTTCTATTGTCCTGCTTCTTTCATCATCTCGGTTACTTTCCACAATATTCAATAAACACCTGACTATTTTTTCATCAGGGCTGACTATTATATCCTTTTTGACGTTACCTATATAGTATCGTTCATTATTTCCAAAAAATGTGCACACATACGAAGTGATGGAACTGACAGCATTATCCAGTTCAAAATCATCCAATCCAAATGGGCTGTATCTGTTCGCATTAAACATGTCATGCGCATATCCGCCGCTGTCAAAAGGAAATACTCTATACATATTTATTTTCTCAGGATTCAATATCAGGCACACTGGAGCATAAAAATCTCCACAGTCCCCATCATTATGCGTGTTGATGATATAAGACGGTTTCCCATAAAAATAATATGTCAAATCCTCGTCTAAAACGTTGCAGTGCGATTTATGTATTTCCCTGTCTTTTTCCAGCATGAACAAAAAGGAGGTCTCTGGTATATTATGCATGAACGGCAATACTTTTTCCTGTTCATGGAGTCTATTGATAAAATCTTTTATTTTGATCATAGCATCATGTTACACCTTTCTGAGAGCCAGCAGACAACACATCGTTATCATAATGTATGGAATATTGGAGTTTAATATATGGTTATATTATCACATCATATTTTGTATGGCAAGAATTCGGGTTGTTTGACCACGATATACGCTGAATCTTTTTTCATCCTTATTACTAAAATCTATTTCTTTAAAAATTATGAACCTGCTCTAAAAATTCTGCCTCTTGGTATTACTTATATCCTGGTATCCTACGCCGCCCCTGCTATTTTCCACCTTTGATTCCCACCAGATTTCTTACCAATGGAATTTTCCTTATCAGGTGATATGCCAATATGGTTAATCCAAAGCTTCCGGTCCAAATACACACAACCTGAAGAAAAATACCTGTGATATTTTTCACCACATAATAAGCAAGCGCCACTAAAATTGACTGATGCAGAATATATACCGGATAGGATGCCTGATTAAAATATACTGTAAATCCATTTGAATTATTTAAAAACTTTCTTGCCAGAATAAGCAGAACCAGAATCGAATTCCACCCAATAAGATGAATCCATAAATCCCCGTAATAGGAGAATTTATAATAAAGTGCCGCTGACGCAATGGTTTCCATAAGGCAAAGCCCGAACAGCCATTTTATGTTTTTCTCCAGCTTTTCCAATATACTGTCATTACTTAATACATAATATCCTGCCAGATACAGAGCAAAATTCTTCCCAATACTAAAGCCTCCAAAGTTTCCCAGATAATACATCAGCCATACTGGGATAAATAAAAATAAAATGCCAAAAGCAGGCATCCGCTCCACTCTTTTTCTTACTCTTTCATATGGGTAAAAATGAAAGGGCGCCAGTGCCATAATTGAAATCAAAAACAAAAATAAAATAAACCACAAATGTCCTGGCGTGAAGGCGCCGTCATAACCGCTAAAATCCGTAAGATGAGTAAAATAATACTGCAGGTTTTCCAAAATGCCGCCTTCATATTGGTCAAAAAATTTTCTTGCATATAAGGTCTGAAGTGGCACAAGCGCCACCAATCCAAATAAAAAAGGAATCAGCAGTTTTTTCACTCGCTGAATCAGAAACGCACTTACGGTATACTTTTTAAAAGCATATCTTGCGCTGATTCCGGCTAAAACAAAAAGTATGGGCATAAACCAGGGATTGACCAATACGATCAATGTACTTGGCACCTTTTCTTCTCCCTTCCAAATATAAAATCGGGAGCCAAAATCATTCCAGATCATAAAGGTATGTACCGGAAATAAAAGCAGAATCGTCAGATTCCGCAGATTGTCAATATAGGGTTTTCTCAAATCTTTTTCCTCTTTATCCTGTCTGATTATTTAATTACTGTTCCTAACTTTTTCTCTCTTCTCCACAAAGGCGCCGGACCATCATCTCCCCAGTATTCATCTAAAGAACTGATCAATCCCTCTTCTATATGCATAAAAGATACCACATGAAAAGAACTTTCTTGGTCAGATGCAAACACACGGACTACTACGATTGTCAAATCTCCCATTGCTTCAATTCTTTCAATCGTCCCCTCCCAAACTCCCGGGTACTCGCAATTTGCTCTTATATACTCTTCTACTGAAAAATGCTCATTGGTACAGTGCCAGTTCACGTAAGCGTTTTCTTTAAAATAGGTTCTCATTTTTTCAGCATCCTGCGCAAGTACAGCCTTCCAAAAATTATGTATGTTCATTGCCTGCCTCCTCTAAATATTTCTCGATCCTGCTCTGCCAGACTACTTTTTTCCCAAGCAATGTGATTGCCTGCCTTGGACAATAATTGATACATCGGTAACACATCGTACATCTGCTGCCTGCCTTTGCTTTTTCATCAGTCAATTCCAGGTTGTTCATAGGACACAGTCTGACACACTGGCCGCATCCAATACATTCTTCTTCATTGATCTTAAGCTTACTTGAATAATGCCTGGTTTGATGCCCAAACCAAAGCCTTTGCCCAAAGAGTCCCGCCATACGCCAAAGTATGCCAAGCCCCTCTCTGGGCGGTTTCCCCGCCATATTTTTGCAGCAACCGCCCCAAGTTTCCTGCACCGTCACCGCTAAACAGCCCCATAGTGGCAATAATAAATATTTTTTTGTTTTTCCACAATTCCTGATTATCAATCACAAAATCCCTTAAAATCTTTGGAACGGTGCTGTATTGCACGGGATAGCTGAATGCTATGGTATCATGCACTCTTACCGCATCAACCGCATTACCATCTTCAATGGAAAAGGCACCCCCAATGAAATCCGCGTCTCTTTGTGGCTCCACTTCCTTATTATATTCCTGTAAAAACAACTCCAACGCATACCTTGAATTGCCCGTTCCGCTAAAATATATTCCTACCATAATTAATCTCTTTTCTTAAAAAACATATAAATTTTTATTGCTATAATAACTATATATCATTATGATTTATACAGCAAGCATCCCTATCCTCACAGTGCGAAAAATAAGATGAAACACCTTTGTTTATCTGATAAAATAATCACCAGAACAATTGCCGGATATGATTTGAAGAGCACTGCCTCATTGAATTCCATGAGGTGAAAGAAATAACTCCCCTTGCCTTTGAGCATCAGGGAAATATGGATGACTGGCTTATTCTGGAAAAAATTGATGATGTTGTGGCCGGAACAAGTATTTCTTATAATTATGAAAAATCAAGGTTTCAGTAAACACAGTGGTGACAATGCTCAAGTATGGCAAAGAAGCTGGCGCTAAAAAAATCAGACAGCCAGTTTTGCACATTCCCACAAAAATCCCGTGAATTCCACAGTTTGCTTTATAAATGTAAAGTCATCTTGCTAGAGTGCAAATGAGGTTTTTGATATGATTAAGATACAAAAATCGAAAGGAGAAACATATATGGAATTTTCAGAAAAACTGATAGCACTACGCAAAGGCAGGGAATTAACACAGGAACAATTAGCCGAACAATTAAATGTTTCAAGGCAGTCTGTCTCCAAATGGGAAAGCGGTCAGGTTATACCAGAAGTAGAGAAAATTATTGAATTAAGCAAAGCATTTAATGTTACTCTGGATTATCTGTTAAAACCGTCAGAAATAGATGAATTATCAGTTAAGACAGATATGCTGGAGCAGCAGCAAAAACAACTGTTAGCCAAAGAACAAACGCGTACGAAAGTTTATAAAAATATCTTATATTCGGCTGCTGTTTATTTGGTGTTCTTTGCTGTATGTTTTTTAGAACATTACTTCTTTTTCTCTTTTGAATGGGAAGCATTTGGAAAACCTGTGATTTTTGCAGAGTTTTTCATTGCAACTGCAATCCTTATAGTGATTTGGACAAAAAGCTTTACTGACAAGCGGAAAAACTGATTTTTAAATCCAGTGAAAAGGGGAAGTAACTGTAATCGGCTTTCCTTCATATTTATATTGTATAGGAATTTGAAGGAGAAATCTATCATTTATGGCTACCGGTTTTTTAATCATACAGGCACGTTTGGCTCACGACGCACTTCCCCTTGGCGGGGTACAAATCTGGATTACGGATGCCCGGGAGAAGCATGTTTATCATGTAACAACAGATGAAAGCGGAGAAACGAAGAGAATTGCTTTAGAAACGCTGGATAAATCCCTGTCCCTTGATCCGGATTTTTCGGGAACGCCTTTTATCGGTTATAATGTACTTGCATTTGCAAAAGGGTTTAATTCGATTCATATCACCGGCATACCAATTCTGGATGGTGAGACGGCTATTCAGCCCCTTGAGTTTGTTCCAATGCGGGAAGGACAGCGCTCCCCTGCTTTAACAGAGATTCAAATTGATGCACCTGCTGTCTCCATGACAGATCAGCGTTATCAAAAAGGGCCTGACGGAGCACCAGAGGCGCCCCAGGTGCTCCGTCAGGTAGTCATTCCCAATCCAATTACAATACACCTGGGCAGCCCCAATGCATCTGCAGCTAATGTTCAGGTATCTTTTCCCGATTATGTAAAGAATGTTGCCAGTAGTGAAATTTATCCCACATGGCCAGAGGCTGCTCTACGGGCAAATATCTATGCGATTATCACTTTTGCATTAAACAGGATTTTTACTGAATGGTACAGGAGCCGCGGCTACAGCTTTGACATAACCAACAATACCGCCTATGATCAATATTTTATATATGGCCGGAATATTTATCAGTCTATCAGTCTGATTGTTGACGAAATTTTTAACGAATATGTCCGCAGGCAGGGACAGATTTCACCTTATTTCACCTCTTTTTGTAATGGAACTACTGTAACCTGCGCAGGTATGTCCCAATGGGGAACAGTTTCCCTGGCAAATCAGGGGCGCAGCCCCTTACAGATACTGCGTTCCTATTACCCAAAGGATATTGAGATTGCGGAAACGAACATTATTACCGGAGTTCTCTCCTCCTATCCCGGCACTGTACTCCGGGAAGGTAATACAGGACTTAACGTGCAGACGATTCAGACTTATCTGAAAAGAATTCGACGTAATTACCCTGCAATTCCTGCAATTACAGATAAAGAAGGGGTATTTGGAGAAAGCACAAAAGCGTCGGTTACCAAATTTCAAAATATTTTCAATCTGTCACCCGATGGGTTGGTAGGAAAAGCCACCTGGAATAAACTTTCCTATCTGTATACCTCCGTCACCAGGCTTGCCGAATTGGACAGTGAGGGGACTTCCTTAGGGATAGGAACCGTTCCGCCAAGTTCGATTCTGCGCCTGGGTTCCTCCGGGCAGGATGTGATTACCCTGCAATATCTTTTGAATGTGGCAGCCGAATTTAATTCTAAGATTCCTGCCCCCGTGCAGGACGGAATTTTCGGAAGCAAAACGCAACAGTCGGTTGCCGCATTTCAGCATGCAGCAGGGCTTAACCCTGACGGCATAGTTGGCCCGCTCACATGGCAGGCACTATATAATACCTATCTGGGGGTTAATAATGTGATCCCGCCCGGCGTCGATACCGGAGTAATAGAATATGTTGTCCGTTCGGGGGATACTCTCTGGCTGCTGGCCCAAAGGTACCATACGACAATTGACGCAATTAAAAATTTGAACGGACTGACCAGCGACAATCTAAGAATCGGTCAGGTGCTGAGAATTCCAGCATCAAATTCTGCTGACGAATCGTATTTTGAATATACTGTCCGCCCGGGAGATACCCTTTGGCTGCTGGCCCAAAGATATGGTACAACAGTTAACGCCATCAAAAACCTGAACGGATTAAGCAGCGATATTCTGAATATTGGTCAGGTGCTGCGGATTCCCAATGCCTGATCTTCCCGGTCTCTTGCCTTATTACCCAATTACATGTCCTTCCTTTTTATGATACGCCAGGCTGCAAATTTCCCCATTGCAGCAGCAGTTGGAAGCCCGCCCGGCCCCATTAGCCACTGACTTGCAAGCAACACATTATCAAGCCCTTTTACCTTACCAGGTACCGTAATACTCTTTGCCTGCCTGGTCATCACAAAGCTCATATATGCTCCTTTGTAGGAATTACAATACCTGGTATAGGTCATCGGCGTCCATACATCAAGAACACGAAGCTTTCCAGCCAAAAACGGATACTCCGTAACCACTCTTTCCATTGCAGCCCGGGCAGTTTTATTTTTTTGCTTCCTGTATGCCTCTTTATCGGCATACAGTACCTCCCAATACCTGTAATCTTCTTCTGTCTGTGAAAAATTGGACTGTAAAATCATTTTCCCTTCCGGTGCAAAATCCGGATCATAATCATAGGACTGAACGCTCATGCAATACACACTCCGGCTTCCCACCTTTAATGGCTCGCAGGAAAATACCCTTGTTCCGGTAAGCTCCCCGAATCCCCCGTCTACTGCATAAGCAATCTGAAATCCGCTGTTGACTGGATATTTTTCCCTTTCCTCATACATTTTTTTAAGTCCCCCAGGCATATATGCTTCCGGTAGAAGCTTATGGAAAGTATAATTTGTATCACACGCACATATAACAAAATCAGCACTAACCTTTGCACCACTTTTCAGCAAAATTCCTTCCGCCCTTTTCCCCCTTAATATAATTTTCTCTACCTCTGCATTGGTATGGAGCACACCGCCATATTCTTTATATTTTTGGGCAACACGCAGTGACATTTTAAAGGATCCGCCTGCCGGAATATCCCCGTTTCCACCAGTTACTGTGGCATAGGAAACAAGAAAGGCATATGCCTGATATCCCCTGGGCATATAATCTGTAATTGCACGTCTGATTAATGGATTCTTAAAGCGCATGGCAAGCTCTTTCATGTCCATATTTCCATAGGCTTTCATTACTTTTCCCATTTCTTTCATGGACATGCCAAGCTTTATAAAGTCAATAGGATTCATAGCGTCAAAAGGCTTCTCAACCGGAACCGTCATATTTTCCGCCATTGAAACATAATCAATTAATTTGTTAATTTCCTTTTCATCCTCCGGTGAAAGCTCTAACATCTCCTTTCGCGTTCTTTCCTTATCTCTCCAAAAGGTCAAAACCCGGCCATCCAATTTAGAGGAAAAGAACATCTCCTTTTTATGCAGTTCCACACCATCCCCTAAAGCTCCAATCTCTTTCCACAGCTCATGTAAGCCGCTGCCCGGCCTTGTTCCGGTTAACCAGTGGATACAGTTGTCAATAAAATAGCCCTCTCGCTTCCAGCCGGTACACAATCCGCCAGGCAGAGCATTCTTTTCATAAATCTCTGTCTGAAATCCAGCCTTCTGCAATAAGACTCCTGCTGTCATTCCGGCAATTCCGCCGCCGATAATTACCACCTTTTTCATAGATGCTCCCCCTTATTTCTTCCTTACAATATCCACAATCCACTCCGGCTGTGGTAAATCAATCTCCTGATTTGTGGCGTAGCGCTCCGCAATTCCCTGAATACAACACCAAAAAGCATTGGAAAACACCCTGGGATCCCCATCTTTTATGGTTCCCTCCTGCTGCCCCCATTCAACAATCGGTACAAACTGTTCAATTGTATTTACCTGCAGGGCTATTTTCCGAATATGCTCCGGTGTTGCTTCACTTCTCTGGGCCTGTGCCATAAGCACAAACATTTTGGCCGTAACAGGGTGTTTTTTCATGTACGCAAACAATTGCGTTGTAAATTGAACAAAGAAATCAATTGCGTGCTTACATTTTTGCTCTGCCGGATAAGCGGTTGCCTCCACCCCCATTCGTATTAACTCTTCATATAATTTTTCTTTGGATTCAAAATAATGAAACATAAGTCCGGTACTCATGTTTGCCTGCGCTGCAATATCTGTTATCTTTGTGGCTGCATATCCCCTGCTTACAAATAATTCCAGCGCCGCACATAGAATTTCCTGCCTTCTTTTCTCTTTTTGCTCTTTTCTTGTTTCCAATTTAAGCTCCTTATTTTTAACTGCTAATCCATTAAATTCTTATTCATTGAATTTATATTCAATATAATAACACGGAAATAGATATTTGTAAACAACGGATGCCATCCTTATGTTAATAAAAAATGTCCCACACCGTAATCAATACTGTTGGGACATCCTTTTTCTCTTATTCCTTATATAAAATATTTTCTTCAAACAAATTGCAATACTCCATCTGTCTCAATCTCATACAGATTATATGACCGAATTTTCATACAGGTATTATCCTCAAAAACAAATTCTACTATCCAGGGCATTAAATTTTTAATTCTTTCAAAATCAGAAAAGCCAAATGTTTTGTCATAATAATTAATGACAGTACTCAGTGCAGTCCCATGGCTTCCAATAACAACATTTTTCCCCTTAAAACCAGTTAACACTTGATTTTACGGTGATAAGGAAGTATTTACAACAACTATCATTAACGCTGACAAACAGAGTGCTAAAAGGACGAAAATCCCAAATAAAAATTTTCGTCCTTTTTATTATAAATTTGTTGTATTAATATATTTAGGCTGACTTATTCCAATTAGGATAGTCAATTAGAAGGACAATTTCTTGAACCGTTTGTCTTAATTCAAATTTGAATTTGTCAAAATCAGATTTGTGAGCAAAAAACCGCCTGTTATGAGCACTTAAATCACCATACTTTTTTACTTCCTTAATGTAGCTTGATAAATTTCTGCTTACATTCCATTTGTTAGAATTTATAAACTTAGGAATTAAATCACTTAAATAAAAAAAGTTCCCGTTATTATCTTTTATTTCGTTTTCGATATTATATCTTTCAAAGCATTCGATAATGAGTGTTTCAAGTAATTTTCGCATCATAACCAAAGAAGCATCATATAAACCAGCTTCATAACATGCACACATTTGAAAACCGATTTTTTCAAGATAGTATTGTGTATTTCTTAATATGTCTAACGGAAATAATTCATCGGATACAGATATTGAAATACATTCACCCATAATATTAGATATTTCTTTTTGAGCTTGTCTGGTTAATTTGTATCCCAATTTACTCTTAATAAATATAGCATTTTTACCAGAAGAAAATTTACTCATATATGATGATATATTAGAATAAGGCTGTAAGTGTAACTTATCAAAACAATTATTTATATCCCTTGGAAGCACCCAACTGTCATCATTAATCGTTAAAAAGTATATAAAAAATTTTATTTGCTCACTGGCCTTCAAATTATCAAATCCATTTATTTTTTGAATAAAGCCTTCTAAGTTTTCCATTATTTATTTTGCCCTTCCGATATAGTATGTTCAATCAAATTGATTCCCCTTATAGTAATGCTATAATTTCCATTCTCAACATTTGCATAACCGTATCTTGAACTACAAACATCTCTTAAATTACCCGCTAAATCATTGGGGATTTTTGTTCCTAATTCTCTCCAACACGTAAATATAATATCTCCATTTATATCTCCAGTATATTCATAAATTTGTTGCAGATAATAGATAATTGTTGCAGTAGTATTTATATTACTTGTAGGCTTTACTTCATTTACAAAATCTTTCAAACCTTTTCTTGAAGTCGTAGTCGATAAATCTAAGTCTTTGATTAATTGAAATTGCTTACCTTTGGAAACCTTTTTTGTTTTTGCTTTATTTTCACTAGAATTTTCACGTGATAGTATTTCGTTTATTTTTATCTGTCCTTCTGATCGAACAGCATATTCATCATCATTTAAAGCAGATAAATAATTATTTGAAACTACAGAAGTTAGGCTATTAAAAAAATTGTTGCTCCTACTGGTCGTCATGCGATTGGTAACATTATACATTTCTTTAATTTCTGTACGAGAGACAGACCTTGTTCCAAAATCGGATGCATAAAAAGCATACAATAATATCCATTCGGATTCCGACTTTGGCAAACACTTTAACGCAACTTCTTTTAAAGAAGGATAGTTATTATCAACGGTATTATTACACAATTCTTTATTATTTTGTGTAATCAAATTAGACTGATAACTTGACGCAGGAAAATGTGCTTTTGGAATTTTACTTAACTCGCCAAGCCCATTCTCTCGCAACTCGTTTAACATAGTTTGAACTAACTCGCCATCCCCCTCTAGTTGAAGTGATAATTCACCGATTGAAAGGCTTAATTTTAAATTTGACATTTTCCGACCTCCTTTTTTACAATCATAACATAACTTCCATTTATGTTCAATAATACATAAATAAAAATTTCATTGATTTCAATGGTGTTGAACATTTGTTACGCTATAGAGCACCATTTTTGAGGACAGACGTATAAAACCCTTGCCCCGCCATTTCAACGCCCGCAAAGCCGCATAAATTAAGGATAAAATAACCTCTACTGCGTAACAATCCCCATAATAAATTGAGGGCGCAAGCGGTCTATCCGATTGCACCCTCTTGATTACCCAAAAGCAAAGGCGGGAAAAGCTGTCAAGGGCGCGTAGCGCGAAGTTTACCCTTGACAGCTTTTCCCGTCTTTGCTACTTCCTATCGGTCGAAGCGGAATTTCAATATGGCTTCAACCAGTTTTGCCTTTAATCTGTCCTGTGTGTCGTCATTGATATGCCCCTTATACATAGACAGGTATTTGATGCTCTCCCTGAGCCTTCCGGCGATTATCGGCATGGTTGTGGTCGGGCTGTACAGCTTCATGGACCGGGTATTCGTGGGCCAGCTGATCGACCAGGTGGCTATGGGAGCGGTTTCCGTTTCCTACCCGTTTACCCTGATTAACTCGGGCATTTCCACATTGATCGGCGTCGGGTCGGCTTCGGTCCTGTCCAGAGCGGTGGGAAAGAAGGACCAGGGAACCATTGACAAGATCATGGGCAACCTGATCGCGCTGAACCTGATCCTCGGAGTGATTGTTACAGTCTTGGGGATGATTTTTACCCGCCCGATTTTGACTCTGAGCGGTGCGGAGGGCGCGATTCTGAACAACGCCGAACGCTATCTGCGGATTATCTTCGCAGGCAGCCTGTTTGTCAACTTCGCCCAGTCCTCCAATATGATTATGCGGGGCGAGGGGCTTCTCAAACAGGCCATGATATACAGCGGCGGCTCGGCTATTTTGAATATCATTCTCGACCCCATTCTGATTTCCGTCCTCGAACCTCATGGAATGGGAATTGAGGGAGCCGCTTACGCGACGGTCATCGCCCAGATCGTCTACGCGGCGGCGATGCTGCGGCACTTCCGCTCCAAAAGTAAGAACGTCCGTATCCACGGCATCCGTGTGGAAAAGAGCCTGATCCCCGAGATTTTCGGAGTCGGCTTCTCCGCCATGCTCATGCAGGTCATGACCCTGCTCCAGCAGACGGTCCTCTATCACACCGCCCACAGCTATGGCGGTGACGATTGGCAGATTCTTTTGGGAGCCGCGCTGAGCGTACAGTCCTTTACCATGATTCCCCTGTGGGGGGCAGTCAGGGATTTCAGCCCGCGGCGGGACAAACTACGGGGTAAAACAGTATGACCGGGTCAGGCAGATCACCAAAACCTTTCTTGCCGGCGTCACAATTTTGAGCCTGATTTTCTACGTCCCCATCCAGCTTGGCGCGGAGACGGTGCTGTCCTGGTTCATCAAAGAGAGCAGGATCGTGAGC
>OFEY01001818.1_pt1 | contig 12856 bp, 8 predicted proteins | sample 1521251 | NCBI WGS metagenome assembly OFEY01 (sample SAMEA3504100, study PRJEB24116) | mouse gut metagenome | biome: mouse gut; feature: mouse-associated habitat; material: faeces | place: Denmark | collected 2011
GCAATTTCCGAATAATTAATATCGGGCGGCAGTTTTTTTTCTTCAAGCTTTTTTGCGCGCTCTATCTGCGCCATGCTCTTTGATAAATAGCCCTCGTACTTTACAGTAGCTTCCGCAGTCTTTATTATATCCCGCGGCATATCCTGCAAAATGTTAAAGTGCGTGCACACGTCCGCAATTTTTGCGCCGCGGCGAATTAAATCGGAGTAGGCTATTCCGCCTGCGCTCCCGCATATGCCGTACTTTTGCATAAATTCAGCTGTTTTTTTGCTGTCCGCGCGGCTGTTTAAAACGTTTATAATCTTTTCGTAATCGGCCTTTCGCTTTGCAAAGCATTGCGCCCGTTCTACGGTAAAAAGCGGAGTATTTTCAATTTTCGGCGTCAAACGGAAGTCCGCCGTATCGTGCCGCAAATTCAGCGCGTATTCCGCGCGCGAGGTCATCATTCTGTACGGCTCTTCCGTGCCCTTTGTAACCAAATCATCGATTAAAACGCCGATATACGCCTCGTCGCGTCCCAGAATAAACGGCCCTTTGCCTGAAATTTTATAAGCCGCGTTAATGCCGGCAATAAGCCCCTGAGCGGCGGCCTCTTCATAGCCGGAGGTGCCGTTAATCTGCCCCGCAGTGTACAGGTTTTTCACTTTTTTAAATTCCAGCGTCGGCAAAACGTCCAGCGTGTCTATGCAGTCGTATTCGATAGCGTAGGCGTAGCGCATAATCTCGCAGTTTTCCAAACCGCTGACCGAGCGGTACATCGCTTTCTGAACGTCGTGCGGCATAGACGAGGACATTCCCTGTACATAAATTTCGTTGGTGTCCGCGCCCTCGGGTTCAAGAAAAATCTGGTGCCGCTCCTTATCGGCAAAGCGCACTACCTTTGTTTCTATGGAAGGGCAGTACCTCGGCCCCGTGGAGCTTATATCTCCGTTGTAGAGGGGGGAGCGGTCCAAGCTGTCGAGTATAATTTTATGCGTTTGCGCGTTTGTGTAGGCAATGTGGCACTCGTGCGAGTTTGCGGGCGCCGTGCCGTTAAGAAAGGAAAAGGCGGGGATATTTTCATCGCCGCTCTGGCGTGTGCATTTGTCAAAGTCTACCGTTCTTCCATCAAGGCGGGCGGGTGTGCCCGTTTTAAATCTTCTTACGTTAAAGCCGAGCTTTATAAGGCTTTCCGTCAAAGCGTTTGCGGGCGCAAAGCCGCTCGGCCCGCTTTTTTGACGGTGCTCGCCCGTGATTGTTTCCGCATTAAGATAAACGCCCGTCGCTATTATCGCGGCGCGGCATTCTATAATTCCGCCGTAGGTGGTTTTAATGCCGCAAACTGCTCCGTTTTGGGTGAGTATTTCGGCGCATTCCCCCTGCAATATGCGCAGGTTTTGCGTGTTTTCAAGGGTGCGCTTCATTTCGCGGTGGTACGCGTTTTTGTCGCACTGACAGCGTAGGGATTGCACCGCTTCGCCCTTGCCCTCGTTCAGTATTCTTATCTGTAAGCAGGTCTTGTCGGCGTTAATTGCCATCTCGCCGCCCAGCGCGTCAATTTCGCGCACAAGGTGACCCTTGGCCGTTCCGCCTATGGAGGGATTGCACGCCAAAAAGGCTATGCTGTCCAGATTAAGGGTAAGCATAACCGTTTTCAGTCCCAACCTTGCGCAAGCAAGCGCGGCCTCGCAGCCGGCGTGTCCCGCGCCGATTACGGCAATATCGTATTGTCCTTCAATGAATGTGTGCATTTTTATAACATTATTGCCCGAAATTAAATCGGGCAATTCTCTACTTCTTTAAAATAACGTTTTTAATATCGTCTACGTCCTTGGCGATTTTTTCGTTGACGCGGCAAAGCTCTTCAACCTTGTTGCGGGAATATAGAATAGTGGTGTGGTCGCGCCCGCCGAGAACCTCTCCTATGGTTTTAAGCGGCAAAAACAGTATATCGCACAAAAGATAGCAGCAAATCTGTCTGGGAATAACCACCTCTTTTTTCTTGCTTTTGCCAAGCAAATCGCCCTTGTTTATCCGATAATAGCCAGTGACTGCGGCAATAACGCTTTCGGGGGTAACTTCTTCCTTGCCGCCCTCGGAAACCGCCTCGTTCAAGGCGCTTCTCGCAAATGCAACGGTTATGGGCACCTCGTGCAAGCGCGAGGCAAGTATAACCTTGTTCAGTCTGCCTTCAAGCGTCCTTACGTCGTCGCCCGAGTCCTGCGCAAGGAAGGAGAGCACGTCGTCGGGCACAATGCATTTTTTATCGAACGCCTTGCGCTTTAAAATCGCAATCTTTGTTTCGAAGTCGGGCGGGAGTATATCGAACAGCAGTCCGCCCGCAAAGCGCGTGCGCAATCTTTCTTCAAGCTCGGTCAGCTCCTTTGGGGGGTGGTCGCTTGTGATTATTATCTGCTTGCCCTTGGAAACAAGCTCGTTAAAAGTGTGGAAAAATTCTTCCTGAACGGATTTCGCCTTTTCGATAAACTGAATATCGTCAATAATCAAAACGTCCGCATTGCGGTAGTATGCGCGCAGCTTACTGCCCTTGTCGCGCGCGTCTGCGCCGCGGCGGACAAATAACGTATCAATAATTTCGTTTACGAACTGCTCGCAGGTGACGTAAATTACCTTTAAATCGGGCTTTTCCGCAACTATTTTGTTGGCGATTGCCTGAATAAGGTGGGTTTTACCAAGCCCCGAGCCGCCGTAAATAAACAGCGGGTTGTAGGTGCCCGCGGGGTCTTCTGCAACGGCAAGCGCGGCAGAGTATACAAATTCGTTGTTTTTGCCTACTACAAAATTATCGAAGGTAAATTTTTTGTTTAAATTTGCGGGCGGGGCAACAAATTCCTCGCTGGGCGCGTTATAGGCAAAGCCGTCGCTGCCCTCGACCTTTAAGCGGAAGTCCGCAACGCCCACGTCGGCTTTTATAATCGCTTCGCGCATTTTTTCGGCAAGGGTGCCCGTTATGTATTTTGCAAACGTTTCGGTAGGGGTCTGCAAAACTATATATCTTCCGTCTATATCGACGGGGATAAGCTTTTCGATGTAGGTTGCGTAGGTTATAGGCGTGACAAGCTCCTGCATTTTCTGTCTTATCGGGTCGTATATAAAGTCGAAGTTTCCCTTTTCTGCCATAATTGTGCGATTTTCCTTTGAATTTTTTTAAATAATCTGGTAAAATATACAAGCCGACAGTGCTTGTCACAGCTGTTTAACAATTATAATACAAAAATTAATTAAAATAAAGTGTTTTGACTGAAAAATGCGCATAAAAAATTTGAATTTGAAAAATTTCAGAAATTACTCGGACGAGAGCATAGACTTCGGCGGCGGGCTGAACGTGCTGTTCGGCAGAAACGCGCAGGGCAAAACAAACTGTGCCGAGGCGGTGTTTTATCTGTGTACGGGCGTATCCTCGCGCACAAAGCGCGATAAACAGCTTATAATGCACGGCAAGGACTGTGCCGAGCTTTCCGCAACGGCGGAGGGGCGCTACGGCAATATAGAAATTTACGCAAAAATTACCGAAACGGGCAGAGAGTTCAGGGTCAACGGCAATAAAATTACGCGAAGCGCCGATATTATGGGCAATTTGTTCTCTGTTTTCTTCTCCCCGCAGGAGCTTCGGCTTATTCAGGACGGTCCGGACGAGCGCAGAAGGTTTCTCAACGTTTCCATTTCACAGCTTTCAAAGCCGTATTTTACGGCTCTTCAACGCTACAATAAAATTTTGGAACAGCGTAACAATCTTTTAAAAAACCGCGATTTACAGCTTGTTTACGAAACCTTGCCCGTTTGGGACGCCCAGCTGTCGAAATACGCGGCAACCGTCGCGTGCAAGCGCGCGGAATATATCGGCATGCTTGCGCCGCTTGCGCAGGAGGCGCATTTGTTTTTGACGGACGGCGGGGAGGTGCTGACCGTTTCGCCCGAAAAAAAGTACAAGGGTAGCGAGGCAGAGCTTGAAAAACGGCTTTTCGACGAGCTTTCGAACAGCTACGAGCGCGATATCCGTTTAGGCTTTACTGCAAGCGGCCCTCACCGCGACGATATGGATATTGATATTGATGGAATAGACGCAAAAGCCTACGCCTCGCAAGGGCAGACAAGGACGGCGGCGCTGTCCGTAAAGCTTGCCGAGGTGGAAATTTTCAAACAGCTTTCGGGCGAGTATCCCGTGCTCATTCTCGACGACGTTATGAGCGAGCTTGACCTTCCCAGAAGAAAAAAGCTTGTGGAGCGCACCGCGGGCTTGCAGACGATTTTAACCTGCACCCATGCAGAGCGCGTGCTGTATGGCAAAGCCGCGCAAAAAATAAAGATAGAGGGCGGCGCAGTTAAAAGATGAGGGCGGATTTGCATATCCATACGCATTATTCTGACGGCGGACTTACCCCGCGCGAGGTTGCGGCGTTTGCCGCGCGGGCAGGGGTGGAGCTTGTTTCCGTAACCGACCACGACACCGTCTGCGGAGCGGCGGAGGCGGAAAAATGCTGTCGTGAAAGGGGTATTGCGTTCGTAAACGGAATAGAGGCTTCCGCCTATATCGGCGACGTCAAAATTCATACGCTCGGCTACGGTATGGATTTGCAAAACACAGCGCTAAAAGACTTTTTAAGCCGCCTTGCCGCAGGCTCGGTCAAGCGTGCGGAGGAAATAATTTTCAAGCTGAACAAAAGCGGCGTTGCACTGACTTTTGAAGATGCCGCCGCGGAAAGGTATTCTGCCGCAACGCCCTTGCACGCAATGCATATTGCAGCTGCGGGCGCAAAAAAGGGCTACGCAAGCTCGCCGTTCGCGTTCTACCTCAAATTTTTGGCTTACGGCGCTGTCGGGTATTCGGGAATTTGCAGACCCTCTCCCGAGGAAACGGCGGAAATTATCACCTCCGCGGGCGGTCTTTGCGTGCTGGCGCACCCCGCAAGGATAGCCTTGGACGAAAAGGAAAAAATTGCACTTATAAAACGTATGCGCGCGTGCGGACTTTGCGGCATAGAAGCGGTGTATTCGGGGCATACTGCTAAGGAAACGGCATACTATAAGGAGATTGCAAAAGAGCACGGGCTGCTTGTTACGGGCGGTTCGGATACGCATTACGCCGACGGAAGCAGACAAATCGGAAGTCCGTATTTTTCGGCGGAGGGCGCGCTTTTGCACAAATTCGGATTTTGATAAAATTGTTAAAAAGATTTAAGCTTGCTTTTGTTATGCTCGCCGTTGCGGCGGGCGTATTTTGTTTTTTGTGCGGCTTTTCATACGATAAAAAAATCCCAAAAAACGTCACGGTGAACGGAATGTCCGTCGGCGGGCTTAGTATTGCGGACGCGGCGGGTAGACTGCGCGCCGAAACCGAGGAGTATTTAAGGGGCAAGTCGCTGGAAATCTGCGCGGGCGATAAGGTCTATAAGTATACCTATCCCGAAATTTACTATCGCGACAACGTTTTCCGCATTCTCAAAAACGCAAAAAAGGGCATAAGCTATACTGCGGAAACAAGCTACTATCTTTGCGGCGCAGAGGAGCTTGCCCAAGGCATATGCCTTGCCGAACAGCTTCAGATGACAGAGCCTTACGCAAAATTTTCCGCCTACGGCAAGCCCTTTGAATATTGCGATGGCAACGACGGACGGCGCGGCGACGCAAAGGCGCTTGTAAAGGATATAAAAAATTCGCTTAACGGCGGGTTTGAGAGGGTAAACGTCAAATTTACCCGCGTGCCGCGTACTAAAACAATCGAGGACGTTAAGTCCGAAACAAGGCTTTTAAGCAGCTTTACAACCTGTTTCGACGGCGGAAATTTAAACCGCGTAAGCAACATAAGGCTTGCGGCTTCAAAAATAAACGGAACCGTTTTAGAGGGCGGAAAAACTCTTTCGTTCAATGATATTGTGGGGGCAAGGGTAAAGGAAAGGGGCTTTTTGACGGCTAAAATAATAGAAAACGGCGAGTTTACCGAGGGGGTCGGCGGCGGAGTTTGTCAGGTTTCCACAACGCTGTACAACGCCGCGCTTTTAAGCGGGCTTAAAATAGAGGAATTCCATCCTCACACGCTTGCCGTCGGGTATGTGCCGCCCTCGCGCGATGCCATGGTCAGCGGTAAGGCTTTCGATTTAAAAATTAAAAACAACGGCAAAACTCCCATATATATCCGTGCCAATACCACAAACGGAAGCGTCACCTTCGATATTTACGGCAAAAGCGACGGCGCAAAATATTCGCTTAAATCGTCGGTTACGGGCAATATCCCCGCCCCCGAGGAGGCGACCGACGACCCCGACAAGGCGCGCTCGGGCAAGGATGGGCTTATAAGCGAGGGCTATCTTGAAATTATGCGCGCGGGCGTAACCAAAAGCGTGCTTTTGCGCAAGGATAAATACAAGCCCGTAAAACGTATTACCTACGAGGCAAAGCCGGACGGTATCGCGGAAGAAAATTCCGCGGGAGAGGGCTGAAAAAGCGGGCTTTGGGCAAAATATAGGGCAAATAAAAAAACCGACCTCAAATTATTGTGTTTTTCAAGCCTTTATGATAAAATAGAAACGTTAAGGAATTAAAACAGTCCTTGCCGTTTATGATAAAATCATAAAGGCTTGAATTTTTTTGTTTTATCAGGAAGTATATGATTAAGATTTTGGTTGACGCAATGGGCGGCGACAACGCCCCCGCGGCGATAGTGCAGGGCGCGGCTTTGGCTATTGAAAGGGACAGCGACCTGCATATTGTTCTTACGGGCAGACAGCGGGAAATTCAGGCAGAGCTGGATAAGCTTAAATGCGATAAAGCCCGTGTTGAAATAGTCGATTGCGCGGACGTGATAGGTATGAACGACAACCCCGTGGAAGCAGTCCGCCGCGGCGACAGCTCGATGATGAAAGCGTACGCTATGCTGAGGAAGGAAGAGGATATATGCGCGTTTGTAACTGCCGGCTCCACGGGTGCGGCTATTGCGGGCGGGCAGATACTTTTGGGCAGAATACGCGGCGTAAAGCGCGCGGCGCTGTGCCCCGCAATACCCAATTCCCGTGGCGGCGTAACCTTGCTGTGCGATTGCGGCGCCAATACCGAATGCAAGCCGATAATGCTTTGCCAGTTCGCCCTGCTCGCTTCGGCGTATGCCAAGGTCGGCTTCGGAATGCAGAACCCAAAGGTCGGGCTTTTAAACAACGGCACGGAGGAGCATAAGGGAGATTTACTCCGTCAGGAAACGTATAAATATCTGTCGCAGATGGAAGGCGTTAATTTCGTTGGGAATATCGAAGGCAGAGATATTATGGTCGGCGATTGCGACGTTGCCGTTGCAGACGGCTATACGGGCAATATCGCGCTTAAATCAATCGAGGGCTGCGGCAAGCTTGTCCTCGGGGTCATGAAAAAGGAATTTTCCGCAACACTGCGCTCTAAAATCGGCTATCTGTTTTTGAAGAAGGCAATTAAAAATATGCGCGGACAGCTCGACTTCGAAAAGGTCGGCGGCGCGCTTTTGCTGGGGCTTAAAAAGGTAGTCGTCAAAAGCCACGGCTCTTCAAAGCCGCAGACAATTGCGGCGGCAATAGCCAACGCGGCGCATATCTACCGCGGCGGACTTGTGCCCGCAGTCGAAAAATCGCTTGAAAGCGTTGACCTCGATTCGATTGTAACGGAGAGCGGGGAATGAGCTTAGCGGAAACCGAACGCCGTCTGGGCTACGCCTTCAAAAACAAAAGGCTTTTGGAGCGCGCGCTTACACTGCCTTCTGCGGACAAGTCGGAAAACAACCAGACGCTGGAATTTTTCGGGGACGCGATACTCGAATTTCTCGTATCCGAAAAAATTTACGACGAAAATTCAAGCGAGGGCAGTCTTACCGAAAGGCGTAAGCTGATAGTCGCCGACAGCGCGCTTGCGCCCGTTTCCGTAAGGCTCGGGCTGGACAAGGCACTTATACGCAGTCCCTACGACAGTCACAACAAAAAAGCCGTGCCGTCCGTTTACGAGGCGGTTGTTGCGGCAATCTATCTTGACGGGGGAATAGACGCGGCGCGTAAATTCGTGTTTTCCACGCTCGATTTTTCCCCTAAATCGCAGACGGAAAATTACAAGGGGCAATTGCAGGAATTTTTGCAGTCCCGCGGGGAAAGCTGTCCGAGATATGTGTGCGAGGATACGGGCACGCAGCAAAAGCATATTTACGTTGCCGCCGTTACGGTTTCGGGCAGAAGCTTCGAGGGCGTTGCAGAGGTAAAGCAGCAGGCGGAGCAAGCCGCCGCAAGGTCTGCAATGGAATATTTAAAGGGCTTGCAATAAATTATCGTTTGCAATAAGCTGACGGCTGCGGCGAAAACCGCGCTTTTTGCTTAAAACAGGAAATTTTCTATGGTTACATTCAAAAGTATACAGCTTGTCGGTTTTAAATCCTTTGCGGATAAAACCACCATAACGCTCGGCGAGGGCGTAACGTGTATTGTCGGCCCCAACGGCTGCGGCAAAAGCAACGTTGCAGACGCTATCCGCTGGGTTCTCGGCGAGCAGTCGGCTAAAATGATGCGCGGCTCGCAGATGCTTGACGTCATTTTCAGCGGCACCGATAAAAGACGGCAGATGTCCTTTTGCGAGGTAACGCTGACCTTCGACAACACCAACCGCGTCTTTGATATAGACTGCGACGAGGTGGAAATGACAAGACGGCTTTACCGCAACGGCGAAAGCGAGTATCAGCTTAACCGCCAGCCCTCGCGTATGAAAATCCTTACGGGACTTTTGCACGGCGCGGGCGCGGCAAAGGAAGGCTATTCTATTATCGGTCAGGGCAGAATCGACCAGATTATGAACGCCAAGCCGGAGGACAGACGCTCGATTTTCGAGGAGGCGACGGGCATCGTCGTATTCAAGGACAGAAAGGCGGACGCTGAAAGAAAGATGAACGCCGCACGCGACAATCTGTTTGTGTTTGCACAGCGTATGCAGGAGGTAGAGCGTCAGCTTGCTCCCTTGAAAAAGGCGGCGGAAAACGCGCTTAAGCACCGCGAGATATACGCCGAGCAGCGTCTTAACGAAACCAACCTTTACATATTCCGCCACGACGGCGCCGAGGGCGAAAAGCAAAAAATCAACGACAAAAAAGCAAAGATAGACGCGCGCATTGCCGAGCTGGAAAAGCTTATGGAGCAGCTTGTCAACGAATACAAGGCCTGCCGCACGGGGCTGGACGAGGCGGACGTAACCTTACAGGACTTAAACGACCGCATTCGCCGCTTCGAGGTAGGCATAGCCAACAAAAGCGGAGAATCCAAGCTGTACACCCAGCGCGCGCAATCAGCTTTGGACAAGCTTGAAGCGGCGCGGAACGAGCTTAAATATTCCGCACAGCGTATAGACGAGATTGACCGCGATATAAGAAGATTAGAGCAGCTTTCCGGCATAAACACCAAAAGGATTACGGAAGCGAGGGAAAATTCCGAAACGCTCCGCGCGGAAATTGCAGAGCTGTCCAAAAAAATAGCCGATTACGAGTATATGACGGGCGAGCACCGCAAAAAGGTTCTCGACGCGTTCAAGGATTTATCCGAAATGCGCCAGAATATGGGCTCGCTTTCCGCACAAAAGCAGCTGTTAGGCGAGCGCCTTGCGCAGATTGAAGAGGATATGGGGCGTATCCGTGCCCGCCGCGACGAAAGCAAAAGCGCTTACGAGCAGTGCATAGAGCGCGGAAACGCGCTTGCGGATATGCTCGGCAACGAGGACGGACTGCTCGCCGAAGCCGAAGAAAATGTTAAAAAGAGCGAGGAAAAAATCCGCTTTTTAGTCAATCAGATTTACGATACGCAGGCACAGCTTACAAGCATAGGGGAGAGCCTTGCAACCTATCGCGCCATAAGAGAGCGGTTCGAGGGCTACGGCTATTCCGTCAAAAATTTAATGAGCCGCGCCTCGCAGGATTTGACCTTGTCTGCAAAAATCAAGGGACTTATCGCCGACGTTATTTCTTGCGATAAGGAATACGAGGTTGCTATCGAAACGGCCTTCGGCGGGGCAATGCAGAATATTATAACGGGCACCCGCGACGATGCTCGCGAATTAATTGAATTTTTAAAGCGCAACCGTATGGGACAGGTTACGTTTTTGCCGATAGAAGCGCTTAAACCGCGCTATGAAAACGAGCAGATTAAAATAGCCGTGCGCGACAATGGCGCTTTGGGCTTTGCAATCGACCTTGTAAAATTCGACAGGCAGTACGAAAACGTAATTCACAATCTTTTGGGCAATACCTTGATTGTGGACAATATCCAGAACGCCACGCAAATCGCCCGCCGTTATCCCCGCGCCTTTAAAATCGTTACGCTCGAAGGCGACGTAATCGCGACAAGCGGCTCTATGACGGGCGGAAGCAAGCGCGAATCCGCGGGCAATTTGCTTGCCAATGAAAGAAGAATTAAAGAGCTTGAAGAAAGTCTTGAAGCAAAAAAGCTGTTTTTGCACCGCGCCGACGGCAAGCGCGCCGAGCTGGACGCGGTCAAGGCGGAAGCCGATGCCGAGCTTGCCGTCCTGAACAAAAAATTGCAGGACGCAAGGTTAGAGCTTGCTTCCATTACCGAAAAGCAGACCGCGCTTTTGCAGGCGGTTACCTCGGCGGAAAGCGAGTATGCGGCGTACGGTCAGTCGGTTTCTGCCATACGCGAACGCCTAAAGGGGCTTGACAGCGAATATACGGGCGTATCCGCGGGCGCAAGCGAGCTTACCTCGCAGTCGGACGCGGCTTCCTCGCAAATGGACGACATGAGCGCGGAATTTGACAAGCTGACCGAGGAGCGCAACGAAAAGAACGAAAAAATGAACGGTATGCTGGTCGATATTGCCTCGCTTGAAAGCGCGGTATCGGCAAGCCGTGAAAACACCGAAAGATTACAGCGAGAAAAAGCGGGGCTTTTGGACAAGATTGAAAGGACAAACGCAACAATTCCCGCAATTCAGCGCGAGATTGACGAGTTCAAGGCTCAGGCAGAGCGCACCGCGCTCACCGAGGAGGAGCAGGCTGTTGTAAACGATTTGCGCCGCCAGATAGGCGGAGTAACCGCTTCCAAAAACACCCTTAACGAGCGCATTAAGCAAATCGACCTTGAAAGATACAACAGCGCGGAGGAGCGCGAACAGCTTATAACTAAAACTCATAATCTCGATTTGGCGCTTGCCAAAATCGACAGCGATTTGGAGGGGCTGCGCCAAAGGATAGAGGACGAGTATCAGCTTGATTACGAGGGCTGTCTGCAATATAAAACAGATGACTTCGACCCCGCTCTTGCGCCCGCCAATATCGCAAACTGCAAGCGCAAAATTTCGGTAATGGGTGCGGTAAACCCCAACGCGGTAGAGGAGTATGACGAGGTCAGCGCGCGTTATGAAAAAATGTGCGCCGATAAAGAGGATATGGAAAAGGGGCTTGCAGACCTTACAGCCGCGCTTGACGATATCCGCGCGGAAATGCAGAAGATTTTCGATGATGGCTTCAATCTTATAAATGAAAACTTCAAGCGCACCTTTAAAGAGCTTTTCGGCGGCGGCAGAGCGGAATTGCAGCTCGATTACACCGACTGCGACGACCCTTTAAATGCGGGCGTGGATATTATAGCCTGTCCCCCCGGTAAAAAGCTTACCAAAATTTCGCTGTTGTCGGGCGGAGAGCGCGCGCTGACGGCGATTGCAATTCTGTTTGCAATTATCGATATGCGCCCCATGCCATTCTGCGTGCTTGACGAAATCGAGGCGGCGCTGGACGAGGCGAACGTTGCAAGATATGCAAAATATTTAAAGAAGTTCGCTCAGGATACGCAGTTTATAGTCATAACCCACCGTAAGCCAACTATGGAAAACGCAGATATACTTTTCGGCGTTACTATGGAGGAGAAGGGCGTTTCCAAGGTGGTTTCTGTCAAGCTTTCCGAGGTTGCGGAAAGGCTCGGCGGCGATACCATACAGTAATAAGGTTTTTCTATGGGATTATTTTCTAAATTAAAAAACGCATTAAAAAAGACGAGGGATAACCTCTCGTCCGCGCTTTCAAAGCTGTTTTCAAAAAACAAAATAGGCAACGAGTTTTACGAGGAGCTTGAAGAAATTTTAATAGGCGCGGATATTTCCGTAAATACAGCAGAGGAAATCGTTGATGAAATCCGTGCGGAGGCAAAGCAGGAAAAGCTGCGCGACAAGCAGTTTATAACCGATTTGCTTAAAGACGTTCTGGAGGAAAAGCTGACAGAGGCGGAAATTCCGCAGATAGAATATCCCGCCGTAATTATGCTTGTCGGCGTTAACGGCGTTGGCAAAACAACCACCGTCGGCAAGCTTGCAAGCTACTTTTTAAGGCAGGGCAAAACAGTTACCGTGGCGGCGGCGGATACCTTCCGCGCGGCGGCGGCAGACCAGCTTACCGTCTGGGCGGAAAGGGCAAAGGTGCGCATAGTCAAGCACGAGGAGGGCAGCGACCCCTCCGCGGTTGTTTTCGATGCGCTTACCTCGGCAAAGGCAAAGGGTACGGACGTTGTAATTATAGACACTGCGGGCAGACTTCACGTCAAGGCGCATCTTATGGAAGAGCTTAAAAAGGATGGACATTACACGGTTACATCCGGGATGGAGGAAAAGCTTTCTGATTTTGCGGCGGGCTATACAGATGAAGATAAGACGCAACTACGGGCAACAACGCAATTTCTCAGGCGGAAATTTTCGACGAGGCGGTAGAGCTTGACGGAATTGTGCTTACCAAGCTTGACAGCTCGGCAAAGGGCGGATTTGTAATTTCGCTTTGCGGCGAATTGCAAATACCTGTCGTGTTCACGGGCGTCGGCGAAAAAATGGAGGATTTGGAAGCCTTCGACGCGGAAGAATTTATCGACGGAAT
>OFEY01001833.1_pt1 | contig 12773 bp, 20 predicted proteins | sample 1521251 | NCBI WGS metagenome assembly OFEY01 (sample SAMEA3504100, study PRJEB24116) | mouse gut metagenome | biome: mouse gut; feature: mouse-associated habitat; material: faeces | place: Denmark | collected 2011
CACCGCTGTGATTTTACCATCCCGCCACAGGGCTACCACTTGCGGAAACTCCGGACGATGGATGGGCTTCCGGCCCTTGTAAACCCCCTGGGCCTTTGCAATGGCGATTCCTTCTTTCTGGCGTTGCAAAATGTACTCCCGTTCCAACTCTGCCACAGCCGCAAAGATCGTCAGCATAAACTTACCGCTTGGGGTAGTGGTGTCAATGGCTTCTTTCTGAGACACGAATTCTACCCCGGCAACCGTTAGCTGTTCCACCAAATCCAGCAGGTCGCGGGTGTTCCGGGCAAAACGGCTGATGGATTCCACAATTACCGTGTCGCCCTTCCGAACGTATTCCATCATGCGCATTAACGACGGCCTGTCGGTACTCTTGCCGCTCATGCGGTCAATGTAGATTTCCTCCACACCCAACCGTTCCATCAACGCTTCCTGCCGTATGGTGTTCTGTTCCTGGGTGCTGACACGCACATAACCAATTTTCATTTCCATTTATCCTTTCAGTTGTAAATATCGCCATAGTTTGCTATAATAGGTACAGAAGGGGAGTGAATCTATGGCTATCCATTATACAATTTCGGAGCTTCGGGATATCATTGCTCCGTTGGCCCGGGAATATGGTGCCGAACGGGTCTATCTGTTTGGTTCCTATGCCCGAGGAGATATGACAGATGGCAGCGACATTGACCTGCGCATTGATAAAGGCCAGATTCGTGGTTTGGCTCTGGCCGGCCTGTTGGTTGATTTGGAAGATGCACTGGGCCTTCCTGTGGATTTACTCACCACCGCCAGCCTTGACGAACGGTTTTTAGATTCCATCCACAATGATGAGGTGCTGCTATATGAAGCCTCCTGGCAGAAATATCAGTATTTTGCGGCATATTGTAACTTATTGCGACCAAATAGAGCTGACTGTTCAGCGGTTTGGCGGTGGGGATGTTTTTCAAAGCGATCCCATCTATCGGAATGCGGCTGCATTATGTATCCTGCAAATAGAGGAACTTGTGGGCAATCTGCCGGATGAATTTCGCGCCCAGTATCCCGGTGTTCCTTGGCGACAGATCAAAGCCATGAGAAATATTGTAGCTCACCGATATGGCACAGTCGATCCCGAAATCACCTGGGAGATCATCCAGGAAGATATCCCGACATTAAAAGCGTATTGCCAGCGTATCATTGAGGAGCAGAATTAAACAGATTGTCCCAATAGGGTCAGTTTTCAGGATGGCATATGCCAAAACCCCGAAATCAACCCTATTGGGACATTTTTTCGGTATGCCAATAGGGTACACCCCAATGGTACAACCCGGAAACCTTGCAAGACCACCTATCCCTGTTCGGTGGCTGGCTCGGTCGTAAACTCCACCCCGGCAAAATGTTCCGGGCCAAGAACGAACTCGCGCCTTTTCCAATCGCGGGATACGATCCGTTCCGCTTCCTGTCTGCTACTGGCCTCAAGTTCGATGGTCAGCCGGAATGTCTCCGTGACCGTCACGTGGTGTGGTGCGTCAGCACCACGGGCTTCATAATCCCGCAGGGCTTCCTCCCGTTCCGTGATGTAGTGGCCCCAATAGACCGAGACGGATTCATCGTCCAGCAGATGAAATTCCCAGGTGACGTATCCGCCCCGGGAGTTCCTGCCCAGGATGATCCCGTAGTGGTCACTGTCGGTGAAGGGCCCACGCTTGATTTTCGCGGCCTCCACACAGTACCCGGAGATAGTGCGTCCGAGGATGGCGGCAATGTCCTGCTCCGTCAGCCTACGCATGGTCAGCCTCCCGAAAGATGCCGTATACGTCATCCACATAGTAGGCCCCGGTGAAAAAATTGAAGATGGCCGTACAGTGGATACCGTTGACCTCGGCCAGATACAGATTATCACCGATCTGCCGGATGATTTCCGCTTCGCCCATCACATGGCGGTCATGCGCCCGGTCTTTCAGGCTGTGGATATACGCTTGAACTTTCACGGTTAAACCCTCCCCTTCTCTTAAATAAAGGCCCGGTATCCTATCTGCAAACAGGATACCGGGTCATCAAATGTATTTCAGCCCGCCTCGGCCAGCTGCGGCGTCAATTCGGTGGTGTTTACAAGCTCCATGAACTGGCGGGCATAGGCTTTTGCGTTGGCGGTTTCTTCCGGACTGAGAACATCGGCCGACTCAAAGTTGAACAGGGCGTAAGGCTTGCCCTGTTTGCTGGTGGCCTTTTCCAAGGTAATCCTTGTAACCACGCCGGAAATTGGCGTCAGGGTACTCAGCAGCCGGGTTGCGTATTTCAGGAACCGGGGTTTGCTGGTGACGGGCACCCGAACCAGAAGCGGAATGATGCTGTTGGGCCGCAGCAGGAACAGTAACACCGATTCCTTACAGGCTTTGGCGTTACTTTCCCCGTTCTTGGAGCCAAAATCATTGTAAGGACAGTGGGCACAGGATTCACCGTTCTGGGAAACGATGCTGTTGTGGCTCATGCAGTTGGGCGGGGTTCCCTCCACCGGATCGGGGGTGTCCCAATAAGCCCGCGGTGTGGTATAGTCCAGCACAATGCCCACCAGCTCCTTTTCCGCCTCCGTCCCGGACAGCCCCGGCACCTCAAACACCGTGGAGCCGCCAGAGGGCGACTTGACCACATCGAACAGGTCGAGGGATAAGGGCTGGTGCTTCAAATTGTCTTGGATGAGATGCAAGGCGTTGCTGTTCAGGGCCAGATAGCCAGAAACTGTTGGCGCCAGGGAGATTTCCGGTACATCCTCCACCGTTTCCACAGGCTTTTGCAGCTCCTGTACCTTGCCGCTCATGCGGCTTTTCAGTTTTGCATTGTCCATGATTTCCTCCACTTATCCTGCCGATTTGATGGTAAACCGGCGGAATGACGTTTGGTTGATATATTTTTTGTACAGCTTTGGGTGTTCTGCTTTCAGCGTCCTGCCGTCAAGCCGCTCCTGAACCACACTTTTCCAGGTGACGATCCGTCCGCCAACTGTACCCACCTCGTTCTCGCCCAGCATCTCTTTCAGGAGATTTTCAGCCTGTTGCTTCCGTTCCGTGGCGGTTTCCAACTGCGCACAGGCTTCATCGTACTGGGCCAGCAGCTGGGCGGCGGTATCCGGCAGGGTAATATGGGATTGGGGTGTACTGCTGGGGAACCGCCCGGACAGGAAGTTTTTCGATGCGTCCGAGCCGTCCAACGGAGGGGGAATTCTGTTTTCCACATGGCTCCAAAAATCGGTTTCCAGCTCAATCAGCATGGAGATCAATTCCTCATCCCGTTTCACAAACCGCCATTTGAAGGTGTTGCCGCCAATCAGAACGGCGATATAGGCTCCTTTGTACCCGGTCACGGCCATGTAGTGCTGGATTTGGCACATATACTCGTCGGGAATAGAATCTTCCCATTCTCCGGCCTTGTAGGCGGAGGCTGTCTTGGCCTCAAAAACGCAGGTTCCGTAGTCCGGCACCTCACAGGTGCCGTCCAGGTTGGCCAGCATGAAGGGGTGTTCCTCACTTTGAAGCAGCTCGCTCCTGTGGCTGACCTCAATCCCGGTGCGCTTGGTAAACTCGGCCCGGACAAAGGGCTCCAACTGCGTCCCCCAGTAAGCGGCCTCTCCAGCCTCCTGCATGGGAAGCTGGTTGTTTTTGTCCATCCACAATTCCTCCGGGTATTTGTAGCGGTTGATACCGCAGACCACGGAAGCGTCCGAACCGCCGATGCCAAGTTTACGCAGTTCCAGCCAGTCAGCGTAGGATATATTCTCGGTGGATGCTAAAACTTTTGACGGCATAGTACCATCTCCTTTACGCTGCCGCCAGCACCATCTTGTAGGCTTTGTCGATCATGGGGTTCCCTTCCACAGTGCGCAGGAACAGGTTTTCATCGTAGTTTTTCGTCCTGCGAATGGGGTTGGCGTGGGTGGCAAAGTCACTGACAGCATTGATAAAGCGGTAGCCGTTCCTGCCCACATTGGACAGGTCGGGGGCCTCCCAATAGCGCATTTTCATATTCTCCAACAGCCGGAGGTTGTTCTTGCGCTGCACATCAGGCAGATCCGGGGTGACAGGGAAGAACTCCTGCATGAAGTCCATCACCCTCTTGTCGGTGAGCCGGATTTGGGAAAGGGTGTCGATCCCCCGGCCCAACTCACCCATGTACTTCTCGGCCAGCCCCAAAGTCTCCTCGGCCTCATGGACACGGAGCATGACGTTCTCGGTGTGCTTGGTTGTCCAGATGCGCTTGGCGGTGCCCAGAGCCAGGTTAAGGGTGTTCTGGCAGACAACCCGGATGGGTGTCATGGCGACCTTGATGCCAGAGCTGCCGTCATGGGAGTTCATCACCACCAGATAGGGAGTAATCTCATCTCCGGCAATGATATAGCGGTGGGGAATTCGGGCCAGCAGCCAGGCCTTGCGTCCGCCTTGGAGTGAACCTGCGGTTTCGTAGGTCACTCCGGAACCCAGAAGATCATCGGTGAACTGGAAAGCGTCGCTGTTCTGCACCACCTTGTAACGGTCGGACACAATACCCAGGATGGTGTTGTCGGTGCTTCGGGTATTGGCCTTGTAGCCGGGGATCAGGGAGCCGCCCTCAGTATAAACATCCGCTTGGGTAACTTCCCAGTCCAGACCGGCACAGATCAAAGCCGTACTGGACGAAAGGGCCTCCTGTACTTCTGTGCCCAGGCCGTGCCAGGGCTTCTCACGGACATAGAACATGGTTTCAACATTAGCGGGCATTACGTTTCCTCCTTTGTGATGTTTGGGTGTGGGGTGTCCTGCCGGGTCAGTCATCATCGTCATCCAGCAGATGGAGCAGGATATCTACCAGGATCAGGATAGGATTGGGGTCAAACATGGTCACGTCCTCCTATATAATAATGATAGCCGCCTGGAATACCAGACGGCTTCATTATTATAGTATACAATTGAAATTGCCAGCTTTTCGTTTCACCCGGGCGTAGATCGGCTCCCACCCCCAAATCATTTTTCGCAAATAACAGCCTCGCCGTCAGAAACGGCAACCAGTTTGGCAATAGGCTTCCCAAGCTCCACAACGAAAACATCTTCCACTCTGGCCGCATCTATATAGGCTTCGGGGTTTCTCTGAAAATCTGGCACGGTTATCATCTTCATGCGGTTTCAGTTCGGGGCAGCAGGCAGGAACTCGATGTGCAACACCATCCCCAGCCCGGCAACCAGCCGCCGAAGGGTCTTGATGGACGGGTTGGCAGCTCCGTGTTCGAGCTTGCTGATGTCAGCTTGGGCGATGCCGGTCATCTCAGAGAGCTTCTGTTGGGTCATGCCGACCTTCTCCCTTGCGTCAACCATCGCCTGGGCAATGGCAAGCTCCGGCTGGAGTGCATCCCATTCAGCTTTGAACTCCGGATTTTCGAGCTGATCCGCCAGCAGTTTCTCAAAATCATCCATCATGCGCTTGCATTTGCCGCCGATTCCCCATGCTCATAAAGATATTCCGGGGCAATATCAATACTACCATTGTTCCAGGCTGGACATCCATAGTCGATATAGACATTGCGAAACACTTCAGGATCTCGTAAGGCCCTAAAGTCACCGTCGTTCAATAACGGCTTGAAATCAACAGTTTTCTCCTCGCCAGTGTTGAAACGTACCCAGAGTTTGAAATCTGGTAATGGACGAACTCCGCATATCTTCAGCGGCATAGTCGGCTCTCCAGCATAAGCAATACCATTTCTTATATACACGTTCACCCCTCCTTACTTCAACGGGTCGATTTTGGCAAATGGCTCATTTCTAACGGCCTTGTTCCATGCAATATAAAGTTCATCCTCATGGATTGCGGCCCACTCCTGCACCATCCTGAGGTGCTTTACCGGGAGGCTCCCGGCCAAAAGCTCTCCATCCACACCAACCGAAGCCTCGTATTCGTTGTAGTATGCATGGAAATGCGGACGGTGATGCTGCCCATTGTCAGAGTAAATCATTTTGATAACGATGTTGTAAAATCTGCATATTTCGAGCCCATCGCTCTCTCCTTATGGGATTTATCTTAGCCTTATCTTAATAGGTTTTATCGCATAAAGCCAAGGGGAGCCAAAAGAAAATTTGCTTCCTCCCGTTCAGCGACAGGAGCGAAAACGAACTAAGCGCTGCCGTTTACGAAGTCCTTCCGGCATACCGTAGGGTTTCTATTTGTTCAATGCGTGAATCATTGTGTGACTTGTCGTTCAATTGCACAATATTCTATAGGATTGTATTACTTTATTGTTCGTTTAGTTTCAAAAGTATTATTCAAAATGCTTTACATACACTTTCCTATTCTAATAGTTGAACAACATGATAAGAACGAAATAGGAGGTATCATAATGTCACTGGAACAATCTTCAGATATTTTAACGGTATGCGAACTTTGTGAAGTCTTGGAAATTGGAGCTAATGCTGCATACCAACTGCTCAATAATGGTTCCATTCCAGCATTTCGTATCGGTCGTAGATGGAAAATTCCGAGAGAAGCAGTCCAACAGTATATTGCTCAGTGGAAGAACAAGTAACCCATCACCCCAGGGTTAGCCCTGGGGTGATTCTGTATCTTTGGAAGTAGGCACGTAGATTAGTTGGTTGATTCCATACTGCCGTAGGACACGTTTGACAAAATCCATGAAACGGCGGAAAACCTTATGTGTTCCACGGTACTTTGTTCCGTCCACGTAAGAAACTGCGTTGATAACGATGTGAATGTGGATATGCGGCTCATCTTCGTGGACAGCATAAATAGCTTGAAAACGATTTCCCAAGTAGAAGATAATGGACTGTCCGATTAGATTGGCAATTTCTGGATTGATCGACTCGTTTGGATCAAAGGCCAGAAGGAATTGACGAACGTGTACGCCATGTTTCTGTCCAAAATGTATCGCGACTGATTCCATACTTCCAACAGGGTTATACATATCCAATCCAATTGAGCCTATATAATGATGCGGTGTTTTGTCAGGTCGTGTAATATAGTTGATAGCCGAATTGTAGGAATTTTGATCATGGTACTTACCGGTGGTGTTGCTCGTTTTGATAATTGCCATACCGGAACCTCCAAAATGTTTGTACAAACACAGGGCTTATCCTTAATCGCAAGGGGAAGCAAAATTTCTTTGCTTCCCCGGGGCCCCGATTTGATTACCTTTGTGTTCGTTTCACTGTGAGAAATTACGGAGCTTTTTCTGCCAGTCACGAGTTCGTATCTTTGGATACCAATCGAATCTTTGCCTGTTCATAGATATTGCGAGAAATTATCCCTTGTCGGTACAACCGTTCATTGATGTGTAATTTCAGCTCTTGTCGGAGACTGCACTCAAAAGACTTTTCTTTCAAACTGCGTTCCGTTCCCATTGCGTCCAACTCCTCGAATTTTGGTATCCTCGAATTGTCGGAGCGATTCGAGGTATTTGGAAGTTGGGCCGGTTGTAAAATCGTACTTAATCCGTGTTTCTTGGCTGGAAAACGCTTCAGGAAAGAGGGCGTTGAAGATTCATGATGTTCGCCCTATAGTTATTTTTACCTACAAGGCGAGGACACTCCTTGACAGAAGCTAAGTAAAAGAGATATAATAAAAGCGAAATTTTATGTTCATCATTTTATGTTCACGAATATACATTCGCTTAATGGAGGGTGGATATGTACAAAAGCTGGAAAAAAATAGAATCAGAAGATATGAAGTTTTGGAACAGCGTTAATGCGATTGCATTCACTCTGTTAAGGGTTTTCGGTGTTCAACTTTCTTATGGCGTCATACAATCCCGTCGATATGGAAACCATAGGGTTGTATGTCAGCCTACTTGTCTGACATTTTCAATCAGTTCGATCTATAAGTTTTTTTCTGATTCGCCAGACCATTTTATTCCATTGCAGGATGGCTTATGTGAAATGCTGCAAATGCCCACACCTATTGCCTTTGGAAAACAAGAACTCTTAATTAAGTTTTATCAAGCAGCCAAAGGAAGCCCACAAGAGGGGTTTATAATTGCACTCTATCGTCAGATTGACCGTTTTTTTCGTCAAGGCGATAATCAAGCATGGGATGTAGCTTCCATTACATCAGGACCTCAACCAAAAGACTCTGAAATAGCTGTAGCAAAACAGCAGTTGGATCAGGTTTATACTTTATGGGTTCGATATGTAATGCGTCATTACGATCATGCTCTACTCGGAAGAAGTGACGAGGATAAGCTATACGTAAAGATTCGATGTGTTGATGCATTGCGTAACCATCAAATTGTAAAGGCAAATAATCCTTGTTTGCCATCCTTATCAGTTCAAACCATATGCTCAAGCTTAATGTTGGTGGATGACACATTATGCCTTAATTATTTACCTGATATATTGGGCTACCCAAGCTTGAAATCTCCTGTTATGGGAGAGCTTTTGCTGGAAGCTTTGATGAGAATTACCTCTTTCCCTCTAAAATTTCGACCAGAAATCATTAAAATTTTGCGATTATATCAAAGAATCGGTGTTCAAAGGAGAAAGAGAACAAAGGAAATTGAATCAGACAAGTGCTTTTTCTATTGCATACAAAAGATGGAGTACCATATTTCATATTGTGAGAAAACGGGAATGTTCAGATCATATAATTCTCTGTATCCAAATTCTACGCTTGTCAGAAAATACATCTATTTAGATTCTAAAAACGATTCTATCCCCAAAGAGTTTATATTTCAATTAGTGAAGGGGGACCAGAAACAGCTTTGTGAGCTTGCAAAGATTGCAGCCTATTGTTTTTGGGTGGAAAAGATGTATAGCGGAGTGATTGTGTTATCTATCAGTCAAGCACCTTCAATGTACCTGTTGCTCTCACTGATTGCGGGAACAAAACCAAAGCCGAAATCACCGATCGAAGCTGACAGTATGCGAAATTTATCCAGGGAGGCGAGCATTGATAAACTCATTGAAATGAAGATTCGGGGACAATCATTTGCCTTTTGCTATGATGATGTGGAACGCTTAAATCCAAAACAATGGGAACGGCTCAGAAAGTTGTTTACTGGAGTACTTTTATGCAGTAAAGATTCGATATTAAAACGAAAAATGCACAGAAATACTACTCAATGGTTTGTCATAGGAGATGACCGGACAGTACATAAGTTAAAAATGCAAAAAATTCAAGTTAAAAGGCTATCGATTGACTTATGTGATAGCCTTGTCGTACCCAATATGTCATGGATTCAGCAGATATTCCCGTTGTGGGGATTTTTACAACTAAAGGCGAAAAGAGAAAAAGCCCAGGAACCGATATCTAAAACGATCCATCTGTTTCTTCAAAATTGTTGTCAAATTTCCAAAAAGGAAGTTGAGTTTATACCGGCCAGGGTTCTTTATGATCACTACGGCGACTATTGTAGCAGTCGCGGATGGAAAGATGTTTTAAAATTCAAAGATTTCAATGATGAGCTTGAAACTACCTATGGGCTAAAGCGATCCCGTAAGCACAATACCAACGGCTCAAACCCTACAGGTTATAGAAATATTATCTTTACAGGAAGCGTTCAGTGTCATCCTCCCAAAGAGCAGATTCCTTTATCCTCAAAAGATGTCTTTTTTCAAAAGCTCGATCAGATGGAGCAAGAGGTTAGAGAACATTTTGAGCAGTACCCATTTTAGATTCTATATTGTAAAATCCCAGGCCAAACCGGATTAGTGTTCCGATTTGGCCTGGGGTTTTCTGGGGATAAGTAGCTATGTAGATGACACCAATTTGACTTTCGCTTGCTCATAAACCTCGCGGGAAACCACGCCTTGCTCGAATAGGCGTTGGTTAATTTGAAGTTTAAGCTCGTTCTTTAGTATATTCAATGATTGTGGGTCATGGTGGATATGCTCCATGAAATCACTCCCTATATAATGGTATGACCTGTACTAAACGGTTATTCCACGCAAAAACAAAGAGCCCTGGCTGTAAATTACAGCTGGGGCTCCTTGTGCGCATAAGAAAATATGTTGTTGATTTTCGCTCAACTATATGATAAAATGAAACAAAAAGAAGTTTATAGGAGATAAGAGGGGATACTTGTATGGACATCTATGAAATCAGGAATGAACTCAATTCAGGAAAGACCATCTATGACATTTCGCTTAAAGTGACCTACTATGCCCGTGTTTCTACAGATAAGGACGAACAGCTTCACTCTTTATCGGCCCAGGTGCGCTATTACACCGAGTTCATCCAGAAGTGCGCACAATGGACTTTCGTAGACGGCTACATTGACGAGGGAATCAGTGGGACAAGCGTTGGCAAGCGAGAAAACTTCCTCCGTATGATTGATGACGCCAGAACCAAACGCTTTGACTTCATCGTTACCAAAGAGATTTCCCGGTTTTCCCGGAATACCCTGGACAGTATCCAATATACCCAGGAACTTTTGCGGTGCGGGGTAGGCGTTCTGTTCCAGTCTGACAACATCAATACATTGATGCCTGATGCCGAACTGCGGCTCACAATCATGTCCAGTATCGCCCAAGATGAGGTGCGGAAGATATCCGAACGTGTCAAGTTTGGATTCAAGAGGGCCATTGAGCATGGCGTAGTGCTGGGGAACAGCAGAATTTGGGGATATGAGAAGCAGGAGGGAAGGTTGGTCATTAAAGAGGATGAAGCCGAAATAGTAAGGCTAATCTTTGATATGTATGCGAATCAGAATTTGGGCATTCGTACCATTGCCGCCCAGTTGACCAGTATGGGATATCAAAATACCAAGGGCAACCCTTTTTCCTTTAGCACAATCAGGGGGATTCTATGCAACCCTAAGTACAAAGGCTTCTATTGCGGCGGGAAAAGCTGCAAATATGATTATAAGCTCAATGACCGTAAGTATTTTTCGGAGGACGAGTGGACTATGTATAAGGATGAAGAAAACGTCCCGCCCATTGTGTCTGAGGAGCTATGGGAAAAAGCCAATCTGATTTTGGCAAAACGGTCTGCGGCCCAGAGTACAGACGATAAAACCAACTATCAGAACCGATTCCCATACAGCGGTAAGATCATTTGTGCCGTCCATCACCAGCCTTATTATCGCACATTATTTCGATATAAAAGCGGGAATAAAGAGGCTTGGCAATGTCAGGAGTACAGCAAGAAGGGAAAGCAAGGGTGTAAAGCTCCAATCCTATACACTGTTGAATTAGATGATATTGTACGCCAAGTTTTGGAGGAGCTGTCCATACACAAGACAGAGATTATCCATGAACTGATTCAGCTCTATACATCATTGGGAAGCGGGGCCAAAACGGAGGAGGATATTGCCCGGTGTAAAACGGGGATAGACGATATCCTTCGTCGAAAGGACAAGCTGCTTGATCTGAGCATTGACGGCCGGATATCAGACGAAGAATTTAGCTTGCGCAACGACAGGTTTAATGGTGAAATTGAGCAGCTCCGCCACAGGCTTCAAGAATTAGAAGCGGAAAAAATCAAGAACCAGGATATGATGCAATCCATAGAAATGTTGCGACAGGCCATAACAAAAGAGTTGGATTTCACGAATGGATTTTCTGTTGGAGTAATTGATGCGTTGCTGGATCATATTGAAGTGAATGGAACAGGGGAGAAAAATCGGGTTCATGTGAAGGTTTTCCTGAAAGCAGTACCGAAAAAGGTAAATTTCCTCATAAAACGGGCACGAAATAAAACTTCTGTTTGTATCAGACAATACACATGATGCGGGCGGATATCCGGGCGGAGGTGTCCCCCATTATGGGCACCGAGAAGCAGTCGGAGGAGATGGTGGACTACCTGCTCCAGCAGTTTGAGGGGGACACCGGGAAGATCTGGGACTCCAACATCTTCGGGCGTTCCTTCCACGAGCTGGTGGGGGAGGATTTGAACGGCAAGCTGAAGCGGATGCCGGAGGAGGCCCGGGAGAAGCTGCGGGAGACCTTGCAGCGGATCATCAACGAGGGGTCCGGGGGGTTGATCTGTATCATCTTATGAAAAAAGAGGAGCGGCAAGGCAAAACGCCTTACTGCTCCTCTTTTAACAGCCCATAAAAATAGAGGTCGGCCCAGTTTCCGTCATTGTCTTTTGTTTGGCTTCGCTGGATTCCCTCCAGCCGCATACCGAGTTTTTTCATTAGGCCAACTGATTTTACGCTGTCAATGGCTTCCGCAAATATTTTGTGTGCTTCCAGCTGATTGAAAGCATACTCAACCACCGCTTTGCAGGATTCAAAAGCCTTGAATAGAATATAGCCAATCATTTTGCCGCTGTCCTTGTGAACTGCGGCAACAGACCCTCTTTTCCCAATACAAAACATTGATAAGAAATCAGTTGTTTTTTAGGACTGTATGCAGGCTCACAATGCTTCATCACCTCGGCATTACCAAAAATCTCATATAAATCTTCTGAGTCACCCATCGTATACTCCCGAATGATCATCCTTTGAGTTTCAATATACATAATAAACCACTTCCTCCAATAGAACTTGTCATTTTGAATCAGAAAAGGACAGTACAGCGGAAGGCACTGATCAGCCCTCCAAATTGATCATCTCATACAATCCCTCGCGATCCAAGACAGCCACCGTCCGATACCCCAGCCCCACCAGCCCCTGGGCGGCCAGATCCCCCAGCACCCGGCTCACCGTCACACGGGACAGGCCCACCGCCTGGCCAATCTCCTCGTGGGTGGTCCTGATGGTGCTGTCCTCTCCAGTGGGCTGGCCCAGGAGCCAGCGGGCGATCCGCTGCTGGGCGGGCAGGGAGGAGGCCCCCACGTGCCCGGACAGGGTGCGCCCCGTCCGGGCCAGGTGCTGGAGC
>OFEY01001835.1_pt1 | contig 12769 bp, 8 predicted proteins | sample 1521251 | NCBI WGS metagenome assembly OFEY01 (sample SAMEA3504100, study PRJEB24116) | mouse gut metagenome | biome: mouse gut; feature: mouse-associated habitat; material: faeces | place: Denmark | collected 2011
AGGCAGCGTTGAAGTCGACGCCACGGTGAGCTCGCAGATAATATCGGCGCTCATGCTCATAGCCCCGACTCTTGCCGCCGGCCTCGAGATTAAGCTCAGAGGCAATGTGCAGTCTGCCCCCTATATTAAAATGACTGCGGGCATGATGAAAGCGTGCGGAGCCGATGTGGAGGTAGAGCGCGACAGCGTAGTGGTGAAGCCCGGCGGATATAAGCGCGTGGATTGTGATATCGAGCCCGACTGGAGCGCTGCCTCATATTGGTATGAGGTCGCCGCCCTCACAGCCGGATGGGTGACATTGCCCGGCCTTGCCGACAAATCGCTGCAGGGCGACAGAGGCATAGCCCCGCTATTCGAACGCCTCGGCGTAGTGACCGAATTTGAAGACGGCGGCGCCGAACTGTCGGCAACCCCCGACCTCTACAACAGCCTCGACGCGGACCTCACCGATATGCCCGACGCCGTGCCGGCATTGGCCGTTACCGCCGCCATGGCCGGTATTCCGTTCCGCCTCTCCGGCGTAGGAGCCCTGCATGACAAAGAGTGCGACCGCATAGAAGCCCTCGCCGCCGAGCTTGCTAAACTCGGCATACTCACCGAGACCGAGCAATACGGCACCGTCTTCGTGTGGGACCGACGCCGCGTGCCCATCAAGACACTTCCCGAATTCGACACCCACGGCGACCACCGTATGGCGATGGCTCTTGCCCCGGTAGCCGTATTCGTGCCCGGAATTGTGATAAAGGATGTCGAGGTCGTGGCGAAATCTTACCCGGCTTTCTGGGATGACCTCCGCAATGCCGGCTTCTCACTCCTTGACCCGGCAGAGAAAATCGAAGAAGAATCATGACCGTAGCTCTGATATTACTTGTAGTACTTATTGTTGCCGGAGTGTTGCTATGGCTTCACGACCGCCTGACATCATCGCCCGACGCGCCTGAGCAGACGGCTGAAGAGCCGGCCGAGTGCTGCGGCATGCACATCACTTGCGAGCGCGACTCGCTGCTGGCAGCCGTGTCGGAAGAGATAGAGTACTACGACGATGAAGAGCTCGACGTATACCGCGACCGCGACGCCGACTCATACGCCGACGCCGAGATAGAGCAATTCCGCGACGTGCTGCTAACCACAGCACCTGCCGACATCGCCGGCTGGGCGCGCAGTCTGCAGCTACGCCATATCAACTTACCGACTCCCGTGCGCGACGAACTGATAATGATTGTTGCCGAGGCACGCCGCCAACATACTGCAGATAATGCTCAGATATCTTGACTACAGTTTCTTTTGCAACGCCCTTGCGGGTGTTGTGCTGATAAGCCTGTGTGCCGCCATCATCGGCACATATATAATCACGCGCCGCTTGGTGTCGATCAGCGGCGGCGTCACCCATGCCTGCTTCGGCGGCCTCGGCCTCGGCTATTTCTTGGGTATCAACCCGGTTGTGATGGCCGGCGTGTTTGCCGTAGGCTCATCGGTGGGTGTAGAGGTGCTGTCGCGGCGCATGAGTCTGCGCGAAGACTCGGCAATCGCCGTGATATGGGCACTCGGCATGGCCTTGGGTGTGCTGTTCGTGTTTCTTACTCCGGGTTATGTGCCTGAGCTCAACGCCTTTCTCTTCGGCAACATTCTCACCGTGTCGGGAGCCGACCTGCAGGCCATAGCCATATTCACGGCAGTGCTCGCCGCCTTTTTCGCATGGCAATACCGCAATATCGTAGCAATTGCATTTGACCGCGATTTTGCCACAGTGTCAGGGCTGCCGGTGCGCTTCATATCATATACGATGACCGTTCTGGTGGCCGTGTGCATAGTGCTCACCATCAGGCTTGCCGGTATCATGATGTTGATGTCAATGCTCTCTTTGCCCATCATTACCGCCGAGGTGTTTTGGCGCCGCTATCTGCCGGTGATGTGTGGCTCGGCTGTATTCTCACTTGTGGCGACTGTGGGCGGCCTCTTCGCCTCCACAGCTGTAGATGTGCCATGCTCGGCGCTTATAGTGCTGATAATGGTGGCTTTGTTTCTCATGGCCAAGCTTATAGCTTTTCTAACTACAAAAAATCGGATAATTCAATGAAACCATATATATTGCTTTTGGCCGCCCTCGGGTTCGGCGCTCATGCTCAGATGGTTGAGCCCGGAGCCTACGGCGATTTGCAGCGGGCGTCGCAGTTCTACGAGGCCGGCAACTATCAGGCCGCACTGGCGCAACTTACAAAGAGCGACGTGCCTGCGGATGTGGCTCCTCAGATTCTGCTGCTCAAAGCCAAGACCCTCTACGCATTGGGAAATTACAGCGAGGCCAAGCTCGACTTCGAAGCATTGGCCGCGTCATATCCCACAAGCTCCGAGGCTTTGCCGGCCGTTCTTGGGGCAGCTGACTGCATATATGCCCAAGGCCGTTATAAAGAAGCTCTGGAGGCCTACAATGCCTTGCCGCTCAAACGCTTCGCCCCCGCCGAGGCCGCCGGAATCAGCTATAACAGCGGCGTCTGCGCATATCAGTGCGGCGACACCGACGCTGCAAGCAGATATTTTGCCGAAGCAGCTGCCGCGACGTCTACCCGCTCGGCCGCAAACTTTTATCAGGGTGTCATCGCTTTTGAAAAAGGCGACTATGCCAAAGCCCGCAACTACTTCAATATCACCAACCAAGGTGCCGAGCCGGGTCGGCGCGCTCCATATTATATTGCTCAAATCGACTTCGTGCAAGGGCAATGGGCAAAGGCACTCACGCAGGCTCGTCAGGTATTGCGGGCATGTCTGGCCGACGAACGGCCTGAAATGCAGCGCGTGGCCGGTGAATCGTTGATTAAACTCGGGCAGAAAACCGATGGCCTCGAATATCTGCGGAAATATATCGCCGAGTGCAAAACACCGGCGAAATCAGCACTTTACCTCGTAGGAGTGGCAGACTTCGAGAACGGCGACTACGAAGGCGCCGTCAAGAATCTGCGTCCCGTCACAGAGAGCGAAGACCCTCGGCTCGCCCAATCGGCATATCTCTTTATTGGCCAATCGCTTATGCACAGCGGTGACCATGACGCCGCCCTGATGTCGTTCGACAAGGCCATGTCAATCACCAACGGCGACAAGGCAGTGGAAGAAGCAGCATACTACAACTATGCCGTGGCAAAATTCGAAGGAGCCTCCATACCCTTTAAATCATCAGCAGAGACTTTCGAGGAGTTCCTGCGCCGCTATCCGTCGGGAGCCTACAGCGAACGCGTGGCCGATTATCTTGCCGGCGGTTATCTTGCCGACAAAGACTATGCCGCCGCCGTTGAGCGTATCGACCGCATAGCCAACCCCTCAGATAAACTGCTCAAAACCAAGCAGCAGGCACTCTATGCCCTTGCATGGAACGATTGGCAGACAGCCGACTATGCCTCGGCACTCGCCAATCTCAACAAGGCAGCACAATATGCGCGACTCGACGCCGCTACGGCAGCCGAGGTTGACCTGCTCAAAGCGCAGGTGCTTGCCCGCCAAGGAAATAACAAAGAAGCGGCTTCTCTCTTCCGCTCATATCTCAACAAAGCCCCCCGCACAGCCACCAACAAGGCTATCGCCTCATACGGGCTCGGCTATGCCCTCTACAACACCGGCGAGCTTTCGGGAGCCAAGCGGGCTTTCACCGACGCTGCCTCTGCTCTCGAAGGAAACGCCAAGGCCGACTCATACAACCGTCTCGGCAACCTTGCCCAAGCCTCCGGCGACTTCGACGCCGCAGTGTCGTACTACGAGAAAGCCCTCCATACCAAGGCCGGAGCTTCCGACTACTCGGCTTTCGAGCTTGCCAAGATTAGAGGCTATCAGCGTGACTACGAGGGCAAGCTCGCCGCCCTCGACGCTTTCATGCGAGATTATCCCAACTCGGCGCTGCTGCCCGACGCCCTCCTCGAAACCACACAGGCGCAGATAAGCCTTGGCCGCAATGCCGACGCCGTAGAGACCTACCGCAAACTCATATCGCAATACCCCTCGACCTCGCAGGGGCGCCGCGGCTATCTTGAGATGGCAATGACACTTCTCGACATGAACCGCCGGGCAGACGCATTCGAGGCATACCGCAGCGTGATTTCGCTGTATCCGAGCTCAGAGGAAGCCGCGCAGGCTGCCACTCTGCTCAAGAGTCTCTATGCCGACGAGGGCCGTGCGGCAGATTATATCGACTTCATCAACTCGGTAGACAATGCCCCGAAAGTCGACGCTGCCGAGGCCGAACAACTTACATACGCCTCGGCCATAAAGACTTACCGCTCGAAAGGGAGCGTGGCGCAGGTTGAGGAGTTTGTAAATAAATACCCGGCGTCGTCGCACCGCGCCGAAATGCTCGGCATATTGCTCGAATATGCGCAGCGCAATGATGATACAGCCAAGGCGCAGAGCCTCGCAGAGCAGATTATTTCCTCGTATCCCGACAGCCGTGTGGCCGAGGACGCCCTTGCCGTAAAGGCTGCAGCTCTTTACTCTTCCGGCTCTATTCCCGAGGCTCTCGCACTCTATCAGCAACTTGAAAACCGCGCTTCCGACGCCTCTGCGGCCACTACGGCACGTCTCGGCGTAATGCGCGCAGCCCGCGATATGGGCGACTATGCTCTTGCGGCGCAGGAAGCCGACGCCCTCTTGGCAGGCGCTTCGGGTGAGAGTGACTATAGTATTGCCGAAGCACAGTTTACCAAGGCATGCGCCCTCGAAGCCGAAGGCAAGGTCGATGAGGCTATTGCCCTGTGGAACAGCGGGGCGGGCAACCCGTCGGAACTTTTCGGCGCCAAGAGTGCCTATCGTGCAGCCGAGGCTCTCTACGAGGCCGGCAAGCTCAAGGAGGCTCTCGCCGCGGCGCAGAAATTTGTAAAATCAGGATCCAAACAACATTATTGGATTGCCCGCGGATTTATCTTGCTCAGCGACATCTACAAGGCGAAAGGAAATACCTACGAGTCACGCCAATATCTTGAGGCTCTGCGCGATAATTATCCCGGCAGCGAGACTGATATCAAGATGATGATTCAATCGCGACTCGACGAGAAATAAACTATATAATTCAAGTTTCGCTTACGGAACTTCTGCTACATAATGAAAAAGATACTTTTCCTATCTATATTCCTCCCCCTGTGTGGTTTTGCACAGGACCTTTCTACCGAGGTCGTGGTAGACCGCACTGTCGTTGTCGATCTTCCCGAAGCCTCGCCACTGCCCGGTGTCGGGCCGGCTTTGTCCTTGCCGCAGCGCGACAGCCACAACCTGCAGCTTTCCGATTATACCCTTGCCGCCGATTTCGCCCCCGGAGTGGTGCGGACGGCCACGCCTCCATTTACCGGCATAGCTGTGCCTCCGGCTTACCGCGGATTCGCTTGGCTGGGATATTTCCCGACGTATAATCTCGGCGCGGGAGTGGGGTATAAGGTGCTCGACAGCGCCGCCGATCGCCTCAATGTTGCCGCCGGTTTCGAGGGAGCCTCGTGGCATGGTCTCGGTAACTCCGAGACTAAACCGTCGCAGCGCTACAACTCATTTGATATCCTTGCCGACTACAGCCATATCTTCAAATCCGGCCTCAAGCTCTATGCCAAGGCCGACTATGGCCACGACGCGCTCAGCGTGCCGTATTTCTCGACTATCGTCGGCGACGCGCCCCAATCCTACGACCATGCTGCTTTCGAGGCCGGTGTTGCGCGGGAGGGTAATATAAGCTATGAGGCACGCGCTTTCTACCGGCTGTTCAATGTTAATGATAAAGTATTTACGTGGTCTCCCTACGCCTCTGTTTCGGGCTCGCTTGCCTATCCCGGAGCGCGCGAGAGTCATTTCGGCGTAGACGGAAGTCTGTCGGTTCGCATGCGTTCAACGTCGGTATTCCGTCTTGGCATTGAGGTCGAAGGTTTCAATACCAGAGGCTTTTTCCCGCGATATAGCGATATCGGCGAGCGCGATGTGCATGCTTGGAACATAGGACTTGATCCGTCGTTCAGATTCTCTGCCGGCAACTTTGATGTGCGCCTCGGCCTCCAAGTCGATTTCAGCGAGCACACAGATGGCTTTGAATTCCGCATAGCCCCCGACTGCGGCGTTGTCTGGCATGCCGCAGGCTGGGCTGAGGTTTATGCTGAGGCTACAGGAGGCCAACGCTACAACAGTCTCTACGATATCTATAATTACTCCGTATTTGCCCCCGGATCAAGCGTATACGAGACAATGAGCACGCGCATTGACTTCCTCGCCGGCATACGCTTGGGGTCGTTCGGCGGTTTCAGTGCCGATATACATGGCGGTTATGCTGATACTGAAGATGTGCCAATGCCGGGGGTATTCGTATATTCCGACGGCCGCGCAGTGTCGTGTTTCGCAGGCCGTCATGTTTATGGCTGGCGTGCCGGAGCGAGCTTTTCTTATAGTTATGCTGATATAGTGAAAGCGCGTGTCGACGCCGACCTCTATCCCCACGGCGAAGGCCGCGGCTATTGGCAGAATATCGACAATGCACGCGCTGCAATCAATGCACAGGTGACAGTCAAGGCCACCGACCGACTATCTGTAGGTCTCGCTTACAAACTCCGCTCTCGCCGCGCTGCTTACTATGGCTACGATAACACCACGCTCTATGACCTCGGCAATATCTATGACCTTGGAGTCAACGCCACATATCGCTTCTCTGACCGCCTGAGTTTCTTCGGCCGCTTCGACAATCTCCTTGCGCACCGCTATCTTATAATGCCCGGCATTCAGAGCCAACGTGTCCACGGTCTTGTGGGTGCGACGTATATGTTCTGATATTACTCAGGGCGGTAAAATAAAAAAGAGGCATGAGCCTCTTTTTTATTTTAGTGTCAGTCGCAGATTTCCCAATGCCCGCCCTTGTCCGGCCCGACACGACGAATCTTGCCGGCTTCTCTGAGTTTTCTTATTTGAAGTTTTATTGCATCAGGCGTTACCTCACATGCCTCTGCTAATTTCTTTCTCGAAATATTAGGATTTTCTGATATTAGTGTAATTATTTTCTGGGTAGTTTTCTGTGTAGATTCTTCTTCGTATTCAGTTTTCTGGGTAGTTTTCTCTGAACTTTTCAGGTCACTTCTCCATAAAATTACCCTGAACTGGTCGCCGCTGACTTCGTTGCGGAATTCGATATTGTCGTCAGATTGCAAAGCGCGGATAATACCGGAGCCGAGGCCGCGGTAATCCATCGTCTTCGCACAAAGAGTGGCAATGAGCTGATTGCGCTGATAAGCATTTCGAAATCCGACCCATCGTTTATGGCACGGATCAACCGTATACGCAAAGTGGCGGCTTTTCTCTGAGTAGTTGTATAAGATATATTTTTTGCTTAATTTTGCATGAATCTCTAAATCACGTAACTTTAATACCATGAAATATATCTCGGTTTTGGCTTTGGCGCTTTCTATGTCGGCGCTTGCGTCGGCTCAGGATGTGCAGACCTTCTCTTACTCAACGCCCGACGGTAAGTCGGGGCTGCGCGTGGCGTGGCGCAATGATTCATCGGAGCAGTGGCAGGTGATAAAACGTGATCTCGTGAAGAGCGACTTCGGCTCTTGGGGCGGTGGCAAGAGGATGTATAGCCCGCGTCTGTTCCGCAATGCCTCCGACGGTCTTTGGACTCTCGTGTTCAATTGCACGCCCGAGGTGACTGCCATAACCACGAGTAAAGCTCTCACTTCATGGACTCCGCAGCGATATCTCGCCTCAGCCGATGACCTTCCGGCCGATATGCACTCCGCCGTACGCCTCACTCCCGATACTATCGAAATCGGCGGCACTACATTTACCGGCTATGTGCAGACAATGCCTAAGAGCCTCGTTGAGTCGGTGATAGCTTTCGACAATGCCGATCGTGCACGTCAGGCACTTTTCAATGAAAAAGCCGCTGACGACGCCGCGCGTTTCGCCGGCATGCAGCCCGTAAATGTCACCATCACCCCCGAGCCGGCCAAAGCCAAGCCTATATCCGACACTTTCATCGGCATATTTTTCGAGGATATCAACTATGGCGCCGACGGAGGCCTCTATGCCGAGCTCATACAGAACCGCGACTTCGAATACACTGCCGCCGACCATAAGGGTTGGGACAGCAAGACGGCATGGAGCGGCGACTTCGAGGTACTGACCGCCGACCCGATACATGCCAACAACGCGCATTATGCCCGCCTGCAAGCCGGCAACAAACTTGTAAACAACGGCTACGACAGCATTGCCGTTGTCAAAGGCGAGAGCTACCGCTTCACCGTCAAGGCGCGTGCCCGGCAGCCTCTTGCGCTGAACGTGGCTCTTGTCGACAATGCCGGCAAGGTGCTTGCTTCTAAGAAAATAAATGTCAAGTCATCGCAGTGGTCAGACTATGCCGTGAGTCTCAAACCATCGGCCTCGGCTACCAATGCCTCGCTGCAACTCTCGGCTGCAAAAGGCCCGGTAGACCTCGACATGGTGTCGCTCTTCCCTGCCAAGACCTTCCGCGGACGAGCCAACGGTCTTCGCCCCGACCTCGCGCAGACCCTCGCCGACCTCAAGCCTCGCTTCGTGCGCTTCCCCGGGGGCTGCGTGGCCCATGGCAACGGCGTCGACAATATCTACGACTGGAAAGGCTCTATCGGCCCGCTCGAAGCCCCTCTATAACCTTTGGGGCTATCATCAGACCCGCGGCCTCGGATATCACGAATACTTCCTTTTCTGCGAGGATATCGGAGCCGAGCCCCTGCCCGTAGTCGCTGCAGGCGTGCCTTGCCAGAACTCGAGCCGCCATGCCCACCACTCGCACAACGACATTACATCGCAAGGTCAGCAGAATGGTCTGCCATGGGAAGAAATGCCCGATTATGTGCAGGATGTGCTCGACCTGATTGAATACGCCAACGGCGACGTTACCACCGAGTGGGGCGCGCGCCGCGCCGAGGCCGGACATCCCGAGCCTTTCAATCTCAAATATATTGGCATAGGCAATGAAGACCTTATCGGCGAAGTGTTTGTGCCGCGTTTCAAGATGATCTACGACGCCGTGCGCGAGAAATACCCCGAGGTGACAGTCATAGGCACCGTAGGCCCCTTCTTCGAGGGCTCTGACTATGAGGCCGGATGGGAGCTTGCACGCGAGCTCGACATTCCTATGGTTGACGAGCACTACTACGTTGCCCCGGGCTGGTATATCTACAACCGCGATTTCTACGACAAATATCCCCGCACCGGCACCAAGGTATACCTCGGTGAATATGCCTCGCATGCTCCCGGCCGCCCCTCTACACTCGAGACAGCACTCTCCATCGCCCTCTATCTCACCGATGTGGAGCGCAATGCCGATGTGGTGACAATGACCTCTTACGCCCCTCTGCTTGCCAAGAACGGCCACACACAATGGCGTCCCGACCTGATATATTTCGACAATACCTCGGTTTATCCTACCGTCGATTATCAGGTACAGAAACTCTACGGCAACAACAGCGGCAACTCATACATGCCCGCGGCTGTAAACATCGCCACCGACAACGATAAAGCCAAAGCCCGCGTCGGCAGCTCGATAGTAAAAGACGAGGCTACGGGCGACTATATCGTCAAACTTGTCAACATGCTGCCCGTGGCTGCCAATGTCAATCTTGACCTCGTGCCCTTGGGCGTGACGGCTGAAAAAGTCATGGCCGAGCAACTTGCCGGCGATCCGGCAGCCACCGACACCGCCGTCAAAAAGGTAGAGATTTCGCTTCCCGAAGCCGTTTTGCCGCCGTATTCGTTCACCGTGATACGCCTTTCTTCAAAAGCACGCTAACTTTTTGCGAAAAAGATTTGCCGTTTCGACAATTGTGCTTATTTTTGCACCACAAATCGCCTTAATGAATACAAAACTAACACTGCTATGTTGGAGAATACCAATGTAAAAACACTCGATAAAGTGGTTGTCCGCTTCTCAGGAGACTCCGGCGACGGAATGCAGCTCGCAGGCAACATCTTTACCAATGTGTCGGCCGGCCTTGGCAATCAGGTGTCGACCTTTCCTGACTATCCGGCCGAAATCCGCGCCCCGCAGGGCTCGCTCGGCGGCGTGTCGGGCTTTCAGGTGAGTGTCGGCAAGGGAGTGCACACTCCCGGCGACAGCTGCGATGTGCTCATCTCGATGAATGCCGCTGCCTTGAAGCAGAATCACCGCTTCCTCAAACCCGGCGGCGTGATTATCGTCGACATTGACTCGTTCCGCGAGAGTGACCTCAAGAAGGCCAACTATGCCACCGAGAATCCTTTCGAGGAGCTCGGTATCAAGGCTCAGATTGTAGAGGTGCCTGTCACTACAATGACAAAAGCCGCCCTCGCCGACTCCGGGCTCGACAACAAGGGTATTCTCAAATGCCGCAATATATTCGCCTTAGGCCTTGTGTGCTGGCTCTTCGACCGTCCGCTCGAGGCCGCACTCCACCATCTTCGCAAGAAATTCGGCAAGAAGCCCGCTGTATTCGAGGCCAATGCAAAGGTTCTTCAGGCAGGCTACGACTACGGCCACAATATCCATGCCTCAGTATCTACCTACCGCGTAGAGACCGAAGACCCCAAGCCCAGTATCTACACCGACATCAACGGCAACACCGCCACCGCATGGGGCCTTATCATGGCGTCCGAGAAGTGCGGACGTCCGCTCTTCCTCGGTTCTTACCCCATAACCCCGGCTACAGATATACTCCACGAGCTTGCAAAGCGCAAGGATCTCGGCGTGAAAGCATGCCAGATGGAAGATGAGATCGCCGGCGTATGCTCGGCTATCGGCGCTTCGTTTGCCGGCAACCTCGCCGTGACCTCGACCTCAGGCCCCGGCCTCGCCCTCAAGAGCGAGGGTATCGGCTTGGCTGTCATGGCCGAGCTGCCCCTTGTGGTGATCGATGTGCAGCGCGGCGGTCCCTCTACCGGCCTTCCCACCAAGACCGAGCAGACCGACCTCATGCAGGCTCTCTATGGCCGCAACGGCGAGTCGCCCGTGGCTGTCGTCGCACCGGCTTCGCCTACCGACTGCTTCACCATGGCTTTCGAGGCTTGCCGCATAGCTGTGGAGCACATGACTCCCGTCATCCTTCTCAGCGACGCCTTCATCGGCAACGGTTCGTCGGCGTGGCGTGTGCCCGAGGCTGACGAATATCCTGAAATCAAGACTCCCGACGTGCCGGCAGAAAAACTTGTCGACCATACATGGCACCCCTACGACCGCCGCGACAATCTTGGCCGCTACTGGCCCGTAGGCGGCACTGAAGGCGCCACTCACCGCCTCGGTGGTCTGGAGAAAGACGCCGTGTCGGGCGCTATCTCCAACGACCCCGTCAACCATGAGAAGATGGTGAATCTGCGCCGCGAGAAAATAGCACGTATTGCCGATGATATCCCTGCTCTCGAGCTCAACGGCTGCCCCGACGCCGACACTCTGCTCGTTGGCTGGGGTGGCACCTACGGTCATCTGCGCAGCGCAGTGGAAGAACTCAACGCCGCCGGCAAACCAATCGCCTTGGCTCACTTTAGGTATATCAACCCCCTGCCGGCAAACACCGCCGACATCATCGCGCGCTACCGCCGTATCATTGTGGCAGAGCTCAACACCGGCATGTTCGCCGACTTCCTGCAGTGCCGCTATCCCGACGCGCATATTCAGAGAATCAACAAGATACAAGGACAACCTTTCTCGGTCGGCGAAATCGTTGACCGCGTAACAAAATATATGGAGGAGGACTAAGCCATGTCAGAAACAACATACACCCCTTCAGACTACAAGAGCGATCAGGCCGTGCGCTGGTGTCCCGGCTGCGGCGACCACGCTATCCTCAACACCCTCCACAAGGCTATGGCTACGCTGGGCATTGCGCCTCACCGCACCGCCGTCATCTCAGGTATCGGCTGCAGCTCGCGCCTGCCTTACTACATGAATACCTACGGCTTCCACACCATCCATGGCCGCGCCGCCGCAGTGGCTACTGGCTATAAGGTGGCGAATCCTGAAATGACCGTATGGCAGATTTCGGGCGACGGCGACGGCCTCGCCATCGGCGGTAACCACTTCATACATGCCGTGCGCCGAAATGTGGATATCAACATCATTCTCTTCAACAATAAGATCTACGGCCTCACAAAAGGCCAGTATTCGCCTACGAGTGACCGCGGTTTCGTATCGAAATCAAGCCCTTACGGCACTGTTGAAGACCCCTTCATCCCGGCAGAACTCGTATTCGGTGCGCGTGGCAACTTCTTCGCCCGCTCTATCGACGTAGAACTCGCCACCTCGCAGGAAGTTCTCGTTGCCGCCGCCCGCCACAAAGGCACATCGGTAGTGGAGATACTTCAGAACTGCGTGATTTTCAACAATGGTATCCACAACCCCATCACCGACCGCGCTGTCCGCGCCGAGCGCACTATCACACTGCACCATGGCGAGAAAATGCTCTTCGGCCCCAACAAAGAGCGCGGCCTCGTGCGCGATGGCTTCCTGCTCAAGGCTGTCACCGTTGGTGAGGACGGATACACCATCGACGATGTTCTCGTTCACGACGCCCATACCCCGTCCAACTTCCTCCATCAGCAACTCGCCATGATGGATGGCCTCGGCGAGCTTCCCCTCGCCCTCGGCGTGATACGCGACGTCGCCGCTCCCTCCTACGAAGACGGAGTCACCGAGCAGGTGGCAGAGGTAAAAGCACGCAAAGGCTTCGACACCCTCCGCTCGATGATTCTCGCCGGCGAAACTTGGGAAGTGAAATAAATATTCACGTTTCGCCCGCGGGCGAAACATGAGGTTTAA
>OFEY01001845.1_pt1 | contig 12712 bp, 10 predicted proteins | sample 1521251 | NCBI WGS metagenome assembly OFEY01 (sample SAMEA3504100, study PRJEB24116) | mouse gut metagenome | biome: mouse gut; feature: mouse-associated habitat; material: faeces | place: Denmark | collected 2011
GCCTTGTGGGGGAAGAGTCCGTATCGCCTTCCGTGCGGGAAATTCAGGAGGGAGTAGACAGGCTCATAGAGGAGCTTGGACGCATTGAGGAAGCCCTTTATGGCGGAACCTTCCTTCCCTTGGAAAAACGGAAAATACCTCCATGCCCGTGGTGGAAATTTTGGCGAAGAAGACGATGAAAAGGGCGGGGAGCTTCCCCGCCTTTTTTCTACGCAGTCTTAACGCGTTCAGCCGAAATCCGGACATACTCCGGCGAAAGTTCGATGCCGATACATTTACGCCCGGTGGCGAGCGCGGCCAGAGCCGTGGTTCCGCTGCCGAGGAAGGGGTCAAGGACCGTGCCGCCTTCGGGAGCGATAGCCATAAGTTCCTTTAGAAGCGGGAGAGGCTTGCCCGTAATATGGGCTTTTTCAGCGGCATTGACGATGCACTGGAAAACACCCGGCAGGCATTGTCGGCTATGGCGCTGCAAAAGCCCCTTACATCCGTAGACGATAAACTCGGCATCGCGTCGAAATTCCCCGAGCATGGGCCTTACGTTGCCCTTGTGCCAGACCACGATCCCGCGCCACGTCCAGCCCGCCGCCTGTACCGCGTCAGTCACACTCGGGAGCTGACGCCAGTCCGTGAAGACGAGAAGCGGCGCGCCTTCTTTTGCGATGCGCCAGCACTCGCAAAGCCATTGTGCCATCCACCATGTGAACGAGCGTTGATCCTTGGCGTCGCCGAGCATAGGCGGATAGGTCTTTTTCGTTCCTGTTTGCTGGTATTTTGTGGCTGGAGCTGCCTGCTTGCCGGAGAGTGTGGCCGCTCCGCTACAATACGGCGGATCGGTAATGACGGCATCAACCGAGTCGGATGGAAGCAGAGAGAGGACAGTAAAAGCGTTACCCTGATAAATTGTAAGCGCATTATTCTCAAAAAACGGAATCATGGAAAAGCCTTTGAGGAGGCTCGTGGCCATCTGTACCGGGGCGCGTGGCCCTCACATGGTTGATTGCCCCGCATCGTGGGCATTTGATGCTCAGATCAAGGGCCGTCCCCTTGGCAAGCATCTTGTTGCAGTGTCCGCATCTGATTTCGTTGTCGTGTGCTCCCTTCATTTTGATGGTCCTTGCCTTGCGCCCCCGCATCCGTCCCGATATGCGTTTACGCGCTCGCGGTCTGACTGTGAGCCATAAACGCAGGCGGATACTCTGCACGGTGCCTTTTCATCGTGTGGGGCCGTGGTCCGGCGTCTCGCCGCCGGGCCGGTGGGGGAGTTCGCAGCTCCCCCGCCTCTGCCATGTGTCTTTTCCTGTCCCCTTTTTCCCTCCTTAGCTTTCCTCCTGCGCCAGCCTGAGCGTGAGCTTCAGGTTATCCATGACCGTGCCCGCCCGGATGTAGAAGACCAGCATTTTCACTTCTTCGGCGGGCGTGCCGGTGGCCGTCCAGAGGCCGTCCCCGATCTTGGCGTTGAGGAAGATTTCCGCGGCGGAATGGCGCAGGGTGACGTTGAAGCCGTCCGCGCCCGATGTTGTGAGCGTGCCGCTTTCCCGCGTCACCGTGAGCGTGGCTGCGCGGCCGGGGACGACGCCGGGCAAGGTATCCACATCCCATGCCGAGGGGCGCGGTTCCGAGACGACCAGCCCGTTGGTCAGCTTGACGTTGAGGGCCGCGGCGACCGTGACCGTACCGTCAAGCGTGACGGTCCCGTCTTCGTGGATGGTGACGCTGACGCCTCCTCCCGTGGCCGTAGCAGAGAAAAGGCTCGGCAGGAGCAGATTGAGCGGGACGCGCCGCCGGAAGGCCCACCGCCAGCCTTGCCAACTTTCATAGCCGTCCCGGACGGAGAGGAGTTCGACGCTGAGCTGTTCCAGAAGCCCGCCGCAATCCGCCTCTTCCGTTTCCCATGTCCATGTGTTCCCCGTCAGGCCGGATGCGGCTTTCTTCCTGACCCCTGCCCCGTCATAAACGCGGAGCGTGTAGGTGGTTCCGGGCTCGGGGCCGATGTCCGCGGCGGTCTGAGCGACGACGACGTCCTGCTGTTCGATGCGGTCGCGGTGACGCCAGCTTACCGTGAGCGGCCCGGTGATTTCGTCGGGCAGGTATGCGCCGTTGATACGCAGTCCCGCGGGCGGATAGGGCCGGATCAGGCGGGAGTTCATGCCGAGCGAGACGGAGGGAGCACGGGCGGGATCGACCACCCCGCCGGGCCCGTAGGTGGCGAGCACGCAGGAGGCCGATGACCGGGCGGCGAATTGGGTAGTACAGACCCCGCCGCCTTCGTTGGAGGGGAGCCAGAGCCGGGCCCCGGTCTTGTGCGCCTGCGGGAGCGTGTCCAGAACGCCCCGGCGGACGTGCAGCGCCGTGGTGGTCCACGCCGTGATCTGGATGATTTCCTCGTCGATGAAGGCGAGATCGTCGAGGCGCAGGGGAAGCGCCGCCGTGCTCCCCACCTCCCATACCTCGTCCACGGGGCGGACGCCGCCGGGCAGGAGGATGGAGGCCGAGAACGTGCCCGCGCCCGCGTCCTCCCAGCCGTTTTGTGTCCGGCGCTTGTGCATGTAGCCGTAATCCGTGGACGCGGGGCGGGCGGCCAGCGTCATGAGGTAGCCCGCGGCGGGAGGCAGCCCGTTTACTTCATCCGGGCCGAGATCGAGCAGTGAGGGTGCAAGGTGATAGGGCAGCTCCAGAAGTTTCGTCACCGTGGGGGAGGAAGGCGGGGCAAAAGGCGTCTGCCATGCGGATTCGGGCGCGGGCGAGGCGATAAGCTGCATGTCCGCCCCGAAAATGTCCTCCGCGCAGGTGAGGGTGACGGCGGGCTTGTCCGGGGTACCGTAGTCGGCTTCCAGCACGCGGCAGATCATCCGCTCAAGGCCCATCTCGGGATAGGCGAGGACGAAAAGGTCGCCTTCCTCAAGCGATTCCAGCGCGCTTTTGCCTTGCAGGGTAAAGGAGCGCAGGGGGTAGCTGCGCGCCCGCAGCTCCCGGCTGAGGATGCGCGGGGCAAGGTCGGGAATGGCGTTGGTCAGATGCTCGAAGGTGACTTCTACGGCGTTGATCCGGCCCCCCTGCATGTCGATGTTGGCAAGGTTCTCCTGCGTGATGCTGGCCGCTTCCTCGCCCGTGTCCGTCAGCTTCGTGTATTTGAGCGTGACCTTGTTGACGAGGGCGTCGAGGCTGACGGCGGCCATGTCCGTCAGGGCGGAGAAGTCCCTCGGGCCGATGACCGGAAGGCTCGCCGCGTCGTAGCCGCCGCGCAGCAGGCGCAGGCGTATCCTGCCCGTGGCCCGGTCGCGGGTGCGGATGCCGTCGATGCAGTCAAGAAGCCCCTGTATGTAGGTTTCCGTCTTGTCGGTGCCGCTCCAGATCGGGGAAAGGCCGAAGTTCTCGGCATAGAGGACGTCCGCGGCCTGCCGGAAGCTCGCGTCGTCAAGGTCGTCCGCCGTGTACTGCCCGCCGAGATCGGGATTGATCAGCGCGTCGCGGATTTCATGGGCCGGGTTGATCTGCGTGCCCGCGATGACCGCCTTGGCCGGATACCAGTCATAGGACGTATGCCGGACAAGGCAGCGGAGCGTGCGAAACTGCGGGGAGAAGCTCGCCACGTAGCTCTTGTCCATGCTGAGCGTCACAAGGCCCCGATGGGCGTAGACATCCTCCCCGAGGTACTTGCGCATGATGCGGTTGGGAAGCTGCGCGGGCGTGCCCATGCTGACGATGAACGAACCTTTCAGCCCTCCCGAGCCGCCGGTGCTGTTGCCGCCGAAAAGGTCCGCCCTGTCGACCGTGATCTCCTGATCCGCCGCCTGCCCTTCCCACGCCACGCGATCCCCGTAGACGATCTTGAGCAACTTGTCGGTTTTCAGGCAAAGCCCGAAGATGGCGGCCATGAAGTAGTCGTAGCCGACGACCTGTTTTTTCTTTTTGGAACTTCCCATCACGCCTCCTCGCGGCGCGCGCGTTCGCGGGCGTTCTTCGCTGTCTCGATGCCCATGTGCTGCCCGGTGGCCACGAGCTCGTCGGCGGTGACGCGCCCGGCCATGAGCGCGGAAAGGTCGATCCCGGTGCGCTGGCAGAAACGCCGGATGCCCTCGGCGCAGTGCAGATGGTCCCCGTGCCGGATGTCTTCGGGCAGGACAAAGACGCTTGCGGAGCCGCTCATTGCTTGACCTCTCTGGTGCCTTCGGGCTGCCACCAGAGGCAGTTGACGGAGACGAAGCGCGTCCCCCGGACGTGCGGGATGGGAATGCCCTCGTCCGCCGTGGGGGAGGCGAGCTCGCCGGGCTCGGGCGTGGCCCCGCTGGTTTTGGGGCGCGGGGCGAGCAAGATGGAGATGGCCGTAAAAACAAAGGAAATGGCGAGGGAAACAAGGAACGAAAACATGGCTTATCCTATGGGCGAGACGAAAGGGTTTTCCGTGGGTATCCAGCGGTGGCCGCCGAAGTTGAGGCCGTTGGCAAAGCGGGACACGCAGCAGGCCCAGCTTTTGTCACAGCCCGGATAGAGCGTCACCGCGTCGCCTTTTTGCAGGAGCAGGGGCCGTTCCAGTGTGAGGACGTTGGCGGCGTTGCCCATGACGTAGCGCCGCCGCCCGTCGGCCGCGGTGATGAGCTGGCCTCCGGCGAAGCGCCCGTCCTCCGTCCCGGAGGGAAGGGAGAGGGTCAGCGTGGAACCCGCGCTTTCCGAAATCAGTGCCTCAAGGCGGTGGGCCGTCCGGTCCACGCGGCAATGCGGGCCGTAAAGGGTGTGCGGGCAGTTGATCTGGTAATTCCTGATCAGACCGCTGCGCTCCATACGCGCCGCTAGGGGCTCGCAGCTCAGATCGCAGGTGTAGGCGTTTTCAGAAAAGCTGAAGGAGGCCCCGTTGACCGTGCCGCTCCACACGGCGGGCAGGTCCGAGGCCCCGCGGACGCCTCGAAAGACCTTGAGACGCATGGCGTATTCCGGCGTCCCGCTGAAAAAGAGCGCGGCCACGGCGTTGGTCGCGGGAAGCGTGATCGTCAGAACGTCCTTGGCGAAATCGTTGGAAAAGTGGAGCCCCCCGCGTACCAGATATTCGGGCGTGTACATCTCTCCATTGTAGACGTAGGGCTCGCCGGAAGTGGCCGCATAGCGGTACGTCTCCCCGCCAAGCTCGAAGCGGTAGAGCTCGATGGGCGCTTCCCCGAGGAAAGCGGCCACGCCGGAAAAGAGGCTCATGCGTCCACCTCCACCACGGAAAAGGTCACGTCCGCCGCCCACTGCGTGTAGCGCCATGTAAAGAGGGCGCTGTCCCCGGCCAGTCGGACGAGCGTCAGAAAGGAAATGACGCGGAAGGCCGCGGCGGGCAGGCTTTCAAAGGGCAGGCCCTCGTCGAGGGACAGGATTTCCTCCGCCGCGGGCCCGGCGGCCACCGAGACGATGCGCCGCAAAAAGACCGAACCGTCGGCCAGTTCGATGCGGATGCGGTCGCGCCCGGGCGCAAGGCCCGAGGACGCCCAGCCGCTGCGCCGGACGGCAAGGCCTACGGTCTGGCGGTAGTCGCCCGCAGGCACGAAGTCGTGCCGCCCGGTAGACAGCCAGAAGGCGGTGCAGCCCCCGCGCCACGCCATGAGCGCGCCGCGCATGGCCGCGATCTCTTCCGGCGTCTGGCAGGGAACAAGTACGCTCCATGTGGCGCGCGCGTAGGGGCAGGGATTGAGCGTCCGGACAGGACCGAGCCCGTTGTCGAGCACCACTTTGGGGACGCTGACGTCCCTGCTCAGGCCCTCCCCCGTGACGTAGGTGGGCATGTCGAGCAGCGGGAAGCCGTCGTAGGTGCTTTCCGGCAGCCGTTCCGCCCAGATGAGCGGCGAGGACACGGACCACTGTACGCGCAGGGCCGAGGCATCGGCGGGCTCGTCGGTGCGGTCGAATGCCTCGATGCGGGCGTCGGCGCAGGGGACGGCAAGGCACATCCCGCCGAGCGCGCGGGCAAGAGGCTTTTTCAGGGTGAGCCCGTCCGGAGACGCGGAGGCGACGGAAAAGGACTCGAAGGTCAGGGCGTCCCGCCACAGGATGCCCCGGCCTCCATCCCGCCACGCGCCGCCCGAAGTGTCGAAGGCGAGACGTTCCGAGCCCGCCGCCGGGGACGGGATGCGCACAGTCTGCTCGAAAAGAGGCAAAACGAAGCTCCCGGCCCGGTGAGAGTAGACAAGCGACTCCGCGTAGGCCGCCTCCCGGCCCACGGCGGCATAGACCGCGCCGTAGGACACGCGGGGTACGTCGCGCAGGGGCCGCCGCTCCTCGCTGTGGTCCAGCCCGGTCACGATGTGCGTCAGCCACTCCCACGTCTCGGCAAGGCCGCGCTCGGGCGCAAGCCCCCACACGAGCCCGCGGGAGCCCGTGATGGCAAGGGGAACCGAAACTCCATCCACGGAAAAAAGCAAAACGCCGTCAACATCGGGCGTGCCCTGCATGGAGATGACAATATGAAAAGCATGTTCCAAAGGAGCAAAAACAAGTTCTTCTCCAAGCGTATCGGTAATGCCCTCATAGTTTTTCCTTTTTAGGGCAAGGGACTGGACATCAAAGAAGGCATTCCAGACAAAGCACTCGGCAGTGAGGGTCTGGGTCAGTAATCCCACATCAATAAAAGAAGGTAATACATGAATATTATTGTATATTAAATCTGAAATTTTCTCCACAGAAAAGGAATTTCTTTTCTTGGGTACTTTTGGAATCGACGGATGTTGGACGATAAGAGCTTTTACTCCTTTTCCCTCAAATGCCGACTTTGATGGAGAAGGGATATGATTCACCCTCACGCAGAAAGAAGGAAGTCCAAAAAGACAGGGGGAAGGGAGAAGAGCAGAGATCACTCTTGTACCTCGATGGCTATCCCTATTATATCAGTATCAGAAGCATTCGGGAAAACGATAAAAGATTTTCCACCAATACGGATAATATCTTTGCCTTTTAGACCCGTCATATTTACTGCATAATAAGGCAATTCGCCTATAACTTCCTGATTATTTTCAGAACATTTATAGAGAAGTGGTTTTACTAATAAATATCGTAAGGTGCTTGGATTTTGAACTATAGCCGAATCGTAGTATATGACTCCTGAATTTTTCAATATACCTTTATATGAATAATTAAATCCATTTTTTTCATTTATGAGAGAATCATTTACTACATAGCCTATATAACTAGCGTTCACAACAATAAAAGTTGTATAAAGAATACTCGTTCTTACAATGCTTTCTGGTACTTATTCTGTATAACCGTTAGGGGTTGATGTCTTTTGAAGGATAGGAAGAATATCAATATTTTTATCTTGATAAAGCATTCCCACTGTCGTACCAGAAAGCAATACACAGGTAGTACCTGTATTGACGCTATTATATGTATTCGGAATCATAGATAGCATTGAGAGCATAGAGCCTAATACACCCATGCCGCTCCAACCTGAATTGATGACAGTATTTAATTGATCATTTTCATATAAACCATCACAGCAGCCGATCATAAAAGGTATCCAACCTGAAAATTGGATAGAACGATTGTCATAGGTGAATGTGTGCGATAATATTTGAATAATTACAATAAGTTGCTTGTTGATTAATATCACCAATTCTTGAACAGGAGGAATTACCCACCAAGCAAAACTTGCATGGTTAGCAAGTCTCCTAAAAATAGGAAAATACGTTCTCCCTGCCATATAACCTTGGTATATGATTTCAGTAAATCTTCCCGGCTGGTTATCCCATGTTTGATTTGCATCAAAACCAGTGTTTCCATGCGCGTATAAAGCATATTTATCCTGATCTTCTGCATATCCGGGGATAAATTTCAGCGAGTAATAAATGTTCTGTTGACCGTTTCCTAAGCTGTGCAAATAGAGTTCATTGTTACTTAAATCGGTTTTATCGATAATCTATCCGTTATCAGAGGCGCAGCGTGCAATATTTGAAAATACATCCTCTTTGGATTGTATATTTTTAAAGGTATATATTTTACATGGTGATTGCATTTTATTCATCCCCTATGCACATAAAGCTGTGCCATTCCACCCGACTGACATCAGGAAATATGACATACCGGGAATTGATTTCATCTTCGGGACTTATATATTTATCTGGTATCCAATAGACACCAAACATTTCACCTATTATTTCATTTGGTGTTCCAACATACACTGGTAAAAGAATTCGAGGTTTTTCTCCATAAAAAAGGCCGATAGAGCCTTTTTTTCCTTGATCTATCTTCATGGAATCCGAACCAACACCATAATTAGTAGTTGGAATCATAAAAAAATTACTTGTCCATATTCCATGAGGATTGCATATTTGATGGCATGACTGATAATAGCTTTTGTTATCGTAAATACTGAAAGGGTATACGCCCCTTCGAGTAAAAATGAGGCTGCGCCTTCCGCTGTCAGCATCTTTCTGAGCCCCTGTGGTTATGGAGCCGTAGAGTGTTTCCTTTTCCCAGAGAGATGTATATCCATCCGTAAAACACGCCAAGGGAAAAGGATTTTCACTCGGCAAACAAAGACGCTTAAGCTGTCCTAAATAGGCATTGGCGTATAAATTGTTACAATTGACTACAACAATAATTCGCGCTTTATTGCTCCATATCCACAAGGAAATTTCATTATTCCAACAGGGTACTAATGAATGCGTCTTATCTTGTCCGCTTCCATTTCTGATAGTAGTATCTAAAAAATTAGTTCCACCGTCGGAAACTAAACCATTATTAAATAATTTATAGACTTTACAAACCAGTCCGCCACTTATGCCATCATACTTGGTGGCCGCGTACAGCCCAACGTAGACCTCTTCGGTCCCGGCAAGGCCCGTATTCCGAAAGACCGTAGCCGGGCCCCATTCAAGGGCGTCCTGCCGGGCCACGGTCCAGTCCCGCCCCGGCACGGAGGGATCGCCGGTGATGAAAGCCGTAATCTTGGCGAGCAAATCCGCGTGGTTCGCCGCCGTCATCTTGCCGCTGAAAGCCATCAGGCACGCCCTCCCTGCGCCACGTTTTTGACGGCGGCGCGGTTCTGGTTCATCTGAAAAAGAAAAGTCCTCGCCCCTTCGGGGCTGCGCATGTACTTCTCGATCTTGCTGTTGTCGTCGACGATGACGACCGAGGGCGCGCCTTGCCCGTTGCCGATGCGCAAGGCTTCGGCCACGCCGCGCATGACGGCCAGAAGCTGGTCGAGCTTGCCGCCGAGCCCCGCCGTATCGCCTCGGGAAAGCACCTGTTCCCCGGTCTGCAAAATGGCCGGACGCTCGTCGGGGCGCAGAAAGCCCCCGGCATGGTAGCGCGGCGCGTCCGAGAAGAGGGAAAACGGCACGGCGCGGCTTGCGCCGGACGTCCCCACCCGGCCCCCGTCATGAAAAAGCCGGACGGAGGCGAGGTTGCCCATAATGCCCTGCGTCGCCGTGCCTGCACTCACGGCGTTTGCCGTGGCCCCGGCCCCAAAAGACAGGCCATTTGCCAAAAAGCCGAAGATGCCGCCGATAAGCTGGTTGGTCGCCGCGTTCGCGGCAAGTATCGCAATCTGCCGGGAAATATTCGCAAAGTATTTGTCCACGGCGAAGCTCCCCTTCTCGAATATCTCCTCCAGCGCGGCCCCGCCGATGTTCCCGACGGACTGAAAGGCATTGGTGAACATGTCTTCAAACTGCCGTGCGCCGTTGGTCGAGTCCGCGATGAAAGAGCGGACGGACCGCTCCAAGCCTGCGCTCCAATCCCGGCTGTTCTGGAGCCGGGACAGCTTTTCCCATTCCTGAATGAATTTCTCATGCTCGGGGCCGAGGGCGCGGCGGTAGATTTCCGCCTGCGCTTCGAGAAGCTGATTCTGGTACGCGGTGGAGACGGAATAGTCGCCGGAAAGGGCCGCCAGCTTCTCGTAAAAGTCCGCGGCAACTTGCAGGTTTTCCACCTTCACCTCGGTTTCGAGGGAGGTCTTGTAGGTCGTCATCCTTTCGGAGATCGCGGTCTTCTCCTTCGGCGTCTTGGCAAGGGCCTCCAGCTTGCGGCGTTCCTCCTCAACCCGTTTGGCAATGTCCAATTCCTTGACCTTGCGGGTGTTGCCCGCAGCCTGCGCAATCTTGAGGTCCAAGTCCGCGAAGGCGTCGGCAAGGTCGCGTACCCGCTTGGCGTCGGCGGCTGCGGCGTATTCCTTGGTAAGCGCCTTCAACTGGTCCAAGGAAAGGTGGGCGTCCTTCCCCTTTTTGGCGATGTCGTCGAGCTTGACCTTGAGCTTCTGCTCCCATGACGCGGAGAGATCGCCGTTGAGCTTGGAAATTTCGGCACGGATGTTCTCGATGTAGCGGGAGGCGGAGGTATGGTCTTTGGCGGCGTCGCGCTGCTTTTTCTGCCATTCCGCAAGCTGTTTGGTCATCGCTATTTCTCTTTGGGTGGCGTCAACAAGCAAAATGACGTTGGCCTGTTCCTTGCCGCTCATCTTGTGATAGGCGTCCCCCAATTCGTTGACCATGCCCACAAGACCATCTTTGCCGTATGCCTTTACCACGGCGGCGATCTTTTCCGGCTCGACATTGGGAAGAAGCTTGACCAGTTCGTCGGCCTTGCCGAGCCCGAGCATTTGGGCCTGCATCCCCCGGATAGACTGCTCGATCTTGGCAATCCCCTTCTCGGCGTCATCAAGATTTATGACCCACGGGGAGGCCAACACTTCTTTGGTTTGCCGGGCTTCCTTCCCCAGCCGGGCGCAGGCTTCCTCCACTTCCTCAAGGTGCCTCTTGCTCTTTCCGGCTTCTTCCTGCGCCTGCGCATAGGCGAGGATCGCCTGCGTGCCCTCAACAATATTCTGATTGTCGCGCCCGAACGCGGCACGCGCCTTTTCCATGCGATCAAGGGCTTCGTTAACAGAGATGGCTCCTGTCCGCAGGCTTTGGAGAATGTCGAGAACGGGCTTGAATCCTTCCGTCGTTCTGAACACATCCCCAAAAGTGGTATTACCGAAAAACCTTACCTGCTCGCTTACCTTTGCAAGCTGCTTTTCGGCCTTGTCCACTTCGACCTGAGCGGCGGCCTTGGCCTGCTTCGCCATTTCCTCGGTCATTTTTCCCACGCCCCCGGCGGCGTTTGCGGCTTCCTGCGCCGTGCGCGTGTATTCGTCGGCCAGTTCCGACATCATGCGCTTGTTGGCCGACGACTGGGACGTCAGATAGGTGAGGCCCGCAGCAGCCGCCATGAAGGCCACTCCCCACGGGCCGCCGAGGAAGGAAACAAGACCGCCCGCAGCAGCTTTCAGGCCGGAGAGGAGGTTGCGTCCGGCACCCATGTTCATAATGGCTGCGGATGCCTGATTCGTAGCGGCTGAAAGTTTTTGCTGCGCGACGCCGAGCGCATTGGTCGCGGCATACGTCTTGACCTGCGCGGCATGGAGTGCGGATGTGGCGGCGGCTTCCCGGGCCAGCGCGGTTTGCACCTGACGCGAGGTGACGGCAGCCTCTTTCGCGGCGACGGCCTGCGCCAGCTTTTGCCGGGCGGCCTGTTCCGAGGCGAGGGCGGCGCGCTGCACGGACTGCGCTTCGTTGACGTTGGCCTGCGCAGCCTTTACGGATTCCGATTGCAGGGCCTTTTCGGTGGCAAGGCGCTGGCGCTCGGCGGAATCAACGCCGAGGAAACGATCCGCGAGCGTCGCCTGCACGCCGTGCAGCCGTACATCGGCGGCTGCCAGCTTGACCGATTCCACAATGCCGAGCTTCCGGGCAAGGGCCACAGCCGTGATAGCCGCCGCAAGCAAGCCCAACGCCATGATTTCCGGCTCGTGTTCGCCCGCGATCTCGCCGATGCCGTTGAGTCCCTCTATGGCTCCCCGCAGGGTATTGATCCCGGCTATGGCCGCATCGGAATCAATAAGACTGGCCTTGAACAATTCCCACTGGGTCGACAGCCGATTGAGCGAGCCTTGTATCCCGTTGGCGGCGGCTTCGGCGGCGGCCCCGAATTCGCTTTGCATGACCTTGGCGAGCTTCGGGAGCAAATCCTCGGCGGTGAGCTTGCCGTCGGCCATGAACTTGTCGAGCTGCGCCGTGGTCATGCCCATAGCCTTGGCCGCAAGCTGGAACGCACTAGGGAGGCGCTCACCAAGCTGCCCGCGCAGTTCTTCCGCCTGTACCTTGCCCTTGCTGATCATCTAGCCGAGGGCAAGGAAAACGCCCTGCATGTCGTCTTGCGACAGGGAGAGCGCGGCCCCGGCGGATGAAACGGCCTCAAAAATCTCGTTGAGATGCGGGGAAAGGCTGCTGTCTTTGCCCGCCGCAAAGAAGGTCTTCGCGCTGGCGGCGGTCTGCTGAAACTGCAAGCCCAGCCGGTTGCTCACCTCGTGGAGATAGGCAAGCTGTGACGTGGCCGCGCCGCCGGACCCGTAGATCGTGGTGTAGGCTTTATCGAGCCGGTCCATCTGGAGGGCGGCGTCGAGCGCGGCCTTGCCGCCGAGGGCGAGGGCGGCGGCCCATGCCAATATCTGGAGCTTGGCGGCGGCGAAACCGCCCGTCAGGGTAGCGAGCGCCCCGCGCGTGTCGCCAAGCTCGGCGCGGAGGGCCGCGAGCTTTACGGTTGAAAGCCCGGCGTCCTGCGCGAGCTGGCGAAAAAGCCGCTCCCGATCCACGCGGGCCATAGCCGCGGCGAGCGATTGCATGTGCCGAGAGGAAGCGGCGGCCTTGACGCCTGTCTCGCCCAGATGAGCTACGGTCCTGTCGAGCTTGGCGGTGCTGGCCGCCTG
>OFEY01001852.1_pt1 | contig 12688 bp, 10 predicted proteins | sample 1521251 | NCBI WGS metagenome assembly OFEY01 (sample SAMEA3504100, study PRJEB24116) | mouse gut metagenome | biome: mouse gut; feature: mouse-associated habitat; material: faeces | place: Denmark | collected 2011
GTCCGTTCCTCGCTGTTTTTCCATGCGGGTGTGGGGCGGGCTTGGCCCGACCTGCGCCTGCCCCTGCGGGCGGTCCCTGAGAAAGGAGCCCGCTACCCCTGTCCAAACCTTTCAACCCCTCTCCCGACGAGATGGAATTGGCGATGAATGAGGGAAATTCCCAAAAGGATATTGTAGTCGGCTGTTTATGCGCCTTGGGTTGTGAGGTGATATTTGGCCTCAGCTATCTCTTCACCAAACAGGCGACGGGAGCGGCCAGCGAGCTTGCTTTGCTGGGCTGGAGATTTATTGTCGCCTTTCTGGTGATGAACGCCTGCGTCCTCTCCGGCCTCATAAAAATTCATCTGAAAAACAAGAGCCTGAAAAAAATCGTCCTCGTCGCTGTTTGTAATCCCTTGATCTATTTTACCGGGGAGACGGTCGGAATAAACTATACGACAGCCTCGGAAAGCGGGGTTTTTCTCGCCTCTATACCCATAGCCTCTCTTGTGTGCTCAACCTTTGTATTGCATAAAAAACCTGCGCCCCGGGAAACAGCCGGTATCGGCCTCACCTTACTAGGCGTCTTTATAACCGTCTTGGTTGTCGGTATGGAGGCGTCTTTTTCCCCGGCAGGCTACGCCATGCTTTCAATGGCGGTCATTTCCTATGCCCTTTATAGCGTTTTTGTAGAGAAGGCTTCTGAATTCAGCGGAATAGAAATCACGTACATGATGCTTTCCATCGGTGCCCTCTTCTTTGGCACGCTGGCCGTTGGCGAGGCCCTTATCCACAACAGCTTCAATACCCTCCTCTGGTTGCCGCTCACGAGCATACCTTTTCTTGCGGCTGTTCTTTATCAGGGGATTTTTTGCTCCATTCTGGCCTTCTTCCTCTTCAACAAGGCCATTGTTTCTATAGGGGTGAACCGCTCTTCATCGTTCATTGGCATAGCCACGGTGATTTCCATCATCGCAGGGGTGATGATTCTGGAAGAGGAATTCACCATCGCTCAAATGGCGGGGGTCATCCTTATCATTGCAGGCGTTTATATTGCGAATGCCAAAACAGTGGAAAGCCGCTGCGGATAAGGCAGTCCGGCTTCTTTTCTCCGGCCTTTGTGTGGAGGGCCTTTTTTGAGGCGCGGGGGCCGCTCTTCCGGCTTGGCGTTGGGACCCGTTGAGGCGGGATACAATCCTTACAAAAGGAGCCCACGACAGCAAAACGGCGGAACCCGCTTTTTTGCAGGTCCCGCCGTATGGAACACGCCGCCGAAAGAAGACGGCAATGCCGGAGACGGACATCTCCGGGGAGCTTACTTGCTCATGACCATGCCCTGTTCGGTCAGGTCGTTGGTAAGCACCTTCAGCGCGTCGCGCAGGGCGAAGGGGCTGATGGTCTTGTTTTCAAAATTGGCGATCAGGTCGATGTGGCGGCCATTGGCAAAACCGGAGAGGTTGGGGCTCTTGTTGCCTTCCGCATCCTCGAAATGCCACGCCTTGATCCTGTTGCCGTCAAAGTCGTCGATAACCACCTTGAAATAACCCTCGGGACCAGCAAACACGTTGCTGGCGCTGTCCAAAACCACCTCGTCCTTGTTTTCGAGGATGATTTCGTTCAGCTCGCTGCACGACGCTCAGGTATCGGGACGGGCCAAAAAGCGCGGGTCCGCCGGCCACGGTTGCGGGTTCTTGATGCTGAATACGCCGCTGTACATATCGAGGCGCACCTTGCCGTCCGCCGTCAGGGGGCCGTCGGGGTGCAACATGGCCACCTGCACGCGGACCTTGCCGTCCGCCGAGGCCATCTGGAATTTCGCGCGGTCGGCGGGGCTGCTCGGCAGATAGTCGGCGGCGTGGGGATCGCGCAGATTCACGAAGTCGCGCACCTGCCCCTTGCCCTTACCGTCGCTCAGATTCAGGCGCACGGTATCCTTGTCCACCGATACCACCTTGACCACGCAAGGCCCGACCTTCACGCTTTCTCCCGCGCCGTATGCGCCGGATACGCGGGGTTCGGCGGTGAGCCACACCTCGGTGAGGCTCGGCGTGGCAAATTCCTTCACCTCCACTTCCTCCGCCGAAGTCTTGCCTACGATAAGGTAAGACTTTCCGCTCGGATAGATGGACGCGCCGTAATAGCTCTTGTACTGAAGCGGATCGCCGCTTGCAGCCGTGACGGGATGGCGTCCCTCGGGCAGGCCCAAACCCTTGAATGTGCCGCTGTTCACGTCCACCAGCGTGGGATCGACCGCGACCTGAAAATTCGTCCCGTAAAAGTTCCCGGAGGACTTCATGATCCGCAGGTTGGAATAGCCCGCCCTGTTGCCGTAGGGATTCGCGGTGCCGTTCACGAACTGGAGCGCCCGCGAGCCGTCGGGAAGAAGGTTGACCGAATCGCCCTTCTTCATGATCCGATCCTTCAGGATGAGGTACTCGGCGGCCTCGTCCACCTGCGAATAGCGCTTGCCCAGCAACATGACCTCAATGCCGGTCATGGTGCCGATGCTGGCGATGCGCGAGCTGTAGTAAAGCCCTGCCGGAGGGATAACGATTTTTCCGTCCCGGATGAAGCTTTTGCGGATAATCACCCCTTCGTTGATGGCCCGCTTGCCGTGATACAGATCAAGCGTGGCGGATTTGAAGCCCGGAACCTTCGCGATGAGAGCCGCGTTACGTGCCGGGGCTTTCATCAGCGCGGACTCCGTAGCCGAGCCGAGGGCTGGGAACAGCAACAAGGCCGCAAGAGCCGTCCCTCCCACAAACGTACTAAGGCGCATGGATGCCTCCTTGATTAAAAGCCGGAGGAAGGATTCCCTACCGGCCATACGGACATGTTTTTCGGAATGGAAAAAAGGGGATGTGGGGCGGCTGGGCCAAGGGCGCGCGGGCTGCCGTCTTCTCGTAGCCCAGAGAGCCGTTTTGAGGAGAACCTTCCGAAAAGGCGTTCTCCGGCTGAAGGAACGTCCCCCTGCATCGGGTGGAGCTGACGCCCCTGTCCGCCCATTGCACTCCCGGGCTTTTCGCGATCCGGCGGCTTCGCGGCCTGAAAGACGGCGGCCACGGCCCGGCATCTGCGACGATCCGGCGGCCTCATGCACTGACCTCATGAGCTGAAAGGTGAAGCACCGCCGGGCACTCTGCCCGCAGGGCCTTCAGGCCACGGCAAAGGATGCTCTATTGTCGTCGGTCGACGGTATATCTAAATAGTCTTTGCTGTCAAGAAAAGGCGTTGCCCTGCCACCGCCCGCCTTGTGCAGGGCTCCGGCGCAAGGGGCCTATGGGTAAGCAAAGAGCGGAACCACCGGGCCCTCTCCCCTCCGGGCATCGTCTACCCATAGGGGAGGCACGTTTATAAGGAAGCGTTCCTTTGGCCTCAAAAGAACTATGCGATGGGCGTGTCGCGCTGCCCCGCAGAGAAGCGCGCGGGGTCGGCAATGGCGTGAAGGGGTGCGGGAGGAAGCGTGCGGATTGAGAAGACACAAGGCATGGGAGAAGCGTCTCCCTTTGCCCCATAGTGCCCCGTTGCGGTACGCAAAGCCGCCCCTCCTTTTCCCAAACCGTGGGAAATCATTGACCTCTAGGCAAGGAGCCGCTCTTGTGGTTTTCCAAGGGGCCGACGCGCCACATTTTTTCTCCGCCGCGCCCCGCATCCTACAGGAGGTCGTTTTTATGAACACGAAGCAGGTTGTCCCGGCGCTGGTCGCCGTTACGCTCCTCTCCCTCATCCCGGCGTCGGAAGCGTTGGCGCTCCAGCAGAACGCGACCGAAGCCAAGGCCGCCAGCACGCCCCAGCCCGGCAAGACGGGCGACGACATCAAGCGGGCCGAAGACAAAAATGCCCCTGCCCCCGCCTCCGCCGCGGTCCGCACCGACGAGGCCGCGCCCACCGTAGCCGACGCGCAAAAGGCCTATGACGCGGGAAGCTACGAGGAGGCGTTCATCATCGTGGAGCCTCTCGCCAAGATGAACCATCCCGAGGCCGAATACCTTCTCGGTCAGATGTACGAGTTGGGCCGTGGGGTGAAGAAGGATAGCGAAAAGGCCCTGTCCCTCTTCACCGCCGCCGCGAATCAGGGCTACGCCGCGGCGCAGGCCAAGCTCGGGAGCCTCCATGTGGAAGGCAAGAAGGATTACGCCTCGGCCATGAACTGGTTCCAGAAGGCCGCCGATCAGGGCTACGCCCTCGCCTACACCGCCATCGGTGATCTCTACGCCAAGGGATACGGTGTGGACAAGAATCAGGACAAGGCCATCGACTATTACAAGAAGGCTGCCGAGGCGGGCGACGCCGCCGCCTGCCTGCGTCTGGGGCAGATGTACGAGCAGGGCAAGGGCGTCAAGGCCGACCACGAAGAAGCGGCCACATGGTACAAGAAGGGAGCCGATCTCGGCTGCACCGAATGCGCCGCCGCCCTGAAGAATCTGGAACAAAAGCAATAGGCCCCACCGCCGGGCTGCCCGCCCGGCCTCTTGCTGCGGTCGGATTTTCTCCGATGGCCCGCCGCCCCCGAAACCCAGGCGGGGCGGGGGGCCGATCCGGGGCCGTGGCGGGAGCGGGCCCAAACCGGGCAGAAACCCGGGCGGGAGAGGGCCGGACCCGCATCGCCTGCCCTTACGTCTTGACGTTCCGCGCCAGTGTCGTATGTTGTCCTGCGCCACGGGTATTCGTACCGTGGCGGATTCTGCCAAAAGGATGCGCACATGGGCAAAAGTCTCATTATCGTCGAATCTCCCGCCAAGGTAAAGACCATCAAGAAGTTTTTGGGCCCCGGCTACATGGTGCAGGCCAGCGTCGGCCACATCCGGGACCTGCCCAAGAGCACCATCGGCGTGGATGAAGCCCACGACTTCGCCCCGGAATATGAGATCATTCAGGGTAAGGAAAAGGTCGTGCAGTCCCTGCGCGAGGCGGCGGCCAAGGCCGATACGGTCTATCTCGCCCCCGACCCCGACCGTGAGGGCGAGGCCATCGCGTGGCACGTGGCGGAGCTGGTGAAGGACAAGAATCCCAACGTCAAGCGCATCCAGTTCAACGAAATCACCTCCCGCGCCGTGCACGAAGCCCTGGAGCACCCGCGCGATCTCAACGTAAACCTCTTCGACGCGCAGCAGGCCCGCCGCGTGCTTGACCGTCTCGTCGGCTACAAGATTTCCCCCCTGCTCTGGAAAAACGTCAAGCGCGGCATTTCCGCCGGGCGCGTCCAGTCGGTGGCCCTGCGCCTCATCGTCGAGCGCGAGGAGGAGCGGCAGGCCTTCGTGCCCGAGGAATACTGGCTCTTCAAGGCCATCCTCGAAGGTTCCGTACCGCCGCCCTTCAAGGCCGAACTGTGGAAGGTGGAAGGCAAAAAGCCCGCCATCCCGGACGCCGCCACCGCCGAGGCGCTCGAAAAGGCCATGAAGGGCGCGCCCTTCACGATCAGCGCCATTGAGGAGAAGGAACGCAGCCGCGCCCCGCAGCCGCCCTTCATCACCTCCACGCTTCAGCAGGCCGCCAACCAGCGTTTCGGCTACCCGGCCAAGCGCACCATGAACATCGCCCAGCGGCTCTACGAAGGTCTGGAACTCGGCGACCGCGGCACCGTCGCGCTCATCACCTACATGCGTACCGACTCCGTGCGCATCGCGGACGAAGCGCAAAAGGCGGCGGCGGGCTTCATCGAAAACCGTTTCGGCAAGGACTACCTCGCGCCCGGCGGCAAGCGCCAGTTCAAGGCCAAATCCGACGCGCAGGACGCCCACGAAGCCATCCGCCCCGTCGACGTGACCCTGACCCCAGAGGACGCCAAGCCCTATCTGGCCCCGGATCAGTATCAGCTCTACCGCCTCATCTGGTCGCGCTTCGTGGCGTCCCAGATGGCCGCCGCCCGCTTCCACGACACCACCGTGACCATCGACAACGGCCCCGCGCAGTGGCGCGCCAAGGGCGAGCGGATGCTTTTCCCCGGCTTCCTCGCGGTGATGCCGCGCGGGAAGGACGAGGAGAGCGTGGAGCTTCCTTCCCTGACCAAGGGCGAAACGCTCAAGCTCAACAGCCTGACCAAGGAACAGAAATTCACGCAGCCCGCCCCGCGCTTTACCGAAGCCTCGCTCGTGCGCGAGCTGGAAGAGCTCGGCATCGGCCGCCCCTCCACCTACGCCTCGATCATCTCCACGCTTCAGGACCGCGATTACGTCACGCTGGAAGAAAAGCATTTCGCGCCCACCGATCTGGGCCGCGTCGTCTGCGACCGCCTGCGCGACCATTTCAAGACGCTCATGGACGTCGGCTTTACCGCGCACATGGAGGAACTCCTCGACAAGGTGGCGGAAGGCCGGCAGGACTGGGTGGCCCTGCTGCGCGATTTCAACAAGGATTTCGATCCCACGCTGCTTGAGGCCGCCAAAAGCATGGGCAAGGCCAAGGCCGACACCGTCACGGACATTCCCTGCCCCGACTGTGGCAAGCCGCTGGCCGTAAAATTCGGCAAGACGGGCCAGTTCCTCGCCTGCACGGGCTACCCCGAATGCCGCTACACCTCGAACTACACCCGCGACGAACAGGGGAACATCCACATTCAGGAAAAGGTCAAGCCGGAATTTGAAAAGGTCGGAACCTGTCCCGAGTGCGGCAAGGATTTGGTGCTCAAGCGTTCGCGCACGGGCAGCCGCTTCATCGCCTGTTCCGGCTATCCCGACTGCAAGCACGCCGAGCCCTACTCCACCGGCGTCGCCTGCCCCCGCGAAGGCTGCGGCGGCGTGCTCGTGGAAAAAAGCTCCAAGCGCGGCAAGATATTCTATTCGTGCAGCCACTATCCCCAGTGCGACTACGCCCTGTGGGACTGGCCCATCGCCGAGCCCTGCCCGGAATGCGGATCGCCGCTTCTGGTCCTCAAAAACACCAAGGCGCGCGGCAAGCACATCGCCTGTCCCGAGAAAACCTGCAAATACAGCCGTTCGCTCGACGAAGGCGAAGAGGGCGAGGACGCCGGGGCGGAATGACGCTTGCGGGCAATACCCTCTTTTTCCAAGAAAAAATGACCGGAAACCGCCTCCTTCAGGCGGTTTTCCGCGTCCGGGGCGGCATTTGCAGGAATCGCGGCTTCACGCTATAGTCGCACAGTTTATCCCGTCCGCACGGGATCGAACCATACAGCCGCAACCGGCCCGCCCGCGAACGGGCCTTCCCGCATCGGGGCGCAGGGCCGTTTGTCCATAGAGGGAGATAACATGTCCATCGAAACGTTCCCGCTTGGTCCTCTGGAGACCAACTGCCACGTGGTGATCAACGGCTCGGACGCCGTGGTGGTCGATCCGGGCGGCGATCTCAACGGCGGCCTTGGCGAAGTGCTGGCCCTGCTCAAGGATCGCCAACTCACGCTGCGGGCCATCCTGTGCACCCACTTCCATTTCGATCACATCTACGGCGTGGCCGCCCTGCACGAAGCCACCGGAGCCCCGGTCTACGGGCCCGCGGGCGACGCCTCCCTGCTTGATACCGAGCTTGGCGGGGGCGGGGCATGGGGCTTTCCTGCCGTCACGTCTTTCAAATGGGAAGACTTGAAGGAAGGCACCCACACCTTCGGCTCCCTGCGCTGCGAAGTGCTGTTGACACCCGGTCACACGCCAGGGAGCGTGTCCATCCGTTTCCCCGATCTGAACGCCGTCATGACCGGCGATCTGCTCTTCTACCACTCCGTGGGCCGCACCGACTTCCCGGGCAGCAGTCAGGACGCCCTGCGCAAGTCGCTGCACAAGAAAATCTTCATCCTCCCGCAGGAAACGGCGGTGTATCCGGGCCACGGCCCCAACACCAACGTGGGCGAGGAGCTCGCCAACAACCCTTACCTCTGGCTCTAACGGACCTTCCGCCTTCGGACGCGGCAAGGTTCAGCAAGCATATTCCTATCTCATCGGAGAGACTCATGGCTCAGCAGAGAAACATCAAGAAAGTGGTGCTCGCCTATTCCGGCGGGCTGGACACCTCCGTCATCCTCAAGTGGCTGCAAGTCAATTACGGCTGCGAGGTGATCACCATGACCGCCGACGTCGGGCAGGAAGACGACCTGAACGGCGTGGACGAAAAGGCCCTCAAGACGGGCGCAACCAAAGCCTATGTGGAAGACCTGCGCGAAGAGTTCGCCAAGGACTTCATCTTCCCCATGCTGCGTTCCGGCGCGCTTTATGAAGGCCGCTACCTCCTCGGCACCTCCGTGGCCCGGCCCCTGATCACCAAGCGCCTCGTGGAAATCGCCCGGGCCGAAGGCGCGGACGCCCTCGCCCACGGCGCCACCGGCAAGGGGAACGATCAGGTGCGCTTCGAGCTCTCCGCCGCCGCCCTCGCCCCCGACCTGCGCGTCATCGCCCCGTGGCGCGAATGGGACCTCATGTCCCGTACCGCCCTGAACTTCTTTGCCGAACAGCACGGCATCCCGATCTCTTCCGGCGCGAAGCACTACAGCATGGACCGCAACATGCTCCACTGCAGCTTCGAAGGCGGCGAACTCGAAGACCCGTGGGAAGAGCCGCTTGAAGCCTCCCACATCATGGCCGTTCCCATGGAAAAGGCTCCCGACGAGCCGGAATACGTCACCATCACCTTTGAGCACGGCGATCCGGTCGCGGTGAACGGCGAAGCCATGACGCCCGCCCAAATCATGGTCAAGCTCAACGCCCTCGGCCGCAAGCACGGCATCGGCCGCGTGGACATGGTCGAAAACCGCTTCGTGGGCATCAAGTCGCGCGGCGTCTATGAAACCCCCGGCGGCACCATCATCTACGTGGCCCATCGCGATCTCGAAGGCATCACCCTTGAGCGCGAAACCATGCACGTGCGCGACATGCTCATCCCCGCCTACGCCGGGGCGATCTACAACGGCTTCTGGTACTCCCCCGAGCGCGAAGCCATGCAGGCCCTCATCGACAAGTCGCAGGAGCGCGTCTCCGGCACCGTCCGCCTGAAGCTCTACAAGGGCACCGCGTGGCCCGTCGGTCGCGAGTCCAAAAACACCCTTTACTGCGCCGACCTCGCCACCTTCGAGGAATGCGCCACCTACGACCACAAGGACGCCGCCGGCTTCATCAAGCTCAACAGCCTGCGCATCCGCGGCTATCGGAAAGACCTTATCAAGTAAGGCGATGAAGATTGGGGAGGAGGAACCTTTCTGAAGAAAGGCTGCGTTGCTGTCGATGGCCATAAGGCTCGAAGACTCGCCTGACGGGCACGGCCCCTGTGGGGCCGCCCGTTGGGTCGCTCCTCCTCTCCCCAAACCCCACCCCTCCCTCTTCAAAGACTTTCGACTTTATCGAATCCCTTGCGTGTGCTTTCCCTGTAGATGGAGTGCCGACAATACATGGCTCCGTACGACCTTGAAGCAGCTAGTACTTTCCCTGTAGGCGGGGTGCCGGCCCTGCCCGGCAAGAAGGCCATGCTCGTCATTTCGTGTTTTCCCTGTGGGCCGAGTGAAGGGGCCGTTATCTGGCGGAACGCCTCGGCAGGGCCCGTGCTTTTTTTATGGGCGGGGTGCCGGGCAGCCCGAGGAGCCGTTTGACGAGATAATGGAGGTGCTTTCTCTGTGGGCGGGGTGCCGGGCGCTGTTACTCCGTAACGGTTTAGGCATTCCTTGTGGTTTCCCTGTGGGCGGGACCTCCGGTTTATCGAATCCCTTTTGTGCGTTTTCCCCGTGGGCGGGACATCCGGGCATTGAGGCGGTCATCTTGTGGAGATGGCTGTCTTTTTTTGTGGGGAGAGAGGGGAAATCATGCTGGGAGAAGGTGTTTTAGGGAAGGTGTTTTTGGGGGGAGGGGTCTGGGGAGGTTCCCCGCGACGGTGCGCCGCCGGAACCGGCAACGCTTTGGCCGTCCGTTTTTCTCTCATGCGCGAGAGGTAATCATTGCTTCGGTGCTTCCTGACGATAGCCTGAAAGGGCGCGTTTCTCGGGCGCGGCTCTCCCCTCCTGAGAAAGGCGCGGGCATCCATGCGCGTAGGCGGGGCAGTATCGTCGGGACGACATACGGCGCAGCGTTTGTGACGTTGATCCGCACGGGCGAAGCGGCGTATAGGAAATGTGGTCTGCTTTGGATTCGCCGGCGTTGGTCTGCGTGCAGGTGGGGCGACGGTGCATACGGCAGAATTCATCTCGTCGGGTTTGCGGTCGTCCGTTTGCGGACGGGACGGCGCGTCCCCGGAGGGGGAGCCTTTTTCCTGCGCATCGCCCTCTCTTCTCCATTTAAGAAAGGGGTATCCTATGAAACTGAGCCGACGAGATTTCGTGCGCATCTGCACGGGGACGGTGGCGGGCATCGGCGTTTCGGGCATGTTTCATCCGTTCGTGCGGGACGTGCTGGCGGAAACGCTGACCGGCCAGCGGCCCCCGGTCTTCTGGGTACAGGGGCAGGGCTGCACCGGCTGCTCGGTGTCGCTGCTGAACAATGCCCATCCCGGCATCGCCAAGGTCTTGCTGGACATCATCGCCCTGCATTTTCACCCCACGCTCATGGCGGCGGAAGGGGCGTTGGCCTTTCAGACCATGTTGGACAAGGCCAATGAGTACGCGGGGCAATACATTTTGATCGTCGAAGGGTCCATTCCCGTGGACGAGGAAGGGAAATACTGCATCGTCGGTGAGGTGGGCCACCGTGAGTACACGATGGCCGAAACCATCGACATGATGGCCCGCAACGCCGCCGCCGTCGTCGCGGCCGGGACCTGCTCATCCTACGGCGGGGTACCTGCGGCCCGAGGGCAGCGCACGGGAGCGCTCAACGCCGCGACGTTCCTCAAGCGGCGTAACATTCCCACGCCCGTGATCAACGTCCCCGGCTGCCCGCCGCATCCCGACTGGATGGTCGGCACGCTGGTCATGCTGCTCGACGCCATGAAGCGCAAGGGCGTGGAGGGAGGCGTTCTGGCCACCCTGCGCGAAGCCGACGATCTGGGACGGCTCAAGGTCTTTTATCCCAACACGCACCTGACCTGTCCCTATCTGGACGCTTTCGAGAGCGGCGATTTTACCACCAGCATGACCGACAAGGACGGCTGCCGTTTCGATCTCGGCTGCAAGGGGCCGTGGAGCGGCTGCGACTCCGCCACGCGCAAGTGGAACGGCGGGGTCAACTGGTGCATCGCCAACGCCACCTGCGTGGGCTGCACCTCGCCCGGCTTTCCCGACGAAGTCTCGCCTTTCTATGAAAACTGAGCCCGGAGGCCTTTATGAGCACGACAGTCATTGCCATTGATCCCGTGACCCGTCTGGAAGGTCACCTGAAAGTCGAGGTCCGCGTAGAGGACGGCAAGGTGGCCGACGCATGGGTAACGGGCGGGATGTTCCGGGGATTTGAAACCATCCTGCGGGGCCGTGATCCCCGCGACGCTTCGCAGATCGTCGAGCGCATCTGCGGCGTGTGCCCGGTTGCCCACGCCACCGCCTCATCAATGGCCCTTGAAGACCTCTGCGGCCTGCAAGTTCCCCATAACGGCCGCATCGCCCGCAACCTCATGCTGGCCGGGAACTACCTGCAATCCAATATCCTGCATTTCTATCATCTGGCCGGGCAGGATTATTTTCAGGGGCCGGAAACCGTGCCTTTCATCCCGCGCTATCCGCACCCCGATCTCCGCCTCACCCCTTCCCAGAACGCGCTGGCCGTGGACGAGTACATCGAGGCGTTGGAAGTGCGGCAAATCTGCCACCAGCTTGTGGCCATCTTCGGCGGGCGGATGCCGCACCTTCAGGGCGTGCTCACCGGCGGCGCGGCCCAGATTCCCGATAAGGAGACCATCCTCGAATACGCCGCACGCATGAAAAAGGTACGGGCTTTCGTGGAAGACCGTTATCTACCGCTGGTCTACACCATCGCAGGCCAATATCCCGAACTTTTCGACATGGCGCACGGCTACCGCAATGCCCTTTGCGTGGGCGTCTTCCCGCTGGCCGAACCGAAAAAGCTGTACTATTCCTCGGGTGTTTACGTGGATGGGCGTGATGAGCCTTTCGACGGAAGCCGCATCCTGGAGGATGTCCGCTATTCGTGGTACGAGCCCGCGCCCTCCGGGATGCCCGTTTCCCGTTCGCAGAGCATCCCCGACGTGAACAAGAAGGACGCCTACAGTTTCGTCAAGGCCCCGACCTACGCGGGGCATCGCGTGGAAGTGGGGCCGCTCGCCCGTATGTGGATCAACGACAAGCCCCTCTCGCCGCATGGCCGGGCCTTTTTCGAGGAGACGTTCAAGGTGCGGGCGGAGACCTTCCGGGGCATCGGTGAAGATCGCGCCTTTTCCGTCATGGGCCGCAATGTGGCCCGGGTCGAGGAAGTCTACCAGATGCTCGGTATGATTGATTTGTGGCTGCAAGAACTCCAGCCGGGGGAACAGACCTTCATCCGCCCCGAGGTGCCCGAGGAAGGGGAGGGCATCGCCTTTACCGAAGCCCCCCGCGGGGCGCTCTGCCACTACATCCGCGTCAAGAATCATCTGATCGACGATTATGCGGTGGTGGCCGCTACCATGTGGAATTGCGCTTCCCGTGACGACAAGGGGCGGCGCGGCGCGGTCGAGGAATCCCTCATCGGCGTGCCCGTTCCCTACGAGGACAGCCCCGTCAACGTGGGCCGCGTCATCCGTGCCTACGACCCGTGACTTGGCTGCGCCGTGCACGTGCTGCACGCCAAGGGTGAGGGTGGGGAATGAAAGATTGGAGGGGGGAAGGGGAACCTTTCTGGAGAAAGGTTCC
>OFEY01001862.1_pt1 | contig 12657 bp, 7 predicted proteins | sample 1521251 | NCBI WGS metagenome assembly OFEY01 (sample SAMEA3504100, study PRJEB24116) | mouse gut metagenome | biome: mouse gut; feature: mouse-associated habitat; material: faeces | place: Denmark | collected 2011
AGTTATTGAGTCAAGTTACTATAGACAAGAAAATTAACTCAAGGTGACCTCGATGGTGGTGGAGTAGGTGATACCATCACTGCCAACGCCGCTTACGGTAATATTCGATTTACCAGCAGCAACGTGAGTAACAGTTGCTTTCAGACCAGTGGTATCGCCAGCCTTATAGCTAACTGTAGCCTTGGACGAATCGCTGGAACTCCACTCCCACTTAGCAACAGTAACGCCGCTGGGCAGAGCACTGGGATTCAGCGTGAGGTCTTCAGTGCCACTTGCAGCAACAGTAGCGTTACCAGTAATGGTACCAGCAGACTTGCTATAAACAGCAGGCTCGAAGGAGTAAGTGATGGTGGCAACCAGCTTGTCGGTCGCGGCCCAAGTAGCCTTCTTCGCAACTGCACCGCTCAGACGGACGAACGCAATACCGCCAGCCTGGGCCAAACTGTCCTTGCCCTCTCTCAGCACGATGCTACCGGTGCCGTTTGCGGCCGTATCAACAGCAGCCGCAGCATTAAGAGTGACATTCAGAGCCGCGTCATCATCCTCGAGGCCAGCCCATGCGGGACCGGTCTTCGTGGGATCCAAGACGGTCGTTCCATCGAAAGCTGTCTCAAAGGCCTGGAACTCGACATAGAGCTTCTTGCCAGTCTCTGCATCGTAGCTGCCCTTAGAGGTATCCAGCGTCATGCCAGTCTCGACGGTGGTCGTAATTTTCGCATCCATCTTCAGGGCAACGCTGCTCTGGTTCTGAACCGTCAGCGGAGTGGGGATGGTAATGGGCTGGCCGGAAATGGTCGTCAGGCCATCCTCCATAGTGACGGGCAGGCCGTAGGGATTGATGGTGGCATTGGTGTTGGCGGGGACGACCACATCCAGAGCAGTCTCCGCATAGGTAGCATAGCGATAGGTAGTCCGCCGCTTTTACTGTTCCCGTGAGAGAACAGCAGTCAGAGCGGATTTTCCCCCGCTTCGCACCGTGCGTGCGACTTTCACCGCACACGGCGCTCCATCAATGCAGATTAATTGTTGCGTGTATGTGAAGGAACCAGTTTTTCCCTGTAACCGATGATTTTCTTCTGTGCTTTGGCTTCAAATTCGCTGATGTCCAATGACGGATTGTTTACCGCATTGAAGCATTTCTTATGGAGCGATACCAGATTATTGACACGATTGACTTGGTTGAGCGGGAGATGGGGGTTGATACGGTGTGTCCAGGGAGTGTTGACAATCAGCCAGCCACCGCAGACCCGACACTTGAGTTTGTCACGGTTCAGCGCGTAGGCCCTGTTCATGATGAACTCAAAATTATTGAGTTTTCCCCACTGCCCATGGCAGGCGGCTCTGTCAGCTTTCTCCGAGTACATTTCATCAAGCCGCGCATGGATGCGCTTCTTTTTCGTGCGCTCAAAATATAGCTGTCGCCCTGCCTCTGTATAGGGTGTTTCCTCCTGCTTCTTGGATTCGGTTCTTTCCCATCCGCAGAAAGATAATGCGGTAAAGCCGACATAAATATCGCGGTATTTGATAGAGGGGATTTTCTGCTTGTACTTCTGGTGGACACGGGGAAGGTTTTGCGTCTGGTTTGCCGGAATCCACTTCCCCTTGTACTGTTTTAACCGGGTTTTCGCCACCATCTGTAGTCGTCTGCTGTACTTTTTCATGGAGATATTGACCCAGGTACAGCATTGATAATACTGGATAAGCCCTCTAGCCTGACTGTTGATGCGATTGATTGCGCTAATCATCTTTTCCCTGCTGTAGTTGCGCGGGATTTTCTTGATGTCGTGTGCAATCTTGTCAACCTTCCGCTTCAATCGGTCTCTGTCTGGTATCGTCCGTGGGATGTAGCCTCTGCGGGATTTCCCTCGGACCATCTTAAATTCGTAGCCTAAGAATTTGATGTACTTCTTCCGGATGTCTGTAATCAGCGTTTTCTCTTGGGATAACGTCAGTTTCATCTTTTCATTGAGAAATTTCTGTAGCCGTGCTTTCCAATCCTCAGCGTGAGCGCGAGTATCTGTGACGATGACAAAATCATCTGCATAGCGGACGAGGTATCCGGGAATCAGGGCAGTCCTTTTCCGCATGGCGGTATATCTGCATGAGGCTGTAGAGTATTGGTATCTCGTTTTCTTTGCCTCCCACTGTTTGGATACCCATTCGTCCATGATGTCCAGATAGGCATTCGCAAGCAATGGGCTGATTAACCCGCCCTGCGGCGTTCCTTCCTCGTTTATTTCGCACTCGTCCATAACTCCCGCTTTCAGCATAGCTTTAATAATTTGCAGTACCCGTTGGTCTCTAATGCCCATATGGTATAGACGTTTGATAAGAATACTGTGGTCAATGCGGTCAAAGCATTTGCTGATGTCGCCCTCGACAACCCAATAATGGCCTTTGTTGTGCATCAGAATGTCGATGTGCTCCAGTGCCATTGCCGCGTCCCGCATGGGGCGGAATCCGTAGGAGTGTGGGAAAAATTGTGCTTCTAAGATGGGTTCCAGCACAATTCTCATACACTCCTGGACGATACGGTCCCGTATCGTTGGAATCCCCAGCGGACGTTTTTCAGATTTTCCGGGCTTGTCGATGTACTTCCGGCGTATCTTCTGGGCCTCAAAATGTTGGAATGCCTTTTGGATGTCGCGGATGACCCATCGATGGGATTTTTGCAGATAGTCTCTCCGCATTCGCTTGCCATCTACACCGGGAGTCTCACTGCCGTGGTTGCTTTTGATGTTATGGATTGCTGTTGTAATGGTAGCTTCGGCTGACATGATTTCCAGAAGCCCCTTGAACGTCGGCCGTCCGCCTGCGTCATAGACCTCTTTGCTGTGCTGATACAGTTTATCCTGGATTTCGCGTAGTTGGGTTTCGGTTTCTGGGAAGTCGAATTGTTGTGCCATACGCACCGCCTCCTCTCTGGAATTGGTGTTTCTGGTGTTAGTCAGGTATGCCTACGGCTTCCTCGACTTCCATGTTCACATACAATCTGCACTGACTATGCCCCTTCGCTCCACTCCCATTACAGGAGCTTCATCGCTACTACGGGCTGATGCCCCGTGGATTTGCAGGTCATTTCCTACCTGCGCGGACAGAAGTGCCATTCTCTTTACACCCTGTGATGTGTCCGTCCACGGTTCCTTCGTTCCCTATGCTTTAGCTTTTCATATCGGTTTTAGCCCGTCTCTATAGCCCGGCTGCCATTTCCAGCCAGTGTGATTTTCTGCTGGAAACATTTGACCTTATTGGTTTTCTGCCGTTTTCCACATTATCAAATTTCAACGGCGGCAGCGCCCCGCACGGGGGTGGATGGCTGTATAATCATCCCACCGTTTACAAGCCGTACTCTCAAGACATTTGTCGGTTGCAACAAAACATACTGGACCTGACCGATTTGTAGCCTCCGCGGGCGTGGCCGTCTCAGACCACGTATCCGCTCTTCACCGAGCTCCGCACACTTTATATGACACTATAAAATGCACGTCGGAGTATTAGAGTTTTGATTTCCCGTCACACCGGGGTTAGCAGGTACTTCCCCTGCCCAATCAAGCATAGAGTTCAGATTTCCTCGCTTATTGAGGTTATCTGCCTTGTTTTATTGCGTATTTCTACGCAGATTGTCAAGGAACGAAGCGCACGATGATGACCGTCTGCGTGTCCCCGTTGGCCCCGATCACCACATTCGTGCTGGGGGCATCCATAACATACCCTGTCGGGGCCTTGGTTTCGGTCAGCACATAAGCACCGGGGGCCAGATTACTGATACGGATTTCTCCGCTGCTGTCGGTAGTAAACAGACCATTTTGGGTCAAGGTGGACGTGCCAATCACGCCATCCAAACCGACCTCGCAGCCCGCCGCCGTGGTGACGCGGAACTCCGCGCCGGGGAGGGGCTGGCCGGTGATGCTGTCCCGCTTCTGAATAATCAGGGAACCGCGGGGCTGGTTCTTAAAGGTGAGGGTGGCGATTCGGCCTGCCTGGATTTGGATGGTCTGGCTCTGCGTGTCGATGATGAATCCGGCAGGGGCGCGGGTTTCGGTGACGATCACGCTCTTGCCCGGTTTCAGCCCGGTAATGCGGATTTATAGCGATAGGTAATCCTTTGATGTTATCTCCGGATTTTCCCCCGCTCTAAACCGGACGTGAGACTTTCGCCTCATCCGGCTTGCCATCAAGGTTTAGATTGCGTCAAATTGCAAACAACTCTCAACATTTGCAAGGCTTCTAAGTTTGTTCAGCTTCTTCAACTGCTTAGAGTCAAGGTTTAATTTATCCATATATTTCCTGATTGTTTCCGGTGTAGTGGCGTGAATAAGGCGGTGGACATCCTCGCCGACGATAACCAGGTTTTTGTATTCGTCAGTTCCACCAAGGTGCCTGGGGCGCTTATGATGGTAGTGAATATCGCCAATGGCCAACAATTTCCCCGTTATTGCACATTTGCCAAATTGAGCGCAGTACAGCGAGATGCGATTATCATTGTAGGCCGCTGAACGGTAGGGAACGGGGTTGCGCATGAGGTAGTGCATGATGCCAATATTGATATTTTTCCCCAGTGCTTTGTGAATTGCTTCCCGCCCTTCCGGCGTGTAGCTGTTGATAATGCGCCGTTTCAACATAGGATTTTTATGTTTCACATATCCAATCGGCGCAAGTGCATATCCATCCACAAACCTTAGCTGCTGACTTTGCCCATAACGCTCTTTGATATAATCAGGAATTACATAGTTCAGTTTTCTCTTACGTACCTGTTTGGCAGTTTTCAGTCGCTTGTTCATCCTTGCTTTTAGGCTCTTTTGGACAGAAAAGGCCATGAAGTTCAGGTCACTACATATCATAGTGGCCATGCTGTAGTAGTTATGGACACCAATCACGTAGGAGTTGAAGCGCGAAACCGCCTCATATTCCGCCCGCTTTTTGTGCCCAGGGAACTCAATGTCATGAATCAGCCTTTTCAAATTGCTCTTGATTTTGTCCAAGGACTTTTCTTTGATATGGCTCTCAACCACAAATTTAGGTTTTCTTTTTCTGCCATGATTTGCCGCTTTAATTCGCAGGCCCAGGAATTCCGAATATGTTTCTTTCAGGTTTACTATTTTCGATTTCTCCGGACTGATATCCAGGCCCAGGCGGTGCTTTAGCCAATCCGTTACCGCATAGAACAGCTTTTTTGCCTGCTTGTAGCTTTTTGCGAACAGCTTGAAGTCATCGGCATAACGAACACAGGTGACTTCTTTCAGACGCGTGCCGTTCCTGAGTGCCTCGTATTTATGCCCATAGTTTGCACTTCCGTTGCTATGGTAATTTACCGAATACTTTCTGCGTGTAGGGAATTCTTCCCATTGGCTGGCAACCCACCAATCCAGCTCATTGAGTACGATGTTGGATAAAAGCGGTGAAATGATACCGCCCTGGGGAGTACCCTTTTCCGGGAAGCCAATGCCCGCCACCTCTGCTTTCAGCATGGCGGATATGATACTGAGCAGCTTTTTGTCCCGAATACCCAGCGTCCACATCTGCTTGAGCAGTTTGCCGTGGTTTACATTGTCGAAAAAGCCTTTGATATCAATGTCAACCACAAAGTAATAGCGGGAAAGTTGGATATTCTTGTAGACTAATGCGATTGCGTGCTCCTGACTTCGGTTGGGGCGGAACCCATAGCTGTGGTCGTGAAATTTTGCTTCGCAGATTGGCTCCAGCACTTGCAGTACACATTGCTGTATCAGCCTGTCCAATATTGTCGGAATCCCTAACGGACGCTTTTTTGTGGGGTCAGTGCCTTTGGGAATTTCTACGCGGCGAACGCTTTGCGGCTCGTACCAGTCCAACTTACGCTGTACCAGCGCAACCAGTTTTTCGTCTGAGAGCTTTTCCAAGTCCTTGATTGTTCTGCCGTCTGTGCCCGCGGTTTTGCTTCCATGATTTGCTTTGATATTGCGGTATGCCAAGCGTATGTTCTCAGGAGTGGAAACAATTTCTACCAAGTGCTTAAATTCCCGTCCCTTCAAACTGTCCGCATACAACTTATCTTGGATTTCTTGAAAATCATAATATTCCGCATGGCGCAGCTTTGCCTTCTTTTGAGCCTTGTCTTTTGTTGCCATAGTCGGCCTGCTTCCTGTCTGGATTCGGCCTTTCTTAGTCCTACTCGAACCTATGGAGTTTGTTTGCAATCTGATTTTTTCTTGCAATCTTACCTTGACTACAGCCCGTCCCTCCACCGCTTACTTTTTTCACGGTTTCATTGGTACCATGGCTGCTGTTTCATTCCTGACTAAGAGAAGTTATACCGCACCTCCGGTAAGCGGCGACACGATTTTCCTCCTCAGCGCTTCTCAGCCCGCAATGGCTCCACGTCGGGAACTTTCCACGTTCCGATATTCCTATTCTTTTGCAACCGCACTTAGGTTTCCCTATAAGCCTGTGTGCTGGATGGCGCCTGTAACGCCATAAGGTGTTTCATAACGGAGAGTTTTACTCCACCTCACACACGCCGCTATCGCGGCAGCAGCCTTTTTGACCGCTCGAGATTTAGACTTGTACATTCGGGACTTTGTCAGTATTACTACATTCTCGCCATATGCGGTTATGAACCCCCGGCCTATCACTCACGGCCACCTCTGGCTCGCTTTTGCCCTACCGCTGTATTGCTACTGGCGCATAAGGCGAGTGTGTTCAGCCGACTTCAGCGTGCTGTGTCAGTCCAGGAGATTGCGCTCCCTTTCCTCCAACGCAGTCTCAGGGGAAGCGTTTCAGGGCGTTACCCCTTCATTCCACTTCTCGGAATACCAGTTAGGAAAAGCAGGAATTTATCCGCTTTTCCCGCTGCTTTTACCTCCTTCCAGGCCCTTGGCCCAGTTAAAGTTTATTTGCAGCAACGTGTCGCTGCACCCCCGTTTTCATCCGTTCTGAAAATGCCGTTGGAATCCCCAATCAGAGTGCCATCCGCATACATGACCTTGAACTCCGCGTTCTGCAAGGTTACAGAGGGATTGACGGAGCATACCTTTCGGATTAAAAGCTGGCCATCCGGGGCATTGTCAAAACGGACGGTAATGACACTCTGCGTCCCATTATCGGAGATATAGACTGTCTCAGAGGCATTGATAATGCTGTACCCGTCAGCGGGGTCCACCTCCTCCACGATATAAGTGCCGCTTTGTAAGCCAGTCCAGATGGCGGTTCCGTTTTTCCCCGTCACCTTCTGGCCGATTACAGTGCCGCCCGTGCCGGAAGTGCCGCCCAGGTAGCGAAGCTGGAAGGTGCAGCCGGGCAGGGCCTCATGGGTCACGCTGTCATACTTCTCCACGACAATTCCATTCAGCGGCTCATTCTGGAATGTGACAGTTTTGCTCTCGCCGCCGTGGAGAATGACCTTCTGCGTGGTCGGCTCCTTCATCTGAAAACCGGGAGCCGGGGCAACCTCGGTAATGGTGTACTCGCCGGGATACAGCCGCTTGCCCTGCTCATGGAGCTTGATCTCACCGTTGGCGTCCGTCAGGATATACCCGAAGTCGATGGTGCTGGGAGCGTCCGCCGCCTCGCCGTTGGAAGTATAGGTGACATGGAATTTTGCCCCCTCAATGGGTGCGCCCGCAACAGAATCCTCTTTGAAAATCGTCAGTTCCGGGGCCTTGTGATTCTTGAATACCACCGTCTTTTCATCGCCAGGATTCAGAGAAATGGTCTGTACCCGGTCCGCGTCCTTGTCCGGCAGATAGTAGGGGGCGGGGACGGATTTCTCGGTAATGCGGTAAGTGCCGGGGTCCACCCGCAGAGAAACCGTGCCGTCCGCGCCGGTAGTCACATCATGCTGATAGTCGCTGTTGACGCCCTCCACGGTCAGCACCGTTCCGGGGACCGGATCGCCGCTGATCGCGTCCACCTTGGAGATGGTGAGCAGGGGCTTTTTGCTGTTTTTGAAAATCAGCGTCTTTTCATCGCCGCCGTTCAAGCTGATGGTCTGGGTCCGGTCCGCTTTGTTCTCCGGCAGACAGTAGGGGTCAGGCACAGATTTCTCCGTCACCCGGTAGCTGCCGGGTGCAACACGCAGGGTGGCGAAGCCGTCCGCCTCGGTGGTCACATCGTGGCGGTAGTCGCTGTCGATGCCCTCCACGGTGAACACCGTGCCGGGGATAGGGGTGTTGGTCCCCTGCTCCACCTTGGAGATTTTCAAAACAGGCTGCTTCAGATTGTCAAAAATCAGCTCCCGGTTCTCGCCGGGTCCCAGGTAGATGGTCTGCATGGGTTCCTCGCCCACCACATAGGGGTCGGGGACGGACTTCTCGACCACCTCATAACTGTCCACGGGGATATTGGAGAGAACGGCCCTGCCGTCCGGCCCGGTGGTCACATCGTTATGATAGCCGTAGTGGATGCCCTTAATCTCAAAGACGGTGCCGGGAATGACCTCCTTGGTCTGTGCGTCCCGCTTGAGGATGGACAGGCTGGGCAGCTTCTTGTCCGCCGCTGTTACGGTGACAGTGCCGCCGCCGTTGATTGTGGCCTGATCCACATGGGCAAACACAGGCTCGGTCAGGCAGGAATAAGGCGCAGGCGCGGACACCTCCACAAAGGCGTACATTCCCTCGGTCACATCGGTAACGGTGATACTGCCGTCCGCTTTGGTGGCCTCTGTGCCGATGATCTGCCCGTCCTTGATGATGTTGAACACAGCGCCGGGGAGAGGGTTATCAGAATCGTCTTTTTTAATAAGCCTTATCTTCACCTTGGCGTCATTTTCAAACACCAGGGCCACATCGGTCTTGCCGTCCCAAACAAAGGTCTGCTTGGTCTTGCTGACATCCGGACTGAGAGAGTAGCCCTCCGGGGGCGTGATCTCCTCGGCGGTGTAGCTGCCCAGGGGCATATCCTTCCAGGGAACGTCCGTCAGGTAGCCGCCTGTCCCGGTGACATAGGTTCCGGTAAAATCATTGTCCACGCCGGTGATCTTAATGACCGCTCCGGCAAGGCCCTTGGTGGGGTCATCTGCATCCACCTTGCGGATGCTGCCCTCGCCGGTGATTTCGGGGGTGTCGGTGAAGGTGACGGTTACGGTGGTGCTGCCGTTGCTGGGGAGAACAACGTACTGCGGTCCCGCGTTGTCGATCTCGTAGCCTGCCGGGGCCTCCAATTCAGTCACGGCATAGGTCCCCGCAACCAAAGGATAAAGGGTAGCGGTTCCGTCCGCGCCCGTCACGACCTCCTTGGAGTAAGCGCCGTTTTCAGAGGCAACGAGAAACCGTGCGCCGGACAAGCCCTTGTTGGGATTGGTGGAATCCACCTTTTTGACGGTCAGGGTATATTCCTCATGGGTGATGTCCAGCTTGCCCACCATGACAGCCTGCACATCGTTGGAGGGGTGATAGCTGGAACCGGGGCCGGTGTAGGCGTACTCATAGACCTCGCACTCGCCCCATACGCCCTGTGCGCCCAGGTCGAGAATATACTGCGCCCGGTCACGGAACGATTTGCCGTCCATTTTATCGTCAATGCTGGAATAGTTGGTATGCTCCAGATTGTTGTAGACGCAAAGCAGCTCCTCGGCACAGGCCGTCACGGGGTCAGACAGCAGACCGGCCTTGTAGCGCCAGACGATAGCCTGCGTCCAGGAGTTCATGGTCCAGGTGTAGTCGCTGTTCCACACATCATCTACACCCAGGGCTTTGGCCTGATCGGTAAAGACGCCGGTGGAATGGGCGTAGAAGTAAGCCATCATTGTCTTTACAGTGGGGTCGGAAATGGGCTGGGGATTGCCCCAGGTGTGGCCTTTCAGCGACCAGCCCATGCCCTTGCCCTTTTCAGCGCAGAAGCCCATTATGCTTTTGCCATCATAGTTAAAGTGCATCTGGTGCATATAGCACTCGCCCAGGGCCGGGGAATCGTACTTGGTTCCGCTGTATGCGCAATCGTCCATCTTGATGGTGCTGGGGTTCGCCGCCAGCGCCGTGGAGGGCAGCAGTCCCAGCATACACACCAGCACCAACAGCAGAGCCGTCATGCGGGTGAGTGCGGAATAGGTTTTCTTCCTCATAAAAAGTTCTCCTTTGCTTTTTTCGGGCAAGAGAAAAGGCCCTCCAGCCTGGGCTGAAAGACCTATCTCTGTCCGTATTTTGTTATCCGTAGGGATTGATGGTGTCCGGCCTGCCGACAAACATATAGCAGTAAGTCACTCCGCCGCTCTCCGTCACGCCCACGCCGATGCTGTCACATTTGGGGTCGATCATGGCCTGGAAGTGGCCGGGAGATTTGATCCAGTTGTCCAGAGCGTGTTGGGCGGTGTCCGCAGTTGCCACGCCGGTGAACACGGTCAGGTTCGAGCCGAAGCCGTGGGAATATCCAGCAGCAATCACGGCCTCACATTCCTCCTGATTGTGGTGGTAAGTGTAATGCTGGTCGGAGCAGGCTTGCGCGGCGGTCATCAGGGCCTCGCTGACCGGCAGCTCCGCCGCGCCGTTTGCCACGCGGGTCTGGTTGATAAGCTGAATCAATTCCTGCCGCACGTCCAGATTTTCCGGCTGGCCTTCGGTGTCCGTGCTGGCGGAGGCAGCAGGGTCAACGGCGGTGCCGACTGTGAGCGTCAAGGTCCCGCTCTCTCCGGCGCGGTTGGAGGCGGTGATCTCCGCAGTTCCCTCGGACTTGGCAACGGCCACCCAAAAGCCCGCTATTTGCTCTACCGCTACTGTGTCCGGGGCGCTGGAGGTAACGGTGTACTCTGTTCCGCTGGGGCCGATGATGAGGCCGCTGCGCTCACCCACATCCAACGAATTGCCTTTGTAGCTGCCCACTCGGATTGTCTCGGCGGGAGCTGCCGCCCTTGCGGGGAGGGTCAGGCCAAATACCAGCGCGGCGCAGGCGATTCCAGCGGTCAGGCGGCTTCCAAAATCTTTCATCTTCATAGCTCTTTATCTCCTTTGTGGTGGTTTTGTGGTTTCGTTGTGAAAAAGATACCACAGAAGAAGAAAAGTGTCGAGGATGCCGCCTGGACCGCCGCCTTAGACCTCCTGGGCCACCACGCACCAGCGATAATCCCGCTCATTCATCACACAGGTATAGAGCGTGATCTGATTGCCGGACGTGGCGGCGGTGCCGCTGGTGTCCGTCTCACTGACTTTGGTAACGCTGGTAACGGAATAGGTCCGGGTGCCGAGTTGGGTGGTGAGGGTGATGGTGTCTCCAGCGTTCAGCGTGTGGATTTTGCCGAAGTGGTTCGTCACCCCGCGATTGTGTCCAGCCAGACAGACGTTGCCATTCCAGATGCTGGTGTTGGTGAAATGTCCCGCACCTTTGGCGAGCTGAGTGCTGTCTGTCCCCTCATAAATTTTGACATTCACGCCCAGGGACGGGATTTTCAGTGTCCCCAGGTGGCCCCCGGAGTAGTAGAGATCAGACGTGACCTCCGTGTAGGCGGTAGTCTGCGTGGTGGTGTAGCTGAACTGGCTTGTACTGCCGCTTACGTCCACAGCAGGATAACCGCTGTTCGTAACAGTGCCGCCGCCCACGCTGCCCGCCTGATTCACCAGCCCGCCGCTGAGAGCGCCGGGGACCAGATTGGGGGTCAGGTATTCCCCGGAGTTGGGCAGATAGCTGGTGGGGGTCCCGAAACCGGGCGGGATGAGGGCGGTGTTCTTGCTCCTGTCCACGTTGGGATTCTCCGCCGTATAGGGGGCGTCCTCGCTGGTGGGTCTGCCGAACAGGTAGTCCTCCGGCTCGTCAATGGTGTACTCCAGCGCATGGGCAGGGGCCACCAGCATGGCGGCGAATACCGCCGTCAAAAGAAAAATGTGCAGTAACCGTTTCATGTTCAATTCCTCCTTCCTTTCATTTTCTGGATGGTCCAAACCGCCGCCGCTGCCAGCGCCGCTACACCGCCAGCACAGCCCAGCAGGGAGAGCCAATTCATGCCGCCCGTTTCAGCGGGGGCGGGATCTGCGTCAAGGTCCTCCTGCCCGATCTGGTCGGCCTGATCGGGCGGGTTGGAGGATTCCTCTGTTTTTTCCTCCTTGGGCAGTACCTCGCTGCCAAAGATGGCGGTGTAGGTGACAACCTCGCAGCCGGTCTTTGCCACTTGGCCCGTATAACTGGCCGTGACCGTATAGCCGGTGGCGTAGCGGGTGGAGGAAGTGCCGGTATAGGTAGCCGTAGCGGTGTAATAGCCGTTCTCGCCGCCGCTCCACTCCACAGCTCCCAGGGTCAGGGTCTTGCCGTTGTCCGTGGTGGTTTTGGGGACAAGGGACAGGTCGGCATCGGACAGGTTGGGATAGGTGCGGGTGGCCGACAGGCTTTTTGTGCTGGTCTTGTAGCCCTTGGCCTCCACGGTGACGGAGGTATAGTCCAGCGCCAGCAGGCCGGTATAGCCGTCCTCGGTCGTGACCTCCCGATGGGGGTCCAACTGTTTCAAGACCGCCGAGAGGTCGTTGGTGTCGCTGTCCTGGGTGATGGTGTCGGTGTAGTCCTGGGTGTCCACCCCCACCTCGTCCTCTCTTATCATGTCCAGCAGGAAGTAGCGCCGCCCGTTGCGCTCGAAGTCCTCCGTAGGGATGCCGGAGGGGTCGTCGGACAGCGAAAGCTGGTACACTTTGTTGATGCGCAGCTCGTCAAAGCTGCCGTAGGTGTACTCCTCCACGGAGATGGGATAGAACGGCCCGCCAGCGG
>OFEY01001880.1_pt1 | contig 12554 bp, 7 predicted proteins | sample 1521251 | NCBI WGS metagenome assembly OFEY01 (sample SAMEA3504100, study PRJEB24116) | mouse gut metagenome | biome: mouse gut; feature: mouse-associated habitat; material: faeces | place: Denmark | collected 2011
GCTATCTTGTCACCCTTCTCCACCTGGAAGTTCACATCCTTGAACAGCACTTCGCCGTCAATGCTTGCCGACAGTCCTTTCACCTCAAGTATCTTGTTGCCTGGTTCGCGGTTGGGGGTGAAGATTATGCCCGGATAGCGGCGTGACGATGGCTGGATCTCCTCGACATTGAGTTTCTCAAGCATCTTTTTGCGAGAGGTGGTCTGTTTTGACTTGGCTACGTTCGCGCTGAATCGCTGTATGAATTCAAGCAGCTCCTTACGCTTTTCCTCAGCCTTCTTATTGGCCTGCTGCTGCTGGCGCAGGGCAAGCTGTGACGATTCGTACCAGAAACTGTAGTTTCCGGCAAAAAGTGTCAGCTTGTTATAGTCAATGTCAAGAGTGTGGGTGCACACCGAATCAAGGAAGTGACGGTCATGGCTCACAACCAGTACAGTGTTCTCAAACTTTGACAGGTAGTCCTCCAGCCATGCCACAGTGTCGAGGTCAAGGTCGTTGGTAGGCTCGTCGAGAAGCAGGTTGTCAGGATTGCCGAAGAGTGCTTTGGCAAGAAGCACACGCACCTTCTCGTTACCGCTCATGTCGCGCATGAGGGTATAGTGCTTGTCCTCCTTAATGCCGAGACCGCTGAGCAGCGCGGCTGCCTCGCTCTCGGCGTTCCATCCTTCGAGCTCTGCGAATCGTTCCTCAAGTTCCGAGGCGCGTATGCCGTCGGCATCCGAGAAGTCCTCCTTGGCATAAAGGGCATCCTTCTCCTGCATGATGTCCCACAGTACGGTGTGCCCGCGTAGCACAGTTTCGATTACTGTGCAGTCGTCAAACTTGAAGTGGTCCTGCTCAAGCACGCTCATACGTTCGCCAGGTCCTTGTGTCACTGTTCCGTGAGTCGGGCTGAGCTGGTCGCTGAGTATGCGCATGAGAGTCGATTTTCCGGCACCGTTCGCACCGATGATTCCGTAGCAGTTGCCGGGAGTGAACTTGAGGTTCACATCCTGAAACAGCACTCTTTTACCGAATTGTATCCCTAAATTATTAACAGCTATCATGTCGATTAATTATCTCGCTAAATTTCAAGGTGCAAAGGTACGAAAAATTCCCGTAAACCGAAAATCAATATGATTTACGTTTATTTCTCTGCCATCCCTTTCACATAACCCGTCAGGAAATTTGTGAGATACACTGTGAACAGCGGGAATACGATCATCCCTGCTATGGGGAGGATCACTGCTACTATTTTCCCGGCTACAGTCACTGGCGATATGTCGCAGCCCACAGTCGACATGTTCATCAGTGCCCACCATAATGCGGACCAATAGGTGGTCACCTGATAGTTGACCGGCTGCTCCATTGCATAGAATATGAGCGAACAGAAATATGTGATCATAAGCAGGATCACTATATACGACATGAACAGGCTTGTCACAGCATTGCTCGACAGATATCCGATCACTATCGACATGGCAAGCGCGCCGCGTGCCAGAGGTATGAACCGCACGAAGTAGAGCACATCGCCCGACAGATGCATCCCTGTAAGGTTTATTATATTGAGATAGGGGATCGACAGCAGCAGGAATGCGAGCCTGCGCCTCACGAACGACCATTTCTTGTCGCTATAGGTCAGCTCCATAAAGAAATCGGCAATAAAGAAAATGCACACCCATAGCTGAAATACCATATAGGAATGGTTCTCCAGAAAATTGACTTTCTTAAAGGTGTCTACCGAAATGAACACAATGAGCAGCACCGACAGTATTAGCACGATGAGGTTCATCACCTCGATTATTCGTGGTCTTCTCGGTCTTTCAGGCACAGTTGCCGGGACGGTATTTGCGGATGACATAGTGATGAGATGTTTTTATGAAATTAAAACATCTCATTGTTAAGATATGTTTAGACACCGATGCTCCACCATGTCACATATAATTATTGTATATAAGTGTAATAACTTGATAATAAGGAAAATATAATGGGGGGGGGGTAATTGCAGCTTGTCGCGCAGCATTGCCAGCATCTGGGCTTTCTGCTTTTTTACCGTGATTTCAGCAATCCCCAGTCTCTTGGCTATTTCGGCATTCCTGAGCCCCTCTACAAAGCTCATTCTGAGTATTACACGATACTTCTGTGGCAGTGTCTCTATTGCCTGGTAGAGCATATCCAGTGCCTCCTGTTCAAGAATCGCCACATCAAGGTCGGGAGTTGCTTGCTCTGCAACCCCTGAATCAAGGTAGTTGTTACGTGAATTATTCTTCCTCACCAGGCTTACCGAACTGTGGAATATGCTCTTAAGCATGTAGGAATACCATGCCATTGAATTCCCGAGCCTGTGACGCTCATTGAATGAATCCATCACTGCATCCTGCACACAGTCCTCTGCCAGATAGGATAATTCATCCCCGAGCTGCCTTGAGGCATAAACAAGCAGCCCGGGATATAAATTCTCGTAGAAGGGTTCAAGCTTCCCTGAACGGAAGGATTTATAGATGTGGTCGTAATTAAACACATTGCAAATTTAACGATTTTCTCCAATATCCCAAACCTGAAATTATGATTAACAAAATTTCTTGCAAAAAGTGTAAAAATTTGATATACCTTTTCACATCCATTGCGCTCTATCTGTGTAAAGGCAGTAAAAATGGAATCAGTAAAAAGACTTCTATACCGATACATGATCGGAAAATGCACCTCCGGTGAGCTTGAAGAGCTCCGTCGGTGGGCTGAGGGCTCTCCCGAGCGTCAGGCCCTCCTGCATCGTCTTGCCGATGAGGATTATATCACCCGCCAGCTCGCGCGTCGCGAGCTTGTGCGCATCGAGCGTCCTATGGAGGATATGTCACGCCGCATATCTGCCTCGCGCCGCAGGCTGTGGTCAAGGTTTGTATCTGTGGCGGCAGTTGTGGCAGTGGTTATCGGGATAGGTGTCGCCTGTCATATATATAATGTGGGTGATGGTATAAGTCTTTCCACCGGAAATGCCCCAATGGCGGAAGCGGATGATTCGGTGAAGGTCAGGCGTCTTGACGAAATCCTTCCGGGCTCGGTCCGGGCACGCCTCACATCCACGTCAGGTTCAGCTGTCACACTCCGTGCGCAGGACACTTCTCAGGTTGGCAATCGGATACTCCTGTCGCATAACTGTCCTGTCGACCGTGTCCCGGAACTGTGCCTGGATGTGCCTCGCGGAGGAGAATTCAAGGTGGTACTTGAGGACAGCACCGAAGTGTGGCTCAATTCCGAGTCCACTCTGCGTTATCCCGAGGTATTCAGTCCTGGCGAACGCCGCGTCCAGGTGACAGGCGAGGCTTATTTTGTTGTAAAGCACGATGTTTCGCGCCCCTTCTATGTCGAGACCCCCGAACAGACTATCCGCGTCTACGGCACTTCCTTCAATGTCCGTGCCTATGCCGACGACCCCATAGTCTATACTACTCTTGAGGAGGGGTCGATATCTCTCACTCGCCGCGATTTCCATTCCGGAGAGGTTATGCTGTCTCCGGGTCATCAGGCAATGCTCGACCGCAACAACCCAAAAGTGGAAATGAAGGTGGTCGACCCCTCTGTCATCACTGGCTGGAGAAACGGACGCTTTGTGTTCGAGGAGCAGCCGCTCGCCTCGATAATGCGTGATTTGAGCCGATGGTATGATATTACTTACGAGTTTGCCGAAACTGAGCTTGAGAATATCGTGTTTATGGGAAGCATACCGCGTTATGCCGACTTCGCAACGGCAATCTCCATAATCGAGAAAAGCGGCGGTCTTAAATTCATTACTCATGGCGACAAAGTCCTCATCACAAGGCAACTGTAATCCTATATATAGAGAGACATCATTATCAATCTTTTTTATTTAACCCCTTCAAAAAACAATCTTACAATGAAGAAAGTACTATTAGCCCTGTTGCTGGCGGTCACATTGCTTGTGCCGCTCGACGGTTATGCGCGAGCGTACAATGTCTCATTCGACAAAGCCACGCCCGAGGCTGTGATCAACACTCTCAAGCACGATACCGGGCTGGAGTTTGTCTATCAGAAAGATATACTCAAGGCGGCAAAAAGCCCGGTGACATGCAATTACACTGGTCTGACCCTTGAGCAGATGCTTAATCGTGTCATATCTGTCAATATGTTTCTCGACTATGAAGTGGTTGATAAGACTGTCATACTCAAACGCCCAAATGTCGGTGTCGACATTGTTAAAGGTGATATAAAAGGTGTTGTCTACGATGTCGAGGAGAACGAGCCTCTCGCCGGTGCCACCATCATGATTGACGGCACCACCAAGATAACGGTCAGTGATGTTGACGGAAAATTCACCATATCTGACGTCACAGCTCTCAATCCTATGGTCACGGCAGTGTTTGTCGGCATGAAGCCTGTGTCGGTGAAAGTGACCCCTAAGAATATGCACGACATACGTTTCAATATGGAGACACATGTCACCATGATGAGCGAAGTGGTTGTGACTGGCTATCAGGACATCAAGAAAGAAAAAATGACTGGCTCCGTGGCAACAATAAGCTCCGAAAAGCTTGAGGAGCGTTATACCCTCAACCTGCTTGACAATCTTGAGGGACGTGTCGCAGGTCTATCCACCTATGGGGGCAAGCCCATCATCCGTGGCGTCGGCACCCTCAGCGGCTCTACTGCTCCGCTGCTTGTGGTTGACGGTCTGCCTATCGAGGGTAGCCTCGATGATATCAATCCTTATGACATCGAGAGTGTCAATGTGCTCAAGGACGCATCCGCATCCGCTATATATGGTGCGCGTGCTGCCAACGGCATTATAGTGGTCACAACCAAGAATGCTAAAAAGAAAGGTAAGATCGATATAGATTTTTCTGCCAACCTCACATGGTACGAGAACAGGAACATGGACTATCACGACAATTTCTATATGACTCCCGAAGAGCACATCAAGGCTGAGACTGAATATATGGAATACAAATATTTCGTCAAGGATGACGTCCGCAACAATGACCCTGAGCAGAATATTAAAAGTTTCCTTCAGGGATTGAAAACCGGACAGGCATACCCGAGTCTTATCGACTACTCTTATTATCAGCTTGCCACAGGAGCCATTGACCGTAATCAGCTCAACAGCATAATTGACGGGCTGAAAGGCAACAACTTTGCTCGTGACTATGCCGACAATGTGTATCGCCGTCAGTTGGTCCAGCAGTACAACATCGCCCTGCGCAGTGCGTCCGACAAGTCGCGCAACAGCATTGTCCTGAATTATAAGCACGACAACAGCGGCATGATCAATCACAAGTCCGAGTGGCTTAACATATCTTACAAAGGTAGCTTCGATATTGCCAAATGGCTTACTGCCACAGTGTCGATCAACTCTATATACTCTACCGATCGTACTTATGGATCTGATTATAACAGTTCGGCTGATAACCCATGGGCTTTTGCTCCTTACTATCCTTTCTATAATGCAGATGGCTCTATCAAGCTTCAGTACCCATGGTATAACGGTAATGAATGGTGGGATCCGGGTGAAGGTATGCACAATCTTGGCGTGAATGTCGTGGATGAGATGTACAACAACACTCAGACCGACCGTCGTCAGAACATGCGTTACCATGGCGATCTGCTCTTCAGGATTCTTCCCGGTCTTACTGCTAATGCTCAGTTCATCTATGAGGTTGACACTCAGAATCAGAAGCATCTTGCAACGGAAAAGAGCCATGCTGCGAGATCTATGCGTAACGCATTCGCTTACCGCACTGCCGAGGGCACAGTGGATTACTATACTCCACGCTCGGGCGGTTTCCTTCAGACCAATGAGATCGAGGGCAACTACTGGACTGCCCGCGGTCAGCTAAACTACTCCCGCACATTCGGCAAGCACGATATTGCAGCCATAGCCGGTCTGGAGTTCCGCGAGACAACCAGCAAGGGCACCAAGGCTCTTGCTCTCGGATACGATGAGCAGTTGCAGTCAAGCTCCACTCACACTGTCGACTTCGGCAAGCTTAGCCAGATGCGCAACAGCCCGCTATTCATGTTGGAGGCCGGAGGCTACCCTTGCAATCAGTTTGTGTTCGGTCCCTATATGGAGGATGGTATGGGTCTCGTACCCGAGGTCAATCACCGTTACGGCTCAGGATATGCCAACCTCACATACACTTACGATGAGAAGTACAATGTGTTCGGTTCGTTCCGTAAGGACTATGCCGATGTGTTCGGTCTCAATTCCAAGTTCCGTGGCAAGCCTCTGTGGTCGGTAGGTGCCGGATGGAATGTGCATAACGAGGGTTTCGTACGGGATTTTGCCCCTTGGCTAAGCTTCCTTAAGCTGCGAGTGTCCTATGGTGTGACAGGCAATATATATCAGGGTGCTACATCTGTGATGACAGCCTCAGCCGGAGAGATCAACGGCAATACCAATCTGCCGTTTGGCACAGTGACCTCTCCTGCCAATCCTGATTTGCGTTGGGAGCAGAACCGTACCACCAACGTCGGTCTCGATTTCAGCCTATTCAACTATCGTCTGCGCGGATCATTCGATTTCTATAATAAGGTCGGCAAAGATATATTCAACGGCATTAATCTCGATCCGACAACCGGATTCACTTCCATTGTCGCCAATGCAGCATCCATACGCAACCGTGGTGTCGAGCTTGTTGCAAGCTATGACTGGTTTGTGCCTCGTAGCCGTCGTGATTTCTCCTGGACTACAAGTTTGACATTCACCTACAATACCAACGAGGTCACCGATGTCGAGAACCCGGCAACCATAGCCCATCAGCTTATCAGCAAGCCTTATAAGGTCGGATATCCGGTCAATGCCATGTGGAGCTATCGTTTCGCCGGCATCTCTGACAAGATAGGGCAGGAGGGGCAGACTCTTTTCTATGTGGAGAATGGGGCTGTGCAGCATAACGCTTCAGGCAGGAGTATAGATATACTTGAATTCTCCGGACAGAGCGACCCCAAGTACATTATGGGTATCGACAACACCTTCAAGTGGAATGGGCTGAGCCTTGGTTTCGTGCTTGCATATTATGGCGGACACAAAATGCGTGCATTGGCTCAGACGGAAGTGTTCAACACGTTCACATCTCCAATGGCTTCTTACTTTGTTGACGCATGGACCCCTGAGAATAAGACCGATGTCCCGGGGCTTGGCATTTACTCTTCCCCCTTGATAGGCTCTGAGCCGAGTTACTCGAATACCGCAGTCCGCGATGCCTCATTCCTTAAGCTTCGCAATATTGTGCTCGGTTACACAATTCCTGAGACTTGGCTGCGCCGTTTCGGAATAAATCTGCTCACAGTCAGTTTCCAGGTCAACAATCCTAAGGCTTTGTGGACTGCCAATGATATTGGCGTTGACCCTGAGACACTTGGAATACGCAGGCCCACCTCCTATATGGTAGGGCTTAATCTTAATCTCTGATAATTTTTAGTTTAGAGATTGAAATTAATAAAGAGTATCAACAATACGTTAATTTTGAAAAATATGAAAATCAAATATATAGCGGCGGGTATGATTGTAAGTGCGATTGCAATGTCATCATGTTCGGACTTCACTGAGATCGATGCCAAAGGCAAGAACTTGCTTAACCGTACCCAGGACCTTGAACTGCTCCTTAATGCCGACTACAGCCTCAGGGCGACGACAATGCAGGAGGTGTGCGGTGACCTTATATATGCGTACTCTCCATTGTCAACCATCCTAAAAGTGCCTGTAAAGACTACCAATTCCATTATTATGGGATGGGATGAGGCCGGACATGATGAAAAACTTCCGGAGCTTACCGCATCCGATGCATGGTATTCAGGGTGCTATGAATACATAGGGCGTATCGCCAACCCGATTCTGTCGATGGTGGATGCTGCCGATGGTGATGGTGCCACCAAGGCTGCTTTGAAGGCTGAGGCATATGTGGTGCGTGCTTACTTCCACTTTCTTGCTGTTCAGAAATTTGCGCCTGCCTACAATCCTGCCACAGCGTCTCATACCGTGGCTCTGTCATATGTCAAAGAGGACCAGGACATAAAGTCACCTACCGAACCGGTGACATTGGATGTGTTCTATGACAATATCATAGCTGACCTTGATGCTGCCGACGAGCTTGATGCCCTTCCTGAGTCGGCAGTCAATCAGCTACGTTTCAGCAAGCCTTGTCTTTATGCCATCCGCGCGCTCGTGCACATGTCGATGCAGAGATATGACCTTGCCGCGCAGGATGCCCGGAGGGCTTTGGATATAAAGAGCACCGTAGCCGATTATAACAGCATGCTTACCACATGCTATGGAGGTATAACCGGGGCCCCTTATCAGGCTATCCTGCGTAAGAAGCTTGAATGTCCGGAGGACTATTTCGCTGACTATAATATCGAGTTCTACAACACATGGCTGAATGTCGGTCAGCTTGAACCGGGACATCTGATTCATGACAGGTTCAACACTCTTAATGCTTCATATGAAGGACTTATGGATCCTTCTCAGATGATGATAGGTGTCCCCGGGCTTTTCATGACTATGGATATGGATTCTTCGTGGCCTGTTATAGGTCTGCGTTCCACTCAGATGTATCTTGTGCTTGCCGAATGTGCCATCGGCGAGGGGCATTACAATGAAGCCATGGGGCATCTTGACAAGATCCGTGTTAACCGTATCGACCCTTCGGTGTATGCTCCCCTCGAAGGTTCCGTGAACGACAAGGCTACAGCCATCGGGCATCTCAAGAGCACTGCCCTTGGAGAGAACATGATGTCGGTATGGTCGTTCGTCGACAAGAAGCGTTGGACACAGCTCGATGACTACAAGGAGACCTACAGGCGCACACTTGTCGAAATAGACATGACTCTCACCCCCGAGTCGTCACTATGGGTGTTCCCGATACCTCAGAACGTCATCAACAATAATCCCAATTTCAAGCCTTATATGAACTAATCTTAATTTTGCAGGGACACACCGGCGGAGCGAGCTGTAGCTTCAGAAACACAAAAACAAACAGCTTTTTCAAGACATCTCCACCATATACACTCCGCCCTGTGTCCCTGCATATTAATTCAATCACAATGAAACAATTATCAATTCTTGCACTCGGTGCTGTCGCAGTGTTGACAGCCTGCAACTCCCGCCCTGCCAATCAGTTCGATCTCAAAGGCACAATTGACGGTGCCGACGGGCAGACTATCTATCTTGTGTATGCTCGGAATGACTCGGTAAAGACTGACAGTACTGTTATTGCTGATGGGACATTTGCGTTTACCGGCATTGCTGAGGTTCCGGTCAGTGCGACGTTCTACATGGGCGACGTCATGAACTGGGAAAGCAAGACACGTGCCGGCATATATCTTGAGCCTTCCGAGATGACCGTGACAGGTCTTACTGCCGAGGATTTCAGCGGAGCGAAAATATCAGGTTCAAGGACTCAGGATGAGATGTACGAGTACGAGGCTCTTATACGCCCCATACAGGAGGAGATAAAGTCGGTGCGTCAGGCTATGCAGGGTGCCGATCAGCTTGCACGTCCGGCACTTGAAGCAAAATCCGACTCTCTCGGGAATATTTATGATACAATGACAATTGAGTTCATCAAGTCTCATCCTGCATCCTACTATTCCGCTGTCCTCCTGAATATGACAGCCGGACATATGTCCTATCCCGATCTTAAAGCCGCATTCGATGGTCTTACTCCGGAAGTGCAGGCTTCCGCAGAGGAGGTGGCACAGGACCTCGAAGTTCTTGAGTCGATCCAGCCGGGAAAACCAGCCCCTGACCTTATCGGCAATAACCCCGACGGAAAGGAGATAAGGCTCAGCGACCTCAAGGGCAAAGTTGTGCTTATCGACTTCTGGGCTACATGGTGCGGCCCATGTCGTGCCGCCCTTCCTCATGTCAGAGAGCTTTACAATAAGTATCACGATAGGGGATTCGAGGTGTTCTGCGTGGCAGACAATGACTCATCTCCGGACAAATGGAAAGAGGTGATTGTGGAGGAAGGCATTGAGGATTATCACAATATCCTTCGCGGACTCAAGATGAACACCACCCCTGACGGACAGTTTGCCGGCTACGATAAGTCAGGCGACCAAAGCGACAAGTATGCGGTCCATTATCTCCCCACCAAGTACCTGATTGCAGCCGACGGCACTGTGATCGGTAAGATGGATACCAACGAGGAGCTCGATGCACGCTTTGCCGAGATCTTCAGATAAACGCTGTCTTATAGACCTCTGGGAGTAGAAATATTACCGAAAAGGGCGTAAGTTACAAATATTTATTGTACTTTTGTTTTCAAAAGTTGCTTATGTCCCTTTTCGTATCTTTTCTTGACAACGGACACACAACTAACTATCCAATCATTTTCTAACATCCATAACAAGATGAAAAAATTATCAATTCTCGGTCTCGGCATGCTTGTTGTCATGAGTGCTTGTAACTCAAAGCCCTCTACCGAGTACACCATCAACGGTACTACCGACCTTCCCGACGGAGAGTGGGTACGTCTCCACTTTATGGTGGACAGAGACTCTGTATTTAAGGACAGCGTAGCCGTAGTTAACGGTGCTTTCACATTCACCGGCAACATCGAGCTTCCCAAGCAGTGCACCATCTACTCTGGCGAGCCCTCTTACACTAACAAGAAGATGCGTCAGATGATCATCGAGCCGGGTACAATCACCATCGCTCTCAATGGCGACGATTACTCCAAGGCTGAGATCTCAGGTTCTGAAATCAATGCTCAGAACGACTCTCTCAGCAGCATCCAGGAGGCAGTGTATGCTCAGATAATGCCTCTGCGCCAGGAATTCATGGCTGCTCAGAACGATTCTGTTAAGATGGATTCTCTCCAGACTGTATATGACGGTCTCATCTCTCAGGTGAAGGACGCTCAGATGAACTTCCTCAAGACTCATCCTGCATCTCTCTATTCTCCCATGGTGCTTCAGCAGGTGAAGAACGATCTTAGCCTTGAAGAGCTCAAGGAGATCTACAACTCTTTCACTCCCGAGGTTCAGGCTGCTGACGAGGCTACCGCCAAGTACATCGCCGCTCTTGAAGCTATCCAGCCCGGCGCGCAGGCTCCAGAAATCTCAGGAAAGGACCAGAACGGCAATGATGTCAAGCTCAGCGACCTCAAGGGTAAGGTTGTGCTTATCGACTTCTGGGCTACATGGTGCGGTCCATGCCGTGCTTCACTCCCACACGTAAAGAGCATCTATGACACTTACAAGGATAAGAACTTCGCTATCCTCGCAGTGTCTCTCGACCGTGACCAGGACGCATGGAAGGAATTCATCAACACTCAGAACAGCGGTCTTGAGCTTTACAGCAACGTATTCGACGAGGGTGGCAAGAATTCCGACAACTATGCTATCCAGTACATCCCCTCTAAGTTCATCGTTGATGCCGAGGGTAAGATGGTAGGCCGCTTCGACGGAGAAGAAGAACTTGACGCCAAGCTCGCCGAGCTCGTTAAGTAATATATATGTGTTGTCTCGCGGCTTCTGGCCGCGGCTTCACATTTGGAAAAAAGAAAAGATACAACAACGGACATAAGCAACTTTTTTATGAAAAAGCTGATAGCATTATTGGCTTCAGGGGCTGTTATGCTCTCTGCCCAAGCCAAGGAGGACGTGAGTGTTCTCTATGTGGGAGGTTCTCCCGACATCAATACCATAGGTGGGGTCTCCATCGATTCGGCTGTGATCGCGAAGTCAGTGAAGGAGCGTACAGCCGATTTTACAAAGTTCCTGAAGCAACGTTTCAATAAGGTCAGGGCTGTCGACGGCAAGGACTACACCTCCGGAATGTCGGACGGATATGATGTCACAGTGTTTGACGGTCGTCCTAAAGCGATACGTCCCGCCGTACGTGAGACTGACGATAAAGGCAGGATCATAAAGTACATCCGTCCCGCCTATCTCCCCGACGATTTTGACCGTGCCGCAGTATGTATCGCTGAGATGAGCGAGGATCTGGGACGCTCGGTCGGCACAAAGAACGACTGGTTCTGTCTGTGTCTCGATAACTATGCCCACAATTGGAAAAAGGATCACGCCATATTCAACGGTCCCTTCAAAGTCAGCATCAGATCAGAGATGCTGCCAACTCCCGAAAATGCAAAAGAATATTGTCCTATCTACGGTTACACTCTTCCTGAACTGACCGAAATGTGGCTTGTGCATAGTGCGGTGACCCCTGAGAACGGAAAACGCATAGGCATGGTGTCGCGTCCGTGGGGCTATACCGACTCCCCCGAAGCGGAGATTATTTCGAGCGGTGTATGCGCCAAGAGCATTGATGCTGTAGCCATAGGGCGTCACGGCAACTTTTTCCATTGGGGTTTTGCCGCCAAGCCGTCTGATATGACCGAGCCTGCCAAGGCGGCACTTGCCAATGCCATAGTGGCCCCACAAGTCCGGGCGGTTGGTCAGGGACTTGTTGTCCACCTCGAACACCGTGTCCCGGATGGCGTAGAGCTCTGTAATGTCCCGGCCCACAGGGGTGTCCTCCGGCAGTTCCATCAGGCCGGAATGGTCAGCGGAAATGCCCAGCTCCTTTTCAGAACAGCACATGCCGTGGCTCT
>OFEY01001882.1_pt1 | contig 12530 bp, 8 predicted proteins | sample 1521251 | NCBI WGS metagenome assembly OFEY01 (sample SAMEA3504100, study PRJEB24116) | mouse gut metagenome | biome: mouse gut; feature: mouse-associated habitat; material: faeces | place: Denmark | collected 2011
CGACGACCTTCGGGTTATGAGCCCGATGAGCTACCAGACTGCTCCACCCCGCGATGTTCAGTTTTCGCGGTTCCCAGAATCGAACTGGGGGCCTGGTGGCTCTCTTAGTTATGAGTTTTTGCAAAAAGAACTTATAATCGGGAGGCTGTTTTCTTGTGCAAACCCAGCAGTACCAATGTGTTGCGGCTCTTGTTGCAAAGCGGCCCAAAAGCATGGAATTTGTTGTCCATTCCCTTCTGATTTTATGCTTTATTATCCGCTTTGCAAATTTACTGCAAACGAGGATTTGAACCTAATGTTGCCGAAGTCTGAGTCCAAAAACAAAATGGAGGACGTGATGTTTAGCATCGTAAGTCTATCTCATGGCAATGGCTACAGTATTTGAAATTTTTCAGCAGAAAACTATCAAATTTTGTAGAAATTTCAAATGCATTATGTTATACTGAAACGAAGGATAATCTGCAATTATCCATCAATCCTACTTCACCAGTCCGCATTTAACGCTCGGGGGCCATTTTTACACTTAGATATGTCAAATGAGAGGAGAATACATATGACACAATCAATTGTCATACCATTTCATAAAGACAGAGATATGTTGTTCTATTGCCTGAAACGCATCAAAGAAACGGTGCCGGAGGATGTTGAAATTATAATTGTTGGGAACAATATTCAATCGGACGAACTCAATTTTACCATAGACGATCCGAGATGCCGAATATTCCGTTTCCCAAGTAATATCCAATATCCGCGCGCAGTAAATTTCGGAGTAGAGCAATGCACTGGCGAAATTATCACAATCATGGACCCAGACATTTTTGTCTGGGATGGCTGGTATGAGGCTCTGCTTAGCTGTCTGGGTCAGCATCCTCAGGCAGGAGCCGTAGGGGCAAAGCTTCTTGATCCTCGGACAAATCGTATTATTGACTTTGGAATCATGTATTCCCGCTTTAATGCGGCCCATACTATGATGGGTCTGCTATATGACCATCCATTGGCACAGGATGATCGAAAAGTGCAAGCGGTTTGCAGTGCTATTTTGATGACGAAAAAAACTTTGTTCCAAAAGGTCGGCGGAATGGATGTAGAAATCCCCTACTCATATACGGATTGTGACTATTGCTTAAAGCTTCGTGACATCGGTTATGAAACTTGGGTCACGGCAGACGCAGTGGCCTATCATAAAGGCGGAACAGATCCGGACAATTCCAAATCAGCTTTCGGTTATTATCGTTTGGATGCCAAGGGAATGTATGGGATGAAAGACTATTCAAAGTTGGTCTATGATATGGAGGACTGGTATCGTGTTTCTGCAGCATACGCAAAGGAAAATATTCCCGGGTTGCAAAACGCATATGTGCTGGTAGATCTTTCAACGATGTACGATCGGGAATCCTATCACAGCATGATATCCCAGCTACTGGGGGTCTCTTTTTTAGACAAAATAGAGTGCCTGTTAAGTACTCGGGATTTAGAAAGCATTACCCTGTATGGAACACTTTCGTTTAACTATATTGACTTGGCCACTCCGATACTCTATTTCGTAGATACGTTTACATCCCTATTTAACAATCGACTTTGGTTCGAAATGCGGGACATCAGTCATGATTTGGTGGTGGATCGGCACGGAAATATTCTGCCGCTGCAACTCATTGCCGAAAATAGGTGCTAAATCAGCGGTAAGTTTATTCGCCCGTCGTCTGTCTGCTGAATCCCGGTAGCATGAAAATGCGCAAGGGCTTCCTCTGATAGCCGTGTCTGGTATGCTCGAGGGAGGAAGCCTAAGTCATATTTTCCAGAGTATATATTTAGCTCAGTAAAGGCCACATGAATATTTTCCAATAGTAGCGATATTTTTATCCAGTAACGCGAAGTTTTCTTTTTGCTATACTGGACATACGCACCATGGTAGGCATAGTAGGTTTCATCTGCGTCCTTAGCATAGAATGCCTTCACCCCGCGAAGCAGCAAGATGTCGCCCATCTTGCCATTTTCCAAAATCTGCTGAATTTGTGACAATTCTGTCAAAAGACGTTCGATGTAGTCCGCAGATTGAATTGGCCGTCTCTGTAAATACGCCATGATTTCCGCCATTAGGAAAAACGTATTGAATATGAGCGGCTCATGGGAGAACTCGCCGCTTTCAAGATACTCCCGTCCATTGGCCAAATCGTCGAGTACATCATCGAAATTATGGTGAATTAAGTCATATTGCAACCGCTTGCGGTAATAATTCAGTGTTTTTTCTGGAGCAGCTTCGGGCATACCCTTCAGGCATTCATCCCATATAGCAAGTAACTGCGACTCGTCACTTTTGTATCCATAAAAATTGTATCCCTCATCAGAATTGTTCAAATATGTAATCAGATTTTTGAGCTGAGCATTTTTAATATGCGGTATAGCGGCTCTGGAGCGCTTCATCAGCTGCTCACGTTTCGTACGCACGGCTACAGTGGGATATTCGTTGTTGTAGGCAACATACCACCGATTATACATGATAGCACGCAGCACATTTAATTCGTCAGAGCAGATTTGATTGACCCCAACAAGAGAATCGCTTTCTCGAAGGACAGTTCCGACCAATTCTTCCACAGCATCTCTGCGATGCAGTTCTACTAATATATCGCAGTAGAAATGCAGAAATTGTCGGTAAGCCGGAGCGCATTGTGTATATGCCAAAAGGCCCACTCTCTCCCGGATCGCACGATGTGCCGGTGCATAGCAGTTTTCTGCCGAAATTGAACCATCTATGGATCGGATGTGCTTACAGATGTCATTCAAGCATTTGATCCAAGCTTCATTGTTCTGGAAGCAGGTATCCATATCCAGGCACCGCTCAAAAAGGCGGTGATAGAAGAATGAAGAAAGCCTGGCAGATGGGCAGTGCTGGCTTAACTGCGTCAAAACAGAATAGGTATATGTATCGTTGCCCACAATTTCAATTTGATACAAATCATATATCTGCGGATAACCGCGGAGCTTGTCCGGATCACCATGCAAGCGCAACCATTCCAGGCAGACAAGCAGTTGTGACTGATGATGTGTCATAAAAAAGTTGCGAATTATGTCATGATCAAATACATAGACATCTGAGCTGATCGTACGCAGGAAGCCATGCTGCTGAAGCTGCTGCAATTCGGACGCCTTCAGCCCAAAGTATTTCATCAGTTCAAGGTCTATTTTATCGAAAAGGAACAAAACCGAGCAAATTTGGAATAGACGATCTTCCGGCAAATGTCTTGTGATAAATTCCTGCCGCTTTTCAAGAACCTCCTCAATTCCGTGAGAAAGCCCGGAAACCAGCTCCCATGCCCGATCATCCTCAAGAATGTATCCCTGCCCCTCAGGCGTTACTTTGACCGCCCCATTTTCCTCCAGATGTCGTACAGTCTGGAAAATATGGTAGGGATTCAACGAAATCTGCCTGATGATTGCTTCAAACAAAGCGTCGAAACGTCCGTTGCCCGTATGGATAAGCTCCCGCAGAAACAGCAACCCTAGCTCATCGCTTTCAAAGCCAGACAACTTCCGGGAAAGCAAATGCTTGATATTGGAGTGCAGCAAATCAAAAAGCAACTCAGACGCGGACATTGTCATGTAGTCCTGATTAAAGGCACACAGAATTACGGATCTGTTGGGGCGGTTTTGGTTGGCTGCATATATCGTGTACTGACGGAGAAAATGCTGAAAAGCGGCCCCCGCAAATTGGACATTGTCCATTACAAATACACAGCGCCGACTGGACATTTTTTCAAACAAGAGACTCCCACAAGTGTCAATGAATTGGTAAAGTTCTTCCTCTGTCTGAAGGCAGTTAATTTCACGGAGAATATTCAGTGCTGTATGAAATCGAGAGCGGGTATCTTCCTCTTGCTCCGCATCTTGGGCCGCAAATTTCTGCTCCAGTGCCTTCAATATCTGTGTGCTTGGTATCTCATATAGGAAAGAAACGATTTCTCCTAAAAAATAGCTGGAAGAAAAATTTTCAGCTGCGGTTAGACTCAAAATACTATATCCATATTTCAGAAAAATGTTGGTACATTCGGTAAGCATCCTTGTTTTCCCAGTCCCACTGCGCCCGGAAAGAACCATCAAACTCATCTTGCCATTTTGAACAAGCAGGTCTTCTGTCTCATTTAATATTTTCTCATACTGATGCCCAATCAGTTTTGTTTGCCCAATCCAACGGCAAGCGAGTTTGATAGATTTAGAACGCCACTCGTAAGGCTCTCCGTCTTCTGTGCTACCTTCAACTAAGAAACCGGGCAAACGCAACGTTGGCATAAATTTGATGGGGCGCATATTGAGTCGAATGGCACATCCTTCACCTCCGTTCAGTTGCCGTTCATGCCACAAGTCCTGCTCTGCTGAAATGGCTTTGTCCAAGTACTGAAAGTGGAAACGATCGGATTCCCCCTTCAAAAAGGAAATTTTGATGTGGAGCGGCATGTCAGGGAATGGGTTGGATATGAAAAAGGAAAGTCCAAAAGTTTCGTTATAGCGAACCTGCTCCGCTGAAGAATAGTCCACATAGCGTTCCTCAGTTTCATGGACGCCAACGATTGCTTCTTGGGAAAAATATAGATCCGCAGAAAACTTTGTAACGGAAGCTGGAGTGCACCCCTTAGGAGGGCGGTATCGCTCAGGAAGCTGATTCCTATATGTCCAAATCAAATTTTCCAATATCTGAGCATCAAAGAAGTGAATTTGCTTTTCAGATTTTTCTCCAAAAGACAAAATTTTGTCTTTTGCACGCCGGTTAATTGGGGAACGGCTAAAAAACAGAATGGTATTCACATCATAGACCTGGGCCATCACCAGCGTTGGGGCCAAAATATCCATCGCAATTTTATCATGGTAATTTTTACATTCGGCCCATATGCGTTGATCCTCTGTCAAAAGCCAGAAATCGCGGTTATCATCATGACTTTTTGGCGTTCTGGTCCATTTCACACCATATTTTGCCTGCAACAGACTTTCCACCAAATTCTCGAACAAGAGGCCATCGCCAATTTGCTTGGCATTTGATGCTTTTTTCACAAATTGAAACCAATACTTCTCCCACATCTGATCCGTCTCCCTTTTGTCGGCTCAGTACGCTGAAACGATTTTAACGCAATAATTGCCCGATAATTGCAGATTATCTATTAAAACAGCAGCAGACTGCCTGCTACCCGGCAGCCTGCTGCTGTTATTCAAAGAGAGAATGTCATTTTTCCTCGGGGATGTTTTTCTGCCAGCAACAGTGTTTGCTGTGCTGTTGTAACGTGTGTGTAAATTTGTGTTGTGGATATAGAACTATGTCCTAATAAAGACTGTATGTATCGAATATCCATCCCAGCTTCCAATAGCGAAGTGGCAAACGTATGTCGGAACATATGTGGTGTTATATGATACTCACCACCGATTTTCTTCAGATGTTTTTGAATAATTCGCCGAACCGACTGTGGCGAGATAGGGTTTCCTCGCTGATTGAAAAGAATAAAGCCCTGTGCTTGAATTTCTGTATGAAACTCATGGTAATAGATTCGCATGAGCTTTAGCAGCTCTGGCGTTGTAATCTGGAGAACTCGTTCTTTGCTCCCTTTTCCATTGACCAGCAGACGAAGGTTACCGGCCTCTAATATAACTGTATCTTTTGATAACGCACACAGTTCGGATACCCGTAGGCCGGTACTGAACAGCAATTCCAGTACTACAATATCCCTCAGGGTATCTCGGCGGTCTGGCGAGTAGGCAGCATATGCACATTGCAAAAGGTTGTGGACGATATGAGTTGGGATAACTCGCGGGAGCTGTTTGGGAGACTGGATTCGAATATGGAGCTTGTCAAATGGGCTTTCTTCCAAAGTACCATTCAGCTTGAGCTCATGGTAGAAAGCCCGAACGCTTGCTACCTTCCGCTTTACTGACCGGGGAGCAAAGTTTTGGTTCAGATGCTTCACATAGCTACTTAACAAGTCCCTGTCAGGCCATACCCCATTTACAAATAGGGCAAATTGCCGCAAATCAATTCTATAGGCTTTGAGGGTATCTGGAGATAGCCTCCGCTCATATTCCCCGGCTTCCAGATAATCGGCAATGGACTTTGACAATGTTTTCATAGACAACACTCCGGTTTCTGTTTAGGATGCTCTCTATTATGAGGAGTCTGTCGAAAACTGTCCACAATCGAAAACTGTCCACAATTCAATGTGAAGACGAATAATATGGAGAATAACGCCTGCCATTTTGCCAAAATATATTGCAATTACCAATGCAGGCCATTATACTTAATATGTCGGAACGCACAATTATTATGAGAAAGGCGCAGAATTATGGAACGAGACGATATATTTAAAGCAATCCAGTCTGCTGTTAAAGATACGCCGCTTTTCATTATCGGCAGCGGCAGTTCCGCAGCTCATCACTTGCCAGGAATGGGGCTGCTGGGGGATCATTTACTCACCCAGTTGGACTCAAAATATACGGGTACAACCTGTTGGGATACTTTCCGGGAGAATCTCAAAAGCGGGGCAGATTTGGAGACAGCACTTCTGGGAGTTACCCTCACGCCTGAAATGCTGATTGATGTAAAATGTGAAACCTGGAATTTAATATCATCAAAAGACCTAGAACTGTTTGACCGCATCCTTTTTGATAACGAGATACTTCCCTTATCACAGCTAATTAGGAAATTTTATCAAGCCCATCCACAAAAAGTCGACATCATCACCACAAACTATGATCGTGTCATTGAATATGCCTGTGATTCAATTGGCCTTCCCGTTTCAACGGGATTTGAAGGCTATTATCAAAAAAGATTTACTGGCAGATTTCCTTCAAGGGACACTGTCAATCTTTTAAAGGTTCATGGCTCCCTGGATGTATTTCGGGACGCGCATGATGTGGCGGTTTCCGTGCCCATGCTGCGGGAGCTTCCTCCAGGTCTGGTTCCTGAAATCATTACGCCTGGCCGCTCTAAATTTGAGGCCATTCTGCAGGGCACTCCACGCCAGATTTTGTCTGCGGCGGATGAGCGGATTGGACAAGCTACAGGCTTTTTGTGTATCGGATACGGCTTTAACGATACCCAGGTGCAGGAAAACATCGTATCCCGCATTCGAACCGGCGTACCGATTGTTGTAATTACTCGAGATGTATTTGATTCTGCAGCACACTTACTGGCCAATAATGCAAAGCATTATATATCCATTCAAGAGGGAATGAAACCGAATACCACAGAAATCTGTATTGATCGGACAGTTGAAATTCTGGATGGAACGTTTTGGACCATTGACGGTTTTATGAGTATCATTGATTAGGGGAGTTTATAATGGGTATTTTCAATTTTGATGAAATGCAGACATTTGGGCGTGTCCAAGGGGTGGATACCGCAACCATTATTGTTCAAGTAGAAGACCCGGCCCAACTGTCAAGGCTTCAGGTGAATCATCTGATTGCGATTCGATCTTCTAAAGTAGGACAGGCCCTGATTGGCATGGTCAGTAAAATCATGAGAAAATTCAGCGATGAATTAGACCAGACAGACGGGGACGAGACGGCTTCTGTGGATGTTGTAAAAGCAACGTTGATAGGAACGCTCCTGGACAGGGAAGGCGAGCGCAGAAACGTTTTTAAACGCACATTGGAATCCGTCCCGGAAATTGATTCGCAGTGCTTCATCATGGCGGACGATGTACTTACGGCTTTTATGGGCGTGATCTCCGGCGCGGATTCAGGAATGGAACACCCTTTGTGCATTGGGAAATACACGATCAATAATGGTGCACTTGCTTGGCTGGATGGGAACAAATTGTTTCAACGCCATGCCGTTATTGTTGGGAGCACTGGATCAGGAAAATCTTTTACAGTTGCGACTTTGCTTGAAAAAATAGCAGAATTGAAGTCCTGTAACGCGATTCTGTTCGATATACATGGTGAATACGCGCCTATTACAGGGGACAGTATCCAGCATTACAAGATTGCGGGACCTGCTGACGTACCCTCCGAACAAACGATGTTTCTTCCCTACTGGCTTTTGAGCTATGAGGAAATGCTGGCGCTGATGCTGGATCGTTCTGACACAAATGCTCCCAATCAGGCTATGGTGTTTAGCCAAGCTGTGATTGCTGAAAAGGTTGCCATGCTCGAAAATAGTGGTCACAGCGATTTAGCAGGCGAAATTACTGTGGACAGCCCGGTTCCTTATCAAATTTCGCAGGTTCTGGAATACCTCAGAGGACAAAATATAGGGACAAAAACCGGTTCCAGAGGACAGCAAGTACAAGGCGACTTCTATGGGAAGCTGTCACGGTTTATCCAAAGACTGGACGCCAAAGTTTCTGACAAGAGACTGAACTTCATGTTCTCCAATGCGGAGGATCTTTTAGACTTTTCATATATGGAGGTGCTGTGCCGACGGCTCATGGCACCGGCCAGTCAAGGCGGCGGTATTAAGATACTGGACTTTTCCGAAGTGCCGTCAGATATTCTTCCATTAATTGTATCTCTGCTGGCCCGTATTGTGTTTTCCGTTCAGCAGTGGATGGATCGCTCAAAGCTGAACCCGTTGGCAATTTTCTGCGATGAAGCACACCTGTATATTCCGGCCAATGCGCAGCAAGGGGTTGAATCATCCAGCTTGCAGAGCTTTGAGCGCATCGCAAAGGAGGGCAGAAAATATGGGATTGGCCTGGTGATCGTGAGTCAGCGCCCGTCCGAGGTCAATCGGACTGTTCTCAGCCAAAGCAGTAACTTTATCGCAATGCGGCTGACCAACGCGGAGGATCAGGCCGTAATCAAAAAGTTACTGCCGGACAGCATTGGAAATTTTGCTGACTTGCTGCCTGTTTTAGATATTGGAGAAGCGATTGCCGTGGGAGATGCCTCGTTGCTGCCCAGCCGAATTGTGATTGATATTCCAAGGCAAAAGCCGGACAGCGCGACAGTGAAGTTTTGGGATGAATGGAGCCGCGAGACAGTTTCTGATGATATTGGAACTGCGGTTCAGGCCATGAGAAAGCAAGGAAGATAACCATGAGTGAGGAATGAGGAGTAGACTATAGGGAAGCAAGGCAAGGGTTTAAAGTTTACTCAATTTATTGCTCACATTTTGTGCTATAATACCTCCTGCTGTCCAAAATCGGAGCAACAGGAGGTATTTATTATGAATCACTGCCCAGAAAAGATCAAACGAGAGGTTTTTACAAAGTATCTCTGCGGATACACACCTGTAGAATTAGCAAACGAATTCGGAATCCACTTTACCACAATTTACAGATGGATCGAACGATGGAAAAAAGATTTGTCGGAGCATACGCTGGAGGAATTGCCATTTCAAGATATGGGAATGGTTCTTGAATATGTCAAAAGCCTAAAACAACAGTTGGATGAAGCAGCGCGCTCTTTATCCATTATCCACGAAAGCAATGTGTTACAAACAATTCCCTTAAAAGACCGCATCGGCATGGCAAAAAAATATGTAGAAACATACCCGGTAAATCTGCTCTGTCGAACGTTCGAAATACCTGTATCAACGCTCTATTATTACAGAAGAAAAGCTATGGATGAAACAAAGCGCCAGAAAGAGGAGCGCGACTTGAGCGGTGCAATCCGCGCGATTTTTGAGAACTGCAGAGGACGATTGGGGGCAGAAAGAATCCGTGTTCTATTACAAGAGCAAGGGATTACAACAAGTAAACGGAGGATTGGTAAGCTGATGAAGCAGATGGGATTATCCAGCAACAAATATGCAAATACGTATTATCCCTCCAACTGTGCGCTTGCTCTGGAGGAGGGGACAGATGTCAAAATTCTATGATGAGGCGTATAAATGGCAGTTATATGAAAAGTATCGCGACGGATTTACACTGACCGAGATTTGTGAAATAGCTGGGGTTACAGACAAATCTTTGAGCGAATGGTTCAAGCGATTTGACGCTCAGTATGCACAGGCAAGCACAGTGGATCTGAAAACTGTGCACCGAAGAAATACTGATTTACGGTTTGCTTTCCAACAAAAAGAGGCGGAACTTTTTCTGCTGCAAAATGAGTGGGACATTACAGAAATCCCGGAACCTGCTCGTATAACCTGTGCGCGGCAAGTGCTTGACCGATATGGGCCAAACCGAGTCTGCCGCACACTAAAAATTCGAAAATCAAACCTATATTACCATGCATTCCGCAGGCCAGAGTTCACCACTTATGAGAAGCGAGACCAAGAGCTTCTGCCAGCAATTCAAAAAATCTGCGAGGCGAGTCCCAAGCGAATCGGGGCTGAGCGCATTCGACAAAAACTGATGGAACAAGGATTTACCGTCTGTAAGAAAAAAGTGCTGAAGCTCCTCTGCGAAATTGATCCGAGCTATGTGCCACCAGAGAAGAAAATCGGTTCCGGCTTTACTTGGGATAGAAGCTGCACGAATCTGCTGGCCAGAAAGTTTTCACCACCACGGCCCAATATGGCTTGGCTCAGCGATATTACAGACATTAAAACAGATGCGGGGACGTGCTGCCTGTGTGTAATTCTGGATCTATTTTCCAGGAGGATAGTTGCGGCCCATCTTAACACGCAGAAAAATGCCGGTCTGGTTTGCCATACGTTCCAGGACGCATTTGCGGTACGCGGTTCCCCGAAAAACCTATTGTTTCATAGCGACCAGGGAGGGCAGTACACCGGCCATCAATTCCGAGGTTTGCTGTATGATTGTGGCGTAACGCAATCTTTTTCGGCTCCAGGAGTTCCATATGACAACGCACCTATGGAATCCTTTTTTGCCAGTTTAAAGGTGGAAGAGGTCCACCGCTACCGCTATCATGGTATATCTGATTTAGCAGTGTCTCTGAGGGAGTACATGGACTTCTACAACAACCGAAGGCCCCACAGCAGCATCGGCAATCAAACCCCGGCCCAAGCAGAAGAAATATATTTTAAAAAGCAAAGCGCAGCCAGCATTTCTGCTGACTGCGCTCCGTTTGCGTGCAAAAAATGATGTGCGACCGACTTGAAATGCTAATCAACATTCCAAAAAATCGGCCACACATCATTGTGGTTGCGGGGGCCGGATTTGAACCGACGACCTTCGGGTTATGAGCCCGATGAGCTACCAGACTGCTCCACCCCGCGATATTTTATTGGTGCCGGAGACCGGGGTCGAACCGGCACGGGATCACTCCCACGGGATTTTAAGTCCCGGGCGTCTGCCAATTCCGCCACTCCGGCTTATCAAGGCTAGATTATAATAGCACGTTTTCCCCCTTCTGTCAACCCCTATTTCCGTCACTTCATTCGTCTCCGGCAATTTGCCAAAATTCTTGTCAAAGCCGAGCTGGCATGGTATAATAAATAGCAGAAGCTGCACATAAAGGAAAATCCTCACTTGCCGCTTGTGACTTCCCTGCCATGGTGAGGGCACCACTATTAGGGCATGTGTGAAAATTGACAACACGCCAAAAAGGCGTGCCTTCTGCCACCGTACCGCGCTTATTTGCCTTGAAATACACAAAGTACTTCTGTGACAAATCGCCTTGCCCGCCGAAAGACTTCCTCGCGGCTGGGCATATTGCCAATTTTCAAACGGCGCTAGAAAAGAGGAGCGTATTTCATGAATATCGGTTTTGTCGGGCTGGGCATCATGGGCAAGCCCATGGTGCGGAATCTCCTGAAAGCTGGCCATCGGGTCTGGGTGCGCAACCGCTCCAAAGCCCCCGAGGAAGCGCTGCGCAAAGACGGCGCCATCCCCGCCGGATACCGGGAAATGGCGGAAAACTGCGAGCTGGTCATCACCATGGTGCCCAACTCCCCCCAGGTGCGGGAGGTCCTGCTGGGTGGGGACGGCATTGCCCAGCATATGCGCCAGGGCCAAACCGTCATCGACACTTCTTCCATAAACCCGGTCGCCTCCCAGGAAATTGCGGCGGAGCTGGCCAAGCGGAGGGTGGAAATGCTGGACGCCCCAGTATCCGGCGGCGAACCCAAGGCCATCGACGGCACCCTGTCTTTCATGGTAGGCGGCAAACAGGAAATCTTCGACCGTTATAAAGGGATTTTGCTCAATATGGGGGCCTCTGCCGTGCGCTGCGGCGAGGTGGGCGCAGGCAATACCACCAAGCTGGCCAATCAGATTATCGTGGCCTGCAATATCCAGGCGGTAGCGGAAGCCCTGACCCTGGCCCAGAAGGCCGGGGTGGATCCGGAGCTGGTGTTCCAGGCCATCCGGGGCGGGCTGGCGGGCTCCCCCGCCATGAACGCCAAGGTCCCTATGATGCTGGCCGGGGACGACGCGCCCGGTTTCAAAATCGACCTGCATATCAAGGATCTGAATAATGTCCTGGACTGTGCCCACTCTGTGGGTGCGCCTGTGCCCATGACCGCCCAGGTGCAGGAAATTTTGCAGTGGGTGCAGCACCACGAGGGCGGGCAAAAGGACCACAGCGCCATCGCCCAATACTACGAATATCTGACCGGCATCCGCCTTGGCCGGTAACACGTAAAAGGGCCGCTGTCCCCCGCTTGGGGTGACAGCGGCCCTTTCAGTTTGCTTTGGCTT
>OFEY01001900.1_pt1 | contig 12390 bp, 11 predicted proteins | sample 1521251 | NCBI WGS metagenome assembly OFEY01 (sample SAMEA3504100, study PRJEB24116) | mouse gut metagenome | biome: mouse gut; feature: mouse-associated habitat; material: faeces | place: Denmark | collected 2011
GGGGATCGGTTATGCCGCGCCGGCGAGGATCGATGAGATCAATATCCTGCAGGCGACCTACGAGGCGATGCGGGAGGCGATAGGGCTTTTGGAAAAAAAGCCGGACCTGCTTTTGAATGATGCGGTCACGATTCCGGGGGTTTCCGTAAAGCAGGTGCCCATCATCAAAGGGGATGCAAAGAGTATTTCCATAGCGGCGGCAAGCATCGTGGCAAAGGTGACGAGAGACCGGCTGATGGTAAAGTATGACGAGGTATATCCGGAGTACGGCTTTGCCTCTCACAAGGGATACGGCTCTGCGCAGCATATGGAAGCGATCAGAAAATATGGGGCGACACCCATCCACAGGAAGAGTTTCATAAAAAATCTATGAATATCACATTAACGGATGTTTTATCAAAAGTAAATCAGGGACAATCGAATCAGGCGGGCAGCGCGGTATCCTCTTCCGCGATCGCAAAACAATTGCAGACGAGCGCGGTGCTGAACTCGCTGGTGACAGGTCAGACCATCGGCGGCCAGATCCGTTCCATGCAGGGAAGCCAGATACTGCTTGCCATGGGAAATGGCGTGGAGATAGGCGCCAGGCTGGACGGGGATATCAAAGCCTCCGTGGGGCAGAATATGTTTTTTGAAGTGAAGGGAACTTCGGATGAGAAACTGACGCTGAGCCCCTTATATACAAACCTTTCCGCGGGAAAGAGTGCAGCCATGGGCGCGCTGAACGCCGCCGGGATGCCGCTTACGGCGGAGAATCTGGCGATGGTGAAGAGTATGATGGAGGAGGGGCTTCCGATCGATAAAACAAGCCTCTGGGAGATGGGAAAAGCGGCGGCGGATTTTCCCCAGGCTTCTGCTGACACGATTGTCAGATTGACTGCGATGGGACTGGAAATCAATGAGACCAACGTGACGCAGTATGAAGCCGCAAAGAATATGCAGCATCAGCTTTTGTATACCATGGAAGATATCACAAAGGGGCTTGGGCAGGTGCTTTCTTCCTTCGGGGAGGAGGGAGCGCCGCTTGCCGGGCTTCAGTTTATGAAGGATATGCTGGAGGTACTGCAGGGCGGAGAGAAGGCGGCGGAAGGCGTTTCGGAAAAGGAAGGCACGGTAAAAGAGCTGCTGCAGGAGTTAGACGGCATGATGAAGGAGATTGCCAGGGAAAAAGAAGGGATTTCCGGCAGGAGTCCGGCGGCTGCCAGGGAGGAAGCCGTAAAACAGCTTGCCGATCAGGACGGGACGGTGCTGGTAAAGGGCGGTAAGCTTGCCAATCAGGGGAGAACCAATCTGCCGGAGGGGCTGGAGCAGCGCCTTTCGGGACTGGAGAAGGAATTTGCATCTCAGGTCAAAAGGATGTTGTCGGAGAACTGGACGATGAAGCCGGAGAGTTTTGCCGACAAAGAGGAAGTGAAGAATTTTTATCAGAAAATAAAGAATCAGTCGGCTCAGATACAGGAATTGTTTTCTGCGGCAGGAAAGGCGGATACGGCGGCGGGGCAGGCGGTGCAGCAGATGAACCAGAATCTGGATTTTATGCAGAACTTAAACCAGATGTTTTCGTATCTGCAGATTCCGCTGAAGGCGTCCCTGGAAAATGCCCACGGGGAACTGTATGTCTACCAGAAAAAGAAGGGGAAGGTTTCCGAAGACGGTTCCTCCAGCGCGCTGCTCCATTTGGAGATGCAGCATCTGGGAAATCTGGATATCTATGTGAAGATGAAGGATTTCAATGTATCCACGCAGTTTACGCTGGCGAATGAGGCGGTTCTGGATTTTCTGGCGGAGCATATTCATGTGCTGAATGAGCGCCTTCAAAAGAAGGGTTATCATATGCAGGCGGAGATGAAGTTTAAAGAAGAGCAGGAAGCAGATGTGATATCCCGCATAAGGGGCGTGGAGGAGAACGATACGGTAGTTTCCTATACGGCGTTTGATGTGAGGGCGTAGCGGATACGAAGTATATTTCATGTTGGGGAACTGATATGGCGCAGAAAAAAGAGAAGGTTACAAAACCGAAGACGGCGGTGGCGCTGGAATATGATCCGAATGAGGAGGCGCCCCGGATTATTGCCACGGGGAAAGGCGCCCTGGCGGAGCGGATCATTGAGCGCGCGCAGGATGCGGGTGTGCCGCTTCATCAGGACAATCAGCTTGCAGATACGCTCTCGCGCCTGGATATCGGGGAGATGATCCCCCCGGAACTCTATGAGGTTGTGGCCGAGATTCTGGTCTTTGTGGATGCGATGGATAAGATCAGGGCGAAGATGAAGAAGTAGAGCGTGGAAGGAAGGCCCGGATGAATAAACGGAAAGTGGGCGCCGCCTATGAGAAAAGGGCGGGCGCATTTCTTGAGGAGCAGGGGCTTCGGATCTTATGCTACAATTTTCGGAACCGGAGCGGTGAGATTGATATTGTGGCAAGAGACGGGGAGACCACTGTTTTTGTGGAGGTGAAATACCGCAGGGATGAGGAAAAGGGAGCGCCGGAGGCGGCGGTGGACTACCGGAAGATGCGGCGGATCTGCCGGGTGGCGGATTATTACCGGATGATCCACCATATGGGGGATTTTTCGGCGGTGCGGTTCGATGTGGTGGCGGTCTGCGGATCAGGTGGTTTCGGAATGCCTTTGATTATGTATCACAGTAAATGGAAGAGAGATAACGATATGATGGAAAGAAAAGGAAAAGACGGGCAGGAAGTCTTAAAACCGCATCGGGCGGTAAACGGCGTTACTTATCTCACCTTTCCGGGACTGGAGAGGACGGGAGCGGTGCGCCATCTTTTTTCTACAAGAGAGGGCGGCGTCAGCGAAGGGATTTATTCATCCATGAACCTCAGCTATACAAGGGGGGATAAAGAGGAAGCGGTGGATGAAAATTTCCGCCGGATTGCGGCCGTTTTGGGGAGCAGTCCGGAGGATATGGTCTGCTCGGACCAGACGCATACGGATCATATCCGCCTTGTGACGGCAAAAGACAAGGGAAAGGGTGTGACGAAAGAGAAGGATTATACCGATGTCGACGGGCTGATTACACAGGAGAGGGGGATCGTGCTCTGCACGTTCTTTGCGGATTGTGTGCCCCTGTTTTTTGTTGATCCGGTGAAAAAGGCGATCGGCTTATCCCATTCCGGCTGGCGTGGAACGGTACAAAAGATCGGGAAAAAGACGGTGGAGAAGATGCAGGAAGCTTTCGGGAGCGATCCGAAGGATATATATGCGGCGATAGGTCCTTCTATCTGCCAGGACTGTTATGAGGTGAGCGAGGATGTGATTGAGGAGTTTCGGAAGGCTTTTTTTCCGGATAATGACAGTCGGGATAATGATGGTCCGGATAATGAAAGGCTCTGGTTTTCGACCGGGGCGGGAAAATATCAACTGAACCTGTGGGAGGCAAACCGCCTTATCATGCTGGAAGCCGGGATTTTGGCATCCCGGATCGAGGTGACGGATCTGTGTACCTGCTGTAATCCCGGGCTTTTGTTTTCCCATCGGGCAAGCCACGGACAAAGGGGAAATCTGGGGGCGTTTATGAAGCTGGTGTGAGAGAAGCGGGAAGGGGGCGGCAATGAAAAAAGCAGCGGGATCGCTGCTATTTTTCTTCCATTAACGCTCTGTTATGCTGTTCCATCAGATTACGGATCTTATCGGTAGGTGTCCGCACAAAACTGAGGGATACGTTGTGATTCATAAAATCGATAATGGATGCCAGGAATTTATTCATATCCGCCGTCATATAGTAAGGGCGTTTTAAGAGCTCCGGCGGCTGGTATGTCAGGTTTGTGGTGATCAGTCTGTCAAAATGGCCCTTTTCGTAGGCGTCGTCGAAATGGGAGAGCCCGTTTGTAAAAAGTCCGAAGGTGGTGCAGATAAACACCCTGTTTACTTTAAATTCTTTTAAGATACGGGCGGTATCGATCATACTTTCACCGGAGGAGATCATATCATCCACGATAATGGCATCCTTGCCGGCGATGTTGTCGCCGAGAAATTCGTGCGCCACAATAGGATTTTTACCGTTTACGACAGTGGAATAGTCCCTTCTTTTATAAAACATTCCGACGTCCACACCCAGCACGTTTGCAAAATAGATGGCACGGTCCAGGGCGCCTTCATCGGGGCTGAGCACAAGAGTATGCTCCTTGTCGATGATAATATCCGGTTCCGCCTCCAATAGCGCCTTGGTGAACTGGTATGTAGGCATAAAATTGTCGAAGCCGCACAGAGGTACGGAATTTTGTACCCGCGGATCATGTGCGTCGAAGGTGATGATATTGCTGACGCCCATATCGGAAAGTTCCTTTAAGGCGTAGGCGCAGTCAAGGGATTCCCTGCCGTTTCGTTTATGCTGTCTGCTTTCATATAAAAAGGGCATAATAACGGTAATGCGGTGGGCTTTTCCGCCGGCTGCCGAGATGATACGTTTCAGATCCTGATAGTGGTCATCGGGGGATTTGTGGTTAGTATAACCGTTCATCTGGTAAGTGATGCTGTGGTTGCAGACATCTGACAGAATATAAAGGTCCTTGCCCCGGATGGATTCCCGAAAGACTCCTTTCCCTTCGCCGGTCCCGAAACGGGGACAGAGAGCGTCCGCGAGATAGTTATCTTCATGATATCCCTGGAAAGCGGGATCGTTTGTCAGGTCTTTATGGGTTTCTTTTCGGAACGTTACAAGATAGTTGTTGATGACTTTGCCCATTTCGGCGGCAGAGTCCAAAGCTACGATTTTCAGGGGTGCCGTGGGAAGCGCCTGTTCCAGTTTAGTAATGTCAGCCATGAAATGTCTCCTGGTTTGCGTAAGTGATAAACTGCGCCGCCGCAGGAGATCGATCCTGCGCCGCCGGGATTGTCGAAATTTCAGATCTCTTTAAATTTATAACATTCTTCGTAGCACGTCAAGGGAATTTTGTGCTTTCTTTTATGGAGTGAGTTTATTTTATTTCGTTGAGATGATCAGCGTAACCGTGTATAATAGACAAATAGCAGTTTGTGATAAATGTTTTCAAGAGGTTAACAAGAAGGAGCAGAACGAAAAGCGTGAAAGCAAAGGGACATATCATACAAAAAGTATTGCCGGAGAGCATTGCCGGGGAACTTGGGTTAGAGCCGGGGGACGCCGTCTTAAGGATCAATGAACAGGAAATTGTCGATATTTTTGACTATCAGTATCTGGTACAGGATGATTATATTGAAGTTGCCGTGCTGACAAAGGACGGGGAGGAATGTATTTTAGAAATCGAGAAGGAGCCCGGGGAAGATCTGGGGCTGGAATTTGAAAATGGCCTGATGGATGAGTACAGGAGCTGCCACAACAAGTGTATCTTCTGTTTTATCGATCAGATGCCGAAGGGAATGCGGGAGACGCTGTACTTTAAAGACGACGATTCCAGGCTGTCTTTTTTGCAGGGGAATTATGTGACGCTGACCAATATGTCGGAACACGATATCGACAGGATTATCCGCTATCGGCTGGAGCCTATCAATATTTCTTTCCAGACCACAAATCCGGAACTTCGCTGTATGATGCTGCACAACAGGTTTGCGGGGGAGGCGCTGAAAAAGGCGGACAGGCTCTTTGAGGCCGGCATTGAGATGAACGGGCAGATCGTGCTCTGTAAGGGGATCAATGACGGGGAGCAGCTGGAGCGGAGCATATCGGATCTGGCAAAGTATCTGCCGTATCTGACAAGTGTGTCAGTTGTGCCGGTGGGGCTTTCGGCGTTCCGGGATGGGCTGTATCCTCTTGAGCCTTTTACAAAGGAGGATGCGGAGGCTGTCATAGACCTTATAGAAGGCTGGCAGAGCAGAATTATGGCGGGGCACGGCGTTCATTTTGTCCATGCTTCCGACGAATGGTATCTGCTGGCGGGGCGTGATCTGCCGGAGGCGGAGCGTTATGACGGATATCTGCAGCTGGAAAACGGCGTGGGGATGCTCAGGCTTTTGCGGGATGAGTTTCAGGATGCGCTTGGCAGGGAGCGGGAGCGCCTTTTCGGGCAGAGCGGAAAAGACAGGGAGAAGCAGGCAGGAGAGAGCGTGTACGGGGAGCGGCGGGAATTTGACGGGGAGAGGGCTGTGCAGGAGGAGTTGGCTGCCGGGAGGATATCCCTTGCCACCGGGAAGCTTGCCTTTTCTACGATCAGGGAGATGGCGGATCAGGTGATGGCTCTTTATCCCCATCTGCATATCCATGTCTATGAGATCATCAACCGTTTTTTCGGGGAGAAGATCACCGTGTCGGGGCTTTTGACGGGACAGGACATTATGGAGCAGCTACAGGGAAAGGAACTGGGGGAGAGACTGCTTCTGCCCATCAATATGCTGCGCAGCGGTACGGATGTTTTTTTGGACGACGTGACCGTGGGGGAAGTGGAAAAAACTTTACAAGTGCGGGTAGATATTGTAAAATCAAGCGGGTATGATCTGCTTTCCCGTATGCTCGGGAGAGATGGGATTTATGGAACCGGAGAAGACTAAAATAAAAAATATAGTATGTAAATAAAAGTAAAGGAAGGGGCGTATTTTGCGCCCTGGTGCGGATTATGGCAAAAAAGAGAGGAAAACCGGTGGTAGCGGTGGTGGGCAGGCCGAATGTAGGAAAGTCCACACTGTTTAACGTGCTTGCCGGAGAAAGAATATCAATCGTAAAGGATACGCCGGGCATCACCCGGGACAGGATTTACGCGGATGCGGAGTGGCTGGATCACAGGTTTACGCTGGTTGATACGGGCGGTATCGAGCCCGAGAGCAAGGATATCCTGCTCTCTCAGATGCGGGAGCAGGCGCAGATCGCTATCGATACGGCGGATGTCATTTTGTTTATGGTGGATGTGAAGCAGGGGCTGGTAGATTCCGATTCCAAGGTGGCGGATATGCTGCGGAAAGCCGGGAAGCCGGTTATTCTGGTGGTAAATAAGGTGGACAGTTTCGAGCGGGATATGCTTTCGGTCTATGAATTTTATAATCTGGGCATCGGAGAGCCTTTTGCCATTTCCGCGGCAAACAGGCTGGGGCTCGGTGAGATGCTGGATGCGGTTATTGCCCATTTCCCGGAGAGTGCGGGAGAGGAGGAGGACGATGACAAGATCAGAGTGGCGATCGTGGGTAAGCCCAATGTGGGAAAATCTTCGATTATCAACCGGCTGCTCGGAGAAAACCGGCTGATCGTTTCCGATATCGCGGGTACCACCCGGGATGCGGTGGACACGGAAGTGACTTATCACGGCAAAGAGTATGTGTTTATCGATACCGCGGGGCTGCGCCGGAAAAACAAGATCAAGGAAGAACTGGAACGTTTTATGATCATCCGCACGGTCAGTGCGGTGGAACGGGCGGATATCGTGGTCCTTGTGATCGACGCGGTGGACGGTGTGACCGAACAGGATGCCAAGATCGCGGGAATCGCCCATGACCGCGGAAAGGGCATGATTATCGCGGTCAACAAATGGGATGCCATCGAAAAGGATGATAAGACCACGCGGGAATACGAGAAAAAGATCCGGCAGATACTGTCCTTTATGCCTTATGCGGAAATTTTATATATTTCTGCGCTGACAGGGCAGAGATTACCGAAATTATATGATATAATAGAAGCGGTACATGAAAATCACGCCCTGCGTGTGGCTACCGGCGTGTTAAACGAGATCATGTCGGAAGCGGTGGCGATGCAGCAGCCGCCGGCGGATAAAGGAAAGCGCCTTCGCCTCTATTATATCACCCAGGTGACGGTGAAACCGCCCACTTTCGTGATCTTTGTGAACGATAAGGAGCTGATGCACTTTTCCTATATCAGGTATATCGAAAATCAGATCCGTGAGACCTTCGGCTTCCGCGGAACGCCGTTGAAATTTTTCATCAGGGAACGCAAAGGGGAGAAATAAACAGCATCTGCAGCGAACAGCGCCCAGAGGATTTACGAACGAGAAAGCGTTCGAAAATATCTCTGCCGGTAAGGTGCTGTGAGTTGTAGATGCAGGACTGGAATAGGAGAAATAAACATGTTGGGACGAATTATCTGTGTGGCAGTCGGCTATCTGTGCGGGCTGTTTCAGACAGCTTATATCTACGGGAAATCAAAAGGGATCGATATCAGGGAAAAGGGCAGCGGCAATGCGGGCACCACGAACACGCTGCGGACTTTCGGCGTGAAGGCCGGCGTGCTGGTGCTTTTCGGTGATATTTTAAAGTGTGCTGTGGCGTGTATTCTGGCGCGGTTTGTGATTGCGCCGCGGCTTGGGCCGGATGTAAACTACCTGTTTGTGCTGTATGCGGCGGCAGGGGCGATCCTGGGGCATAATTTTCCCTTTTATATGAATTTCAGGGGCGGCAAGGGGATTGCGGCGACTGCCGGACTGATCATCTGTTTCCACTGGAGCTTTTTTATTATGGGTGTTATCGTGTTCTTCGGCACATTTTTTACAACCCACTATGTGTCTCTGGGCTCTCTCCTTGTCTATGCGGGTTTTATGATCCAGATTATCATAGAGGGACAGATGGGCGTTTTCGGGATGTCCCAGGCGGCACTGAATGAGATGTATATTGTCTCGGGGGTTCTGGCACTGATGGCTTATTATAAGCACCGGGAAAATATAAAGCGGCTGGGAAAGGGAGAGGAACGCAAAACCTATTTAAAGAAAAAGGAAGAAAAACAGAACTAAAAGAGCAGTAAACAAAACTATAGTATTTCAGACGGAGAGAAGGAAAAAACATGGCAAAAATAGGACTGATCGGAGCAGGAAGCTGGGGGACGGCGATCTCCAAACTGGCAGCGGACAACGGACATGACGTAGTAGTCTGGTCTATCGTGAAAGAAGAGATCGAGATGCTGCGGAAAAACAGGGAACATCTGGACAAACTGCCGGGAGTAAAGCTGCCGGAAAATATTTCTTATACGACGGAATTGAGGGATGCGATAGACGGGATGGATCTGTGCATTCTGGCAGTTCCTTCGCCCTTTACGAGGAGCACGGCGGCAATGATGAAACCTTTTGTGAAAGAGGGGCAGATCCTTGTCAATGTGGCAAAGGGCGTGGAGGAAAAAACGCTGATGACACTCTCGGAGATCATAGAGGAGGAAGTGCCCGGCGCGGATGTGGCAGTGCTCTCGGGACCTTCCCATGCGGAGGAAGTGGGAAAGGGAATGCCCACAACGATCGTAGCCGGCGCCAGGTCAAAAAAGACCGCTGAATATATACAGAATCTGCTGATGAACAAAGTGTTCCGGGTTTATACGAGCCCGGATATGCTGGGAATCGAACTGGGCGGCGCGCTGAAAAATGTGATTGCGCTTGCCGCAGGTATTGCGGACGGCCTTGGCTGCGGCGATAACACAAAGGCGGCGCTGATCACCCGGGGCATGACCGAGATCGGCAGGCTGGGGCTTGCCATGGGCGGAAAGCTGGAGACTTTCTGCGGGCTCACCGGCATCGGGGATCTGATCGTCACCTGTGCGTCCATGCATTCCCGCAACAGGCGCGCCGGTATTTTGATCGGACAGGGAAAAAGTATGCAGGAAGCCATGGATGAAGTGAAACAGGTGGTAGAGGGAGTGTACTCCGCAAAGGCGGCTATGGGGCTTGCCGGAAAGTATGACGTGGAAATGCCGATTATAGAACAGGTGAATCTTGTATTGTTTGAAGGAAAGCCGGCGGCGCAGGCGCTGGATGAGCTGATGGTGCGGGATAAGAAGATTGAGATCAGTACGGGGTGGTAAAATATTATGAGATGCGGCAGGTGTGGGAAGAACTTCGATGAGGAGATGTACAGCAGGATCTGTCCGAAGTGCGGATTTTTTCAGAACAAACGGGCGGAGGTTGATGTAAGTCAGTATTTCAGCGCCAGGTTTGAAGATGACAAAAAGGTATCCACTGCGGCGCAGGCGGCGAGGCAGCATGACAGACTGCATGAGATGTATGATAAGTATAATATGCATAAGCCCATGGCACGGCAGGGACAGGGCGGCTTCCCCGGGCAGAAAAATTACGGTCAGGCAAAACTGTACGAAGAGAAGAAAAAGAGGAACTTCCTTGTGCCGGTATTTGCGGCGATCATGGTGCTTGCGGTGGCCGGCACCGCCGCTTTGTGCAATGTGAAAAAGCAGCAGGTAATGGAAAATTATCAGACATTGGAATATGAACGGCAGACGGCGGGAGTGGGTGAGCTTTTTGAGATAAGCGGCTGGCTTTTAACGGTGAGAGAGGTGAAAGCCATGGAGATGAGCAGCCTGCCGGCAGGGGAAAAGTTGGTTGCGGTATCGGTGGAGATACTGCCTGCGAATGAAGACAGCGAGTACCAGGAATCCGCTACGGTGTATGTTTTTGACGGCGTCTCCTGCAAAGAATATCTGGACAGCTATGTCGTGGAGGATGATATCTTCGGCGGTGCATATTTTGAGGAATCCGATCTGACGGAGGAAGATATATTGGATGGACTTTATTCCATGCAGGAGTCTATGGGGGCGGAGATTCTGACCGGGTACAATTATCTGGGTTACGGTTCCAAGAATGGAAGGATGGGCGCTTTTTATTTTCTGGTGGATGAAGCGGCGGATGAGATTACCATATCTTTTGATGAGACAAACGAGGAAAACGATATTTCCATCCTGCAAAAAAGGGTGAGCGTTCCACTGCAGCTCGGGGAGGATGAAGCATGACAAAGAAGGTAAATATAATATTTGGCGTCATCTGCGGAGTGGTGATCATATTTTGCGCTTTCTTTTATTCCGTTTATGTAAGCCAGATATATTATGATATCCAAAATCCTTATCCGACGGTGGAAGATTACAGTGCGAAGGTTGTGAAGGAAGCACCGGAGGGATATCTTACATATTCGGATGACGACGGTGGGAAAGTGGTAGAGGTTTCCTGGTATTTCACCAACACGGTCAATGAGAAGATATATATGGATATCATGTATATCGGCGCCGATTATTATGATGAAAATGGCGGCTGGCTCTATGTGATGGAGCGGGAGGAAGGATATTCGGCCATTTCAAAATATGATAACAGACGAATACTGCCGCCGGGAGAGCATGTCATTGTGAAGGAATATGTGCAGGTGCCGGAGGATGTGCAGGAGATAGAGGCATATTTCGGTTCCGGCTACGGACAGGGAACCCGGAAAGGGTATCGGATCACTTTTTAAAGCCGTTTTTTGCCCACCGGCGTAAGATTCAGACCGTAAACCTAATAAAAATAAGAATGAAAATCTGCGGGCGGCACATCTTTCGCAGATAGATCTCAGGAGAAAAGATGTGCAGAAAGAGGAAGAGAATGAATCAGGGATTTAACAGTACCAACCAGTATGTAGCATCGAGGGAGCTGATGGACGGCGTAAATGTGGCGATTGCTCTGCAGAAACCCCTGCTGATCAAGGGGGAGCCCGGTACGGGTAAGACGATGTTGGCGGAGGCGGTGGCGAAGTCGCTGGGAAAGAAGCTGATCATCTGGAATATCAAGTCCACAACAAAGGCGCAGGACGGGCTTTATATGTATGATACGATCCAGCGTCTCTACGACGGACAGTTCGGTGAGGAGGGCGTGGACGATATCGCCCGCTATATCAAGCTGGGGAAGCTGGGAGAGGCCTTTGATTCGGAGGAGCAGGTGGTGCTTCTGATTGACGAGATCGACAAGGCGGATCTGGAGTTTCCAAACGACCTGCTCTGGGAGCTGGACCAGATGGAATTTTATATTCATGAGACAAAACGCACGGTGAAGGCAAAACATCGTCCGATTGTGATCATTACGTCCAACGCGGAGAAGGAACTGCCGGACGCGTTCCTGAGAAGATGTATCTTCCATTACATCGATTTCCCGGATAAGGAGCTGATGGAAGAGATTGTAAAGACACATTATCCCGATGTGGAAGAGAATCTGATGAAACAGGCGATGGAGATCTTCTACGATATCCGTGCGATGCGCGATATCCGTAAAAAACCCAGTACTTCGGAACTGATCGACTGGATCAACGCGCTGCAGATCGGCGGCATCCCGGCGGATGTGCTGCGCGCGAAGATGCCGTTCCTCGGCGTTGTCGTAAAGAAGGATGAGGATCTGGAGACAGTACGCCAGCACGGCATCTGATCCGGGTGTGGAACTGAAAACAGCATCTTTTCAGATGCGGAACTGAAAACAGCATCTGAGCGAACAGTGTCCAGAGGATTTCCAGACGTGAAAACGGCTGGAAATGGCTCTGCGTTTCTGACACTGGAAGATCAGATGCGGAACTGGAAACAGCATCTGAGCGAACAGTGTCCAGAGGATTTCCAGACGTGAAAACGGCTGGAAATGGCTCTGCGTTTCTGACACTGGAAGATCAGATGCGGAACTGGAAACAGCATCTGAGCGAACAGTGTCCAGAGGATTTCCAGACGTGAAAACGGCTGG
>OFEY01001909.1_pt1 | contig 12337 bp, 9 predicted proteins | sample 1521251 | NCBI WGS metagenome assembly OFEY01 (sample SAMEA3504100, study PRJEB24116) | mouse gut metagenome | biome: mouse gut; feature: mouse-associated habitat; material: faeces | place: Denmark | collected 2011
AAGTTTTATCTTTGCTGCCGAAAAACAATTCTAAATTCAAGTTTTTCAAATTGCCTTGCAACTTGAAATCTTGATGTTTATGGCGCTTTCAGCGCAGTTTATGTAGTTTAAAAAAGTTTAGATTTACCAATATGTGTAGCTAAACTCCCTGACCGCGTTAAACTCATAATAAACAAGTTTCGCTTGCGAAACTTAATTTATCACCTTAAATACCTTTACCACAATGATTATCGGCATTCCAAAAGAAATCAAAAACAACGAGAACCGCGTCGGCATGACGCCCTCGGGTGTGAAAGAACTGGTAAGACACGGCCATACCGTGTATGTGCAGCACACAGCCGGCGAAGGAAGCGGCTTCTCCGATGAGGCCTACGTCAAGGCCGGCGCCACCATCTTGCCCGGCATTGCCGATGTCTATGGGGCAGCCGATGATTATCAAGGTCAAGGAGCCTATCGAGCCTGAATATGCGCTTGTGCGCCCGGGTCAGGTGCTGTTCACCTACTTCCATTTCGCCTGCGACCGCGCACTCACCGACGCCATGCTTGCCTCGGGGGCTACCTGCATTGCCTACGAGACTGTCACTGACCGCAGCGGCCATCTGCCCCTGCTCATACCTATGAGCGAGGTTGCCGGCCGCATGAGTGTGCAGGAGGGCGCGCGCTTCCTTGAGAAGCCTCAGGGCGGCAAGGGTATTCTCTTGGGCGGCATCCCGGGCGTGAAGCCGGCCAAGGTGCTCATTCTCGGCGGCGGCGTGGTAGGCCGCAACGCTGCCCTCATGGCTGCCGGCCTCGGAGCCGATGTCACCATCACCGATATTTCGCTGCCTACGCTGCGCCACCTTTCGGAGGTTATGCCGGCGAATGTGAAGACGCTGTTCTCCTCACGCCACAATATAGAGCAGGAGCTGCCGGCGGTAGACCTCGTGATAGGCTCGGTGCTTATCCCCGGCGCCAAGGCTCCTCATCTTATCACACGCGACATGTTGGCGCTCATGCGTCCGGGCACGGTGCTCGTCGACGTCGCCATCGACCAAGGCGGCTGCTTCGAGACCTCGCATGCCACCACTCACTCCGACCCCATATATACGGTTGACGGCATTGTGCACTATGCCGTGGCCAACATCCCCGGCGCTGTGCCCTTTACCTCTACACTCGGCCTCACCAACGCCACCCTTCCCTACGCGCTCCGCCTTGCCGACAAGGGCTGGCGACGCGCATGTGCCGACGACCCCGGGCTTGCCGAGGGCGTCAACATCACCGACGGCAAGGTCACCTATCCCGGCGTGGCCGAGGCTTTCGGAATGACATGCTTTAAGATTGATTTTTAAGTTTAAGGTTGGTGGTTGGTGGGGTTTGGTTGGTGGTGTGTGGTTGGTGGGCAGCGAGTTAGTTTTTGATGTATCAGCAGTAATTCGCTGCCCACAAACCACCAACTACCAACCATTGCCTACCAACCACTGCCCACAAACCACCAACTACCAACCATTGCCTACCAACCACTGCCTACCAACCACCAACAACAAATATGTTAAAAATCGGCTTTCAGGGGCCGATTTTTTAATTTTCTATTGCCCGAAATGACAAAAAGCTATAACTTTGTATTATAAAAATCGTCACTTCCGCAGCACAGAGAGTATTGCAAGGACGACAGCAGCCCCGGTGGAGCACCCTCGCAGGTGCCTGACGATGGAATAGCCTGATCGGCAATGGGCGCTGTCAATCAAGAGCTTGCGACACTCGGCGCGGAGCCGCTGCCAGACAGTCATCGACGGGTAGGAGTTCTTCCACCCCGGGATTATCTTTTTTGTATAACGCCAAGCTTTCAGTAATCGCGACCTAAGTCGAAAAGCAGGCAGACATGGCAGGCAGACCTTTGATTGCTCAATATCGATTTGAGCAATACCTAATGCTTATGCCATGATACAAAAAATCCCGTCACACTCTCCCCTCTTCAGCTTTTCGACTTTCATTGCACTATCGATTGCCGGCGTTGTAACTGACGCACCGACAAACCAATCAACAGATACACTACGCAATGAAAAGACTTATCAAATCTATCCTTACCATAGCGGCCATCGCGGCCATATCACTCAGCGCCACAGCGCGGACTTCCTACCGCGGATTTGTGGACATCGACCCCACAATTGCCATATCATACAGTTCGGTCAACCCTTCCGAATGTACCCTCTACGACAAGCCCGCAGACTTCAACGTCATGTTCACCACAACCCACGGCGTTCAGCTCAACCGCCACTTCTTCATAGGAGCCGGTGCAGGATTCATTTTAGGTACATCAGATGGAAAAGCTCGCAGAATCAACCCCTCACAACCGGATTCTGAGACAGCTACAGAACTCAACCTCTACGTTCCGGCTTTTGTCGCCGCCCGTTGGGACTGGAACATTGCAGCAAAAGTATCACCCTTCGTTTCATGCAAACTCGGCTATAGCCTCGGCGTAGCTGAGAATGGCTCTTATAATGTGGTTGGACCGGACGGCTACGGGGTAGGCGCATTAGAGGCCAATTCCGGATTTTTCTATCAGCCCACTGTAGGTGTACGTTTCCGTCTACACCACCATGTAGGACTTAATCTTGGTCTTACCTTATATCCGTCATATTACAAAACCGATGTTGACGACGGCGGACAATACGGCAAAGGTTTCTCCGCCACCTACTCACGTCTGAACTTCGGCCTCAACCTCGGCATAGATTTCTAAAGACCTTAAGGCACGAAGCCAAACAAGCACCTATTGATGAAGAAACTGTTAACTCTTATTCTTTTTACCCTCTCCACCGTCGCGGCTTTCGCCGGCAAGGATGTGGTGATTGACGGCGTGCGATTCTCACTGATGGGCAACAACACCATCAAGTGCTCGGCCGCCGACAAGAAAGGGCTCGTAGATGTCGTCATCCCGGCAAAAATCGAAATCGAGGGCCTGCCATATCTCGTAGTCGAAATCGACAAAGAGGGCTTCAAGGGCTGCAAGAACCTGCGCTCGGTGGTGGTGCCGAATACACTTAAGACTATCCGCGAGTGCGCTTTCTGGAATTGCCCGGCACTGGAGAGCGTGGTATTGCCGGATGAGTGCGAGGTGGAGATATCGAAGGGCAGCTACGGCTACGACCGCTTCGGCGTGTTCCATGAGTGCAAGGCGCTCAAACGCATGCGCGGCACCACCAAGATGTATCCCGACTACTTCACCCTGACCGCGCTCTACGACTGCAAGGAAGTGCCGGCCTACGATATCATCCGCAGCCTCGACGACGCCAAACGCCGCGCGGCGACAGTCAACACCAATTTCGCCGACTTCGCGACAGCCCGCGTGAAGAAGCCGGTAGAAGACTGGCAGCGCCGCAAGGTCTACGAGACCATGGCCCAGTGGGAGGCGCGCGTCACCGAGGCCAACCGCACCAAGATGATTGACGAGGCGATAGCCGAATCGCGTGCTGAATTTATCAAGACTTTCGCCCCAATGGCTGTCAAAGGCGTGATAGAGGAGTATAACGCCGACTATGGCTTCTACTCGATCTATCTCGGCGAATTCGGCACGGTGTATGCCTCAGTGCCTGCCGGCGAGGCCAAAGACTTCGCCGAGCGCTGGAAAGAGGTGGTGATAAAGCCTGAATTCGGTATTCTCGACAATGCCTTGGGCATACTGTCGTGCAGCTTCGAGCTTGGCGACAAGGTGTATAAGTCGCCTTCGTCGTATACCGACGATGATTTCAGCCCCATCGCCATGACTGTGACCCCGCTCTCGGCAGTGCGCGAGTATGAGCTCGCCGCAGCCCGCCGCAGCGAGGCCAAGGAAGAGAAGCGCAGCTACGAGACGGATATCATCGATATCGACATACCGGGCGCCGAGAGCGACAACCCGCGCACATTTGCCGTGATTATCGGCAACGAGAACTATCAGCGTGTGGCCCATGTAGACTATGCGATGAACGACGCCCGCATATTCGCCAAATATTGCGAGCGCACCCTCGGCATACCCGAAAGCAACATCCGCACCTACTACGACGCCACCTTCGGCGACATCCTCGCCGCCATGGACGACGTCAAGAATATCGCGGACGCATTCAACGGCGACATTGACATAATCTTCTACTACGCCGGGCACGGCATGCCCGACGAAAGCAACCGTAACGCCTTCCTCATACCAATCGACGCCACCGGCACCCAGCCCGAAGCCTGCTATCCGCTGAGCCGTCTCTACGGCCAGCTCAGCGAGCTGAAGGCCAAGTCGGTAGTGGCGTTTATCGACGCATGCTTCAGCGGCTCGCTCCGCGGTGATGGCATGCTCGCAAGCGCACGCGGCATAAAAATCAAACCGCGTGAAATACCTGCCAAGGGCAACTTGGTGGTACTCTCGGCCGCCTCCGGCGACCAGACGGCTTTCCCCTACCATGAAAAGGGGCACGGCCTTTTCTCCTACTATCTGATCAAGAAAATCAACGAATCGAAAGGAGAGGCCACTCTTGGCGAAATCGCCGACTATGTGTCGTCGGAGGTAGCCAAGCAGGCGGTAGTCGTCAACCAAAAGCCGCAGACACCGGGCGTGAAAGCCTCGCTCGACCTCGGCACAGCATGGCGCGAGCTCAGACTCCGCCCGTAAGAAGTATATTGTAAGCAAGCAGGAGGCTATGCCACTTCAATTTGGCATGGCCTCCTGTTGTGCGTGTATGCCCCGAACGGGCTACGCCCGTTCCCTCGACGAAAGATGACAAACCGACATATTATTTTTGTGAAAAATAATTTTTGCAGAAAATAATTTATTATTATTTTTGCAGAAAATAATTTTTGTAAAAAATAATCTATGGAATTTCTTGACCGCAAAGAAGAGATAGCCGAGTTGCGACGTGTACTCGACAGTGACACGTCGCCAAAATTTGTCGTTGTCTTCGGTCGTCGCCGATTAGGTAAATCTACCCTTATCAAGCGGGTATTAGGGCGCGAGGATATCTACTATATGGCCGGCGATCTGGTAGACAAGGTGCAGCTTGAAATGCTGCAGGAAGTGCTTGCTCAAAAATTCCCTGAAATAGGCCTGGCAGATTTCGCAGGATGGGAGGAACTCCTGCTGATGGTAAACCGGCTAACAGAAAAGCAATTCACCCTTTGCCTCGATGAATTTCCATACATGGTGAAACACTCACCGGAATTGCCGTCGGTGATCCAACGCCTCATCGACAGCAAGACACTTAAATACAATCTTGTGATATGCGGCAGCTCCCAGCGGATGATGCAAGATATGATTCTCAGCCAAACAGAGCCTCTCTACGGGCGCGCCTCGGCCATCATAGACGTGCGGCCCATACCACTGCCTTACCTACAGGAAGGTCTTCATCTTGACCCTATATCTACGATAGAAGAATATAGCGTATGGGGCGGTGTGCCAAGGTATTGGGAGCTCCGCGAAGAATACGGCACACTGTCAGAGGCCTTCAGAGGCATGCTATTAGGCCCGGTTACAGTGCTTTACGATGAGCCTAAGAAACTTTTTCTTGACGATATGACAGCCACCGTGCAATCAGAGTCGCTTATGGCTGTGATAGCCGGGGGAGCAAACCGCCTGTCGGAGATAGCAGCCCGTATGGGCCGCGAAGCCACATCGCTCTCGGCACCGCTCGACAGACTGATTCAGATGAGCTATATACGCCGCGAGATTCCTTTTGGCGAAAGCCCTAAAAAATCAAAGAAGGGAGTATACCGTATCAACGACCCGATGATGGATTTCTATTACACATTCATAATGCCCAATATGTCGGCACTCGCCCGCGGCAGGAAAAATCTTGTGATGGAGATTATCGACTCATCGATGAATGAATATGTGGCCGGCCATTGGGAGAATCTTTGCCGCGAGGCGGTGAGTGGCAACCGACTCTTCGGCCACCGCTGGGGCGAGGCCTCAAGGTGGTGGGGAACAGTGGCCGACAAAGAAAAAGGGACATTCAGAGAGATGGAATTTGACGTGATGGCCGAGTCGACCGACGGAAAAGCCCTGCTCATAGGTGAATGTAAATGGACAAATCCGGAGATAGCCGGTGAACTATACCGCAAACTTCAAGACAAGATATCGCTGCTTCCGGCTGCTTGGGGTAAAGAAATAGTGGTTGTGCTGTTCTTGAAAAACGAGCCCAAAGACAAAGCCGGAGATATCAACATACTCTATCCTCAGGATGTGATAGAGATGATGTATGGAGATTAAGAGCTTGTTTAAAAAAGAAACTTAAACAAGCTCTAAATTTGGCTCTTTCGAATTTTGTGCGTAACTTTGTGGAGTTATAACCCAATCACGTGATATGAAATATCTTCTTTATGCAGCTTGCGCGGTAGCTCTGGCCGGAGCCTGCACGAGCAACACGCACAAAAACCCGTTCCTTTCGGCGTATACCACGCCCTACGAGATACCTCCGTTCGACAGTATCTCCTACAGTGACTATCTGCCCGCCCTCGAAGCCGGCATTGAGCAGAAAAAGGCTCAGATCGATTCTATCGTAAGCAATCCTGAGCCTGCCACTTTCGAAAACACCATCATGCCCCTTGAGCGCTCGGGAGAGATTCTCGACCGCGTGGCAACCGTATTCTTCGCTCTCGATGAGTCGAACTCTTCGCCTGAGATGGTAGAGATCGCCGAGACTTTCTATCCCAAATATTCGCAGTTCGGCGACGAGATGACGATGAACGACGCTCTCTTCCAGCGTATCAAGACCGTATATGACAACCGCGAGGGCCTCGACCCCGACCAGCGCCGTGCCGTAGAGTCTTACTACAAAAACTTCGTGCGCAACGGTGCCCTCCTTGAAGCCGACAAGAAAGAAGAGCTCAAGGCTGTCAACACCGACCTCGCCAACCTCTACCTCACCTTCAATAAGAATCTTCTCAACGCCACCAACGCTTTCGAAATCGTGGTTGAGGACTCGGCACGTCTTGCCGGCCTTCCCCAGTCGAGCATAGCACAGGCTGCCGACGAGGCCAAGAGCCGCGGCATGGAGGGCAAGTGGGTGTTCACGCTCCACGCACCGAGCCGTCTGCCCCTGCTGCAGTTCGCCGACGACCGCGACCTGCGCCAGCAGATGTATGAGGGCTACACAAACCTCGCATTCGACGGCGAATACAGCAACCAGCCTGTAATCAACAAGATACTTCAGGCCCGCACCCGCAAGGCCGCTCTATTGGGCTTCAAGGACTATGGCTCGTATATGACCGACAATGTCATGGCCAAGACCGTAGACAATGCAGAAGACCTGCTGATGAAAATATGGGAGCCTGCAGTAGCCCGCGTGCACGAGGAAGTGGCTGAAATGCAGAGCTATGCCAACAACCACGGCGACAATATCACCATCGCTCCGTGGGATTACTACTACTACGCCGAGAAAGTGCGCAAGGAAAAATATGACCTCGACGAGAATGAGGTGCGCCAGTATTTCGCCCTCGACTCGGTGCGCAACGGTATTTTCTCTATGGCAGAGCGTCTCTACGGCGTTAAGTTCACCGAAATGCCCGACGCCCCCAAATATTACCCCGAGGTTAATGTTTATGACGTCACCGACGCCAACACCGGCGAGCACATCGCAGTGTTCATGACCGACTACTATCCCCGCGCCTCGAAGCGTCAGGGTGCATGGATGAGCGAATTCAAAGGCTCATGGGAGAAAGAAGACGGCACATCGTCGCGCCCGATTATCTACAACGTGGGCAACTTCTCGCGCCCCAGCGGCGACACCCCCGCCCTGCTCACCATCGATGAGGTTGAGACAATGTTCCACGAGTTCGGCCACGGCCTCCACGGCATGCTCAGCAAGGCACGCCTCAAAAGCCAGGCCGGCACCAATGTAGACCGCGACTTCGTAGAACTTCCCTCGCAGATCCATGAGCACTGGGCATTCGAGCCCGAAATGCTCCGCAGCTATGCCCACCGCTGGGACAACGGCGACACCATCCCCGACGCACTTATCGCCAAAATCGAGGCAGCAGCCACCCACAACCAAGGTTTCACCACCTCAGAGCTTGTAGGCGCCGCACTCCTTGACCTCCAGTACGGCAAGCTCAACACCACCGAAGACATCGACATCGCCGCATTCGAGCAGCAGGTAAGCGAGGCACTCGGCATGCCGGCAGAGCTCACCTACCGCTACCGCTCGCCCTACTTCAAACACATCTTCGGCAGCGACGGCTATGCCTCGGGCTACTACACCTACCTCTGGGCAGAGGTGCTTGACTCCGACGGCTTCGAGCTCTTCAAAGAGAAAGGTATCTTCGACCCCGAGACAGCACAGAAATTCAAAGAGAACGTGCTTGAGAAAGGCGGCTCTGTAGACCCCATGGAGCTTTATGTGAACTTCCGGCCACGAGCCATCGGTCGACGCCCTGCTTCGCAACCGCGGCCTCGCACCCAAAGCAAAAGTCAACCTCAACAACAAATCAGGTAAATAATATTTGTCAGCGGTCTTTAACGGATTAAAGGCCGCTGATATTCAACTGTTTGAGATATTTAAATCATCTATATGTATAGAAGCAATACATGCGGCGAACTCCGCCTTAGCGACCAAGGCAAAGAAGTTACCTTGGCCGGCTGGGTGCAGCGCGCCCGCAAAATGGGAGGTATGACCTTCGTAGACCTCCGCGACCGCTACGGCATTACACAGGTTGTATTTGACAACGACCACAATGCCGCCCTCACCGAGGCCGCCAACCGCCTCGGCCGTGAATTTGTAGTACAGGTAAAAGGCACGGTTGCCGAGCGCACCGCCAAGAACCCGCAGCTTCCTACCGGCGACATCGAGATTATCGCCAACGAGCTCACCATCCTCAACCCCAGCGAAGTGCCGCCTTTCACCATCGAAGACGACAGCAACGGCGGCGACGACCTGCGCATGCGCTACCGCTATCTCGACATCCGCCGCACACCTGTGCGCCGCAACCTTGAGCTGCGCCATCAGATGACCATGGAGGTACGCCGCTACCTCGACAGCAAGGGCTTCCTCGAAATCGAGACTCCCATGCTGGTGGGCTCCACCCCCGAGGGCGCCCGCGACTTCGTAGTGCCCTCGCGCATGAATCCCGGCCAGTTCTACGCCCTTCCCCAGTCGCCCCAGACACTCAAGCAGCTGCTTATGGTGAGCGGTATCGACCGCTACTTCCAGATTGTGAAGTGCTTCCGCGACGAAGACCTCCGCGCCGACCGCCAGCCCGAGTTCACCCAGATCGACTGCGAGATGAGCTTCGTAGAGCAAAACGACATCATCGAGCTCTTCGAGGGCATGGCCAAACATCTCTTCAAAGTTATCCGCGGCGTAGAGCTCACAGAGCCTTTCCAGCGCATGCCTTGGGCCGACGCCATGAAATATTACGGCAGCGACAAGCCCGACCTTCGCTTCGGCATGAAGTTTGTAGAGCTTATGGACGTGCTTAAAGGCCACGGCTTCAGTGTATTCGACAATGCCGCATATATCGGCGGTATCTGCGCTACCGGCGCGGCCCACTACACCCGCAAGCAGCTCGACGCCCTCACCGAATATGTTAAGCGTCCCCAGATCGGCGCCAAAGGCATGGTATATGCCCGCGTGGAAGAAAACGGCAATGTGAAATCGAGCGTCGACAAATTCTACAGCCAAGAAACCCTGCAGGAAATGGCCAAGGCCATGGACGCCAAACCCGGCGACCTTATCCTGATTCTCAGCGGCGACGACGTGATGAAGACCCGCAAACAGCTCTGCGAGCTGCGCCTCGAGATGGGTCGTCAGCTCGGCCTGCGCGACAAGGATAAATTCGCCTGCCTGTGGGTGGTTGACTTCCCCATGTTCGAGTGGAGCGAGGAAGAGCAGCGCCTGATGGCCATGCACCATCCCTTCACCCATCCCAAGGATGAGGATATCCCCATGCTCGACACCGACCCTGCGGCAGTGCGCGCCGACGCCTACGATATGGTAATCAACGGTGTGGAAGTAGGCGGTGGCTCTATCCGTATCCACGACAGCGAGCTTCAGGCCAAGATGTTCGAGATTCTCGGTTTCACCCCCGAGAAGGCACAGGAGCAGTTCGGCTTCCTGATGAACGCCTTCAAATACGGCGCTCCCCCTCACGGCGGCCTCGCCTACGGTCTTGACCGCTGGGTGAGCCTCTTTGCAGGTCTCGACAGTATCCGCGACTGTATCGCATTCCCCAAGAACACTTCGGGCCGCGATGTAATGCTCGACGCCCCCGCCTGCCTCGACCAGAAGCAGCTCGACGAGCTCTGCCTCGCCCTTACCGAACCTAAAAAGAAATGAAACTAAGCGCGATACTTGAAGTCCTCGACAGCTTCGCCCCGCTTGCCATACAGGAGAAGTGGGACAACAGCGGGCTGCAGATCGGCCTGCCCGACGGCAACGGCGAGGTGACAGGCGTGATGATATGCCTCGACACCACCGAAGCCATCGTGGCAGAGGCCATCGAGCGCGGCTGCAACCTCATCGTAAGCCATCATCCGCTGATATTCAAGGGCTTCAAACATCTCACCGGCTCTACGCCGCAGGAGTGTGCCGCAGCTGCCGCCATCCGTGGCGGCGTGGCGGTATACTCCTCGCATACCAGCCTCGACTCCACCATCGGCGGCATTTCATACGCCATGGCGGAGAAACTTGCCGCCACGGTGCAAGGAGTGGTGTCGGCAGCCGATGTAGAATACTTCTCGGTGCGGGTGATATGCCCGCGGCGTGTGTCGGCCGACGTGCGCCTCGTGCTTCTCGACCAAGAAGACTCATGCACCTACGCCGACATCGAAGGCGAGAGCATGGCCGACAAGGCATTTGACCCCGCCAAGGGCATAGACCTGCGCCACGAACCGCTCACAGCGGTAGAGGTGGAGGTCGACAGCCTCAGACTCGGCAAGGTGCTCCGCTCGCTCGCCGGCATGCCCGATTATGAGTCGATGAGCGTCAGCACCACCCTGCTTCGCGCCCGCAGCACCGACTACGGCCTCGGCGTCTATGCCACACTGCCGGGCGAGGGCATGAGCGGCGCAGAGTTTATTGAGGCTCTCCGCAAGGCTTTCGGCACACCGGTGATAAAAGCCTCTGCGGCCTACGAGCCCGGCATGAAGATCCGCCGTGTAGCCCTCTGCGGAGGTTCGGCACCCGATTTCATCGCCCGCGCGGCGGCTGCGGGAGCCGACGCCTACGTCACCGCCGACGTACGCTATCACGACTTTGCAAATGCCGCCGACATGGCAATGGCCGTATTCGACGTAGGGCATTTTGAGAGTGAATATTGCGCAAAAGACATTTTTTATCACGTAATTACAAAAAAATTCGCTAACTTTGCAGTCTATAAATCGGAAAAAGAAACAAATCCGGTAAAGTACCTGTAATCATCTATGGCAACAGATAAGAAACCCGAAGCTCCGCGCCCAGTAGAAGAGCGCCTCAAGACCCTGTTTGAGCTCCAGACTATCCTTACCGAAATCGACCGCATACGCAATGTGCGCGGCGAGCTCCCCAAGGAAGTGCAGGATCTCGAAAACACCATCACAGGCCTCCACTCGCGTATCACCCGCTTTGAAGACGAAATCGAAGGTCTCAAGGCAAAGCGCGTCGCCGAGCTCAACAAGATAGAAAACAAGAAACTGCTCATTGCCCGCTACCGCCAGCAGCTCGACAATGTGCGCAACAACCATGAGTTCGACAATCTCAACAAGGAAATCGAATACGAGAACCTCGAGATCGAACTTGGCGAGAAGACCGTAGGCGAAATAGAGCGCTCTATCGACAACCGTCTTGCCGACATCGAGAACACCAATCAGGAGATTGCCGACCAGACCCATATCCTCAACGAGAAAAAAGACGACCTCGACAACATCGTGAGCGAGACCCGCTCGGAAGAGGAAAATCTCATCGCCCGCTCCAAGACCCTCGAGCCCCTCGTTGACGAGCGCACACTCACAGCCTTCAAGCGTATCCGCAAGAACGCCCGCAACGGCCTCGGCATCGTAGTGGTAGACCGCAACGCCTGCGGCGGCTGCTTCAACCGTATCCCGCCCCAAAAGCAGATTGATATCCGCACCCACAAGAAAGTGATTGTGTGCGAATATTGCGGCCGTATCATGATTGACCCCGAACTTGCCGCCGACGCCCGCGCACAACTGCCAAAGTAAGCAGGCTCAGGGAGTCCGGACGCAAAATAACCCTAACCGGGTACACCAAAGCATTCCGCAGGTGTACCCGGTTTGTTATATATAAAGACAACTATAATGCATAGCAGCGATAACGGCGGAAGACGGCGTAGATGTTCGCTGCTATATGTATTAAAGAGATGAAATATAACGCGCTGCGTAGCTGCGCGACATACAAAACAAGTCGCG
>OFEY01001912.1_pt1 | contig 12325 bp, 8 predicted proteins | sample 1521251 | NCBI WGS metagenome assembly OFEY01 (sample SAMEA3504100, study PRJEB24116) | mouse gut metagenome | biome: mouse gut; feature: mouse-associated habitat; material: faeces | place: Denmark | collected 2011
CTGCTCTTGTGTTAACATAAAACTTATCCACATCAAATTGACCAGATCAGTACTATTTTTCTTTTCCACAAAAAGTAATCCACATTTTTCCCTCTTTTTTTATGGAAAACATGTCATTTTTGACGCAGAACACCCTCTTTTCCACATATTTATCCACATATACACATGTGTCAGTTTCTTTTTCAAAAAAAATCACTCATGTCTTTTTCAAAAAAGCAAGTCTTTTTTTATATTTTTTTCGCCGGTTCTTTCTGACTAAAATCAAAATATAAATTATTTTTTCATACAATTTCGACACTATTTTTCACTCCCCTCTGGTACTGTTTTTTCATATGTGCTACAATATCTTGTAGTTGTGCATTATTGACTGATTCGGTACCGTCCCTGATTTACAAACCGGACAATATTATTTTTCTATTATTTACCGTATTGGTCAAAAATAAAATTTTAGAAACGAGGGAAGCATATTATATGTTATTATTAGGTTCACACGTTGGAATGAGTGGGAAGGAAATGTTTTTGGGCTCCGTAAAAGAAGCCCTGTCCTATCATGCCAACACCTTTATGGTCTATACCGGCGCACCCCAGAATACCCGGAGAAAAGAACTCTCCGAACTGAGGATTCCGGAAGCACAGGAGATGATGAAAGAAGCCGGCATAACGCAGTTCATCGTCCACGCGCCTTATATCATCAATCTTGCCAACGCAGTCAATCCCTCCACGTTTGAACTTGCCGTGGAATTTCTGGAAAAGGAAATCACAAGAAGTGCAGGCATGGGAAGCCATATTCTGATACTGCATCCGGGCTCCCATGTGGGAGAAGGAAAAGAAATCGGTATCCGAAAGATCACGGAGGGCTTAAACCGGATCCTGACCGCTGATACACCCCTCTGCATTGCACTGGAAACCATGGCGGGAAAAGGTTCCGAAATAGGGAGTAGTTTTGAAGATCTGGCGGAAATCTATGAAAAAACCATTCACTCGGAAAAATTAAAGGTTTGCATGGATACCTGCCATATGCACGACGCAGGTTATGATGTGATACATAATTTTGACGGGATTTTGACAGAGTTTGATAAACTGCTTGGCATATCCCAGATTGCAGCCGTTCATTTGAATGACAGCAAAAACCCTCAGGGTGCCCGTAAAGACAGACATGCCAATCTGGGAGACGGGTACATCGGATTTGAGGCGCTCTCCTATGTGGCCCACCATCCCGCCCTGGCAGACATCCCCAAGATTCTGGAGACGCCCTATATTCCGCTGGCGGATAATCCCGATAAAAAAGTGCCGCCTTATAAGGAAGAAATTGCAAGGCTGCGGGATGCCGGTTAAGTCCACCTTTTCCAAAATTCCCCCACATGAAATGCCGCATGGTTACAGGTGGTCACCCGGTACTGCTCCCATTCCCTGGGGAACATCCTCTGATAGGAGCGCTGCAAAAAGCGCTCATCCAAAAGCGCCACGATACCGATGTCATCCACGGTACGAATCACCCTGCCCGCCGCCTGCAGCACTTTATTCATCCCCGGGTACTGATAGGCATAGTCAAAACCGTTTTGCGTCTGTTTATCGAAATATTGGCGGATGATCTCCCGCTCGTTGCATACCTGCGGGAGGCCGGTCCCTACAATAATGGCGCCGATCAGCCGGTCCTGCTTTAAATCAATGCCCTCGCTGAAAATCCCGCCCAGCACGCAAAATCCCAGAAGTGATCTCCTGTCGGCCGTCTCTTCCCCTTTGTTCTTCCGCAGCTCGGCCACTTCCTTAGATGGAGCCATTTCCGTCAGTCTCAGATTATCAGTTCCAACCTCCGAAAACCGGCTCAAAAACTCCTCCCGCTCCTTCTCCCCCATATACCCTTCCTGCAAAATACAGATTTCCCGCTCCGCATCAAAAAAAGTTTGCTGATAAGCATCATAAACCTCTCTCAAAAAAGCATGTGAAGGAAAAAAGATCAGATAATTTCCCTGCCTCTGTGCCGTAATCTCCTTAATATAGGAAGCCGCCCTGAAATACTCTCCCGGTCCCCGCCTTGTATATTTGCTGGTGATATCGGAGCCGATAAAAAGTCCCCGCTTTTCAGGCGAAAAAACAGAAGAAGCATATACCTCATAATCCTCTTCACCGCCACCGAGCAGCCCCTTGTAATACTGAATCGGCAGAAAAGTTGCCGAAAACAAAATACTGCTCCTGCCTCGCATCATGCATTCCTCCAGGTTCCCGGAGGGATCGACGCAGAACAGTTTCAATACAAAACTGTCGTCTTTCCGCAGTTCCCCATAAATGACATACTTGTCATTTAACTTGTCATACATCAGTAAAAAGTGCGAAATTTCAAAGTAAAACTCCAATACTTCTTTTCTGACAGGACTGTCATCATAGTCTTCCAGAAACCTTTCCATCTGTGCCGCCAGCTTATTCAGTGGCAGGATAAACGCTTCGACACTCTCCAAAGTCCGATAGTCTTCGCATTCCTTTTTATAGTTTAGAAGCTGTCTGTTACAGCGCTCAAGCAGCGATCCCATCTTTTTATCATACCCCCTGACCACCTTTTTGAGCTTAAGAAAGTCTTCCTTTTTCAGTTCGGCACTGTACATCTCCCGCCCTCTGTCCACCAGATTATGCGCCTCGTCCACCAGAAAAATATACTCCCGCCTGACACCCTCCGCAAAAAATCGCCTTAAGTATACATGGGGATCAAACACATAATTGTAATCACAGATCACTCCGTCCGCAAACAGGCTCATGTCCAGACACATCTCAAACGGACAGACCTGATGCTTCACGGCATATGCTTCTATCAACTCCCTTGTAAAACTGACTTCATGAGTCAACATATCATAAACCGCATCATTTACCCTGTCATAATGCCCTTTTGCATAGGGACATGCCACCGGATTACATTCCGCTTCCTCCAAAAAGCAGATTTTGTCCCGGGCAGTCAATATCACTGTCTTAAACAGCAGCCCCTTATCCCGCAGAATAGAAAAGGCCTCCTCCGCCACAGTCCTGGTAATCGTTTTTGCCGTCAGGTAAAACAGTTTCTCCGCCATCTGCTCCCCCACCGCCTTCACCGATGGAAATATCGTGGATAATGTTTTCCCCACCCCTGTGGGCGCCTCAATAAACAATTTCTTTTTGTGGTACAAGGTCTGATAGACATAAGTGACCAGCTCTTTCTGTCCCTCCCGATAGGGAAAGGGAAAATCAATCTCCCGGATGGACCGCTGCCTTTTTTCCCGCCAGTCTGCCTCATAGTCTGTCCACTTCTGATAAGACCGCATCAGATCCTCAAACCACCTCTCCAGATCCTGAAAGCGGTAGTCCTGAAAGAAATACCGCAGTTCCTCCGTCTCTATATTACAATAGGTCATACGGACACGGATAAAGGGCAGGTTATTCTGCTTTGCATAGATAAAGGCATAGCACTTTGCCTGCGCCAGATGCACCATGACAGGCGCTTTCATCCTGCTGACATCTGCGTAAGTACCCTTGATCTCATCTATGACAACCGTGTCATCTACACTGTCAGGATACGGATTCTGCGGTATGTCTTCCTCCAATCCTGTCAGCTCCTGCCTCAGAAAGCAAAGCTGCCCCTCTATGCCCTTCTCCGCATACATTTTCGCTTCAGCCTTTTTACTGCTTTCTGTTCCATCCCCCGTCCTATTCTCCTCTACTCTCTTTAGGCCGCCCTCCGTACCGCCCCTCACTCCCGGCTCTGCCTTCTGATCAAAACAGCCTTCAAAAGAAACCGGCACTTCTTTCATAATCCGTCTTGCCAACTGCCCATCTATGATGCCGTCCGCTCTGCCCTCCACCAGAATATCATACCTTGGAGTATGATAACTATATTTCAAGTTGACTTCCGCATGATAATCGGCCCCCATACGCCGCTGGAGCATACGATGGATTCTGCCGCCCTCCTGCATTGCCGTATCAGGGGCGGAGGCTTTTCTGTTGTCAATATCTCCGCTGCGCAGAATAAATTCCACCAGATTGCGGACGGATGTGATCACTTCCATGGTTGCTTCCTCTGTATATACGTTGATTCTGTCTTTCCGCTTGCCGCCTTCTTATAATACTATAGTATTATTACAAATCACTATAATAATTTCAGCCCGGACATAATAGTATCTTACCATTAAAGTTTTCTTTTCTCAAGAGCAGCCACAATCTCTTTATGCAGGTATCCACAATACAGGCTTTCCGTCTTAAAAATTTCGTATAATTTCGCTCTTGCCTATACGGATTAAAAGGAGTTTAATAGTACTAAATCAAATACTACCAAAACATTATCATATAATAAGGAAAGGAACCCTCCATGAGCACTATTACCATACCGAAAAACTATCAATCCGAATTAAACCTTCATGACACTCAGGTTGCGATCAAACTGGTCAAAGACTGCTTTCAGGGGCTTCTGACGGAACGTCTCCACCTGCAAAGGGTATCGGCACCATTGTTTGTAACGCCCGAGTCCGGTCTGAACGACAACTTAAACGGCATCGAGCGTCCCGTCGGATTTACGATGAAAGAACAGAACGAGAGACAGGCGGAAGTCGTACAGTCTCTCGCAAAGTGGAAACGCTATGCCCTGAAAAAATACGGCTTCCATTACGGGGAAGGGCTTTATACCGATATGAACGCTATCCGCCGCGATGAGGAAACTGACAACATCCACTCCATCTTCGTGGATCAGTGGGACTGGGAACGGATCATCGATAAAGACGAGCGTACTCTGGATACGTTAAAGAGCGTTGTGCGGGATGTCTATCGTGTACTCTGCAAAACCGAAAAATATATGGCGATCCAGTATGACTACATAACCGAGATCCTGCCGAAGGAAATTTTCTTTATCACAACCCAGGAACTCGAATACATGTATCCCGACGCCACACCAAAGCAGAGGGAATATAACATCACCAAAGAAAAGGGCGCCGTCTGCCTGATGCAGATCGGCGATAAACTGGCATCCGGCGAGCGTCATGACGGCAGGGCTCCGGACTATGACGACTGGGCGCTGAACGCAGATATCATCGTTTATTATCCGGTACTGGATATCGCACTTGAGTTATCCTCCATGGGTATCCGTGTGGATGAGGACTCTTTAAAGGCACAGCTCGCAAAGGCCGGCTGTGAAGAACGCGCCAGGCTCCCCTTCCAGAAAGCTATTCTGGAAAAAGAGCTTCCTTATACGATAGGCGGCGGTATCGGCCAGTCCCGGATCTGTATGTTCTTCCTGCGCAAAGCCCACATCGGGGAAGTACAGAGTTCCATCTGGCCCGAGGAGACCGTGATGGCTATGGCAGAGCGGGGGATAAAGCTGTTGTAAAATGATAGATTCTTTCTACGCGAAAAAAGAGCCGGCGCTTTGCCGGCTCTTTATATATCATCTCTCTTCAGTTCACTATACTGCAACGCCGCAGCAGGAATTTTTACCTTGACACATTCAGTTTTGCCATCAGTGCTTCCTGTAAAACCCTGGACACGTTGATATGTGCTTTTTCCGCTTCCTGATTCAGCCAGTTTGGAAGTGTAACATTTCTTCTCACGGTTTTATTATCTACCCTGCGCCGATACTCCACAAAGTCTATATCCACCAGTGAAACATATCCTTTTCCATCTTCCGCGAATGTTCCTTTTGATGCATCAATGTCATTTAATGCGCTGGGGTTCGGTATATCCTTTCCTTCATCCTCCCGTGTTATTCCTTTTAATCCGATAGCGTCCCTTGCCATATAAACAGCATCTACCATGCCATATCCTTCTGTTAATATCCCCAAATCCGGAACTTCTACCAGTACTGTATCTTTTTCATCATTTAATGGTGTGAATATTACAGGATATATATTTTTCATCTCATAGCCTCTTCTTTCTTTTTAGCTTTATCCGTATACTCATTGAACAAATAGATTTTTATAATCCCCATTTCCTCAATATCGCCTTTGCTAATCTTTCGTTTATCTCCCGGTGCCTTGGCACCTGCTCTTCATCATCTCCTCTGGCATATATGTCATGGTCACTTCCGTGCCTCTTCAGTATAAACCCGCCTTTTTCCAGGCGTTTTATCACTTCTCTTTGCTTCATTATGCCCTCCTTATACACATATAATACACATTATTTACACATTTTTCAATAGTAAATGTGTATTTAATACATATTATCAGGCGCTGCATTATCAGATATACCAATAGTTTAAGATTACCTTAAGCTTTTCCTGCATCTTCCTTAAGCCGGCTATGCTATTATAATCATAACACGACAAGCAAACGGAGGACAATACTATGATATGGACAAGAAAAGAATGTAAAGCATGGGCAAAAGAGGCCCTGCAAAGAAACTATTGGAGGATCGTGCTGGTAGCCTTTCTCGCAATGCTGCTCTTTGGCGGCAGTCCCGGCAGCACAAACTGGGTAAAGATGGGCCTGAAGCAGACCGACACCGCTTCCGATGATTCATCCATGAGCGTTACAACGGAACCTTCCGCAGAAGAAGCTTCCATCACCACAGACCGGACACAACCCCCCCAGGATTCCAGTTTGGTCCCTGAAAAAGTACGAATGGTCGGCATTGTTATCTTTATCCTGATTCTCCTTGTCGTCTTTACTTTTCTGTTTGCATTGCAGGCGCTCCTTTTTAATCCTTTTCTGGTGGGGTGCAGCCGGTTTATGGTAAAAAGCGTCGATGACCGGGCAAAAGTAAAAGAAATAGCATACGGCTTTGACCACTCTTATAAAAATATTGTAAAAACCATGTTCCATTACGATATCTGTATCTTTTTGTGGTCCCTGCTGTTTATCATTCCCGGTTTTTACAAACAATATCAATATCGCATGGTGCCTTATATCCTCGCCGAAACCCCTGATATGGACTACAAAGAAGTACTGCAAAAAAGTACGGACATGATGAGGGGTGAAAAATGGAAAGCCTTTGTACTGGACCTTTCCTTTATCCCCTGGCATATATTCGGTATGATAACATGCGGTATCGCGGAAGTTTTCTATGTCTACCCCTACCATAGCTTGACCTTGGCGGCACTTTATCGTAAGCTGAACTGGAAGAATATGCAGGTGCAGGCACAGCCAGAAGCACTGATGGGTGAAAACAATGACATATAATATTCTGATAGCAGATGACGAACCGGAAATCCGGGAACTTCTGCGTCTGTATCTGGAAAAAGACGGTTATAAGGTACATGAAGCGGCAGGCGGCACCGAGGCGCTTGCCGTATTGAAGCGGGAAAAAATAGACCTGGCGGTCCTGGATATTATGATGCCGGGACCGGACGGCTACCGCGTTTTACAAAATATCCGGGAGCACAGCAATATACCCGTGCTTCTGCTCTCCGCAAAATCAGGCGATTCCGACAAGATCCTGGGACTCGATCTGGGTGCCGACGATTATATCACAAAACCCTTTGTTCCTTTAGAGGCTGTCGCCAGAATACATTCCAACCTCCGCCGCTTTTATGATCTGGGCAGCGGAAAAATCAGTGCGCCGGAAAACGACATTCTGGAAACAAAATCACTGCGGCTGGATTTAAAGAGCTGCCTGCTGTACAGGCGCAATGAAAAAATCGTGCTGACTTCCGTGGAATTTCGGATCATGAAGCTTTTTATGGAAAACCCGGGGAAGGTCTTTACAAAACAGCAGCTCTTCGAGCAGGGCTGGGGAGAATCCTATATGCTCTCCGACAACAATGTGATGGTATGCATTTCCAAACTGCGCGCCAAACTGGATCACGACAACACGGAGTACATCCGCACGATCCGCGGCCTGGGCTACCGTCTGGAAGATGAGGGAAACTGATCTATGCAGAAAAAATCTCTGAAATGGTTTCTGATCAAAAATTTTATGGCCATTTTATTTTTTATCTATATTGCGGAAACGCTGCTTGGCATCCTGTATCGCCGGCTCATCTTTCCGTCTTTAACGGAAGTACTGGAATTGCAGCAGATCACCGTCTCCTCCGGAGGCAGTCTATTCCTATTTATGATACGGCTTCTGCTTTTTTATCTGGTATCCCTCCTGCCCTCCGGCGCTGCGGACTATCTGCAGGGCATACTCACCGATATGACAGGAGACAGCATGCCGATCCGGATTTCCTCCCCATTCTACCAGGGATGGCAGGGCACATTGCTCACCGTTATGTTTCTGTTTCTTTTACTGCTTCTTCTGGGCTTAAGCCTTTTGCCCTACATCGCCGGAGCGCTGCGGTATTACAAAATAGTGACTCTTAAAGTCAATGAACTGCTGGAAGAAGAAAAAGAAAGACAGCTTGCCTTCGATCGCAAAAGGAGCCTCCTGCTGTCCGATATCGCCCACGATATCAAAACGCCGATCACTACGATCTGCGGTTACAGCAAAGCTCTCTCGGAGGGCGTTGCTTCGCCGGAGAAAAGCCGGGATTATCTGGATGCTATTTACGGAAAAGCCATGCGGATCGATGAGCTGATAACCCTGCTGTTTGAATATGTGAAACTGGACAGCGAAGGTTTTTGCCTCCACAAAAAAAGCGGAGATCTGGCGGAACTGCTGCGGGAATCCGTCGCGGCCTTCTACACGGATTTTGAAGAAAAGCATATCACCCTCACCGTGGATATCCCCGAATATCCCGTTCCCTGCGAGATGGATTCCCTTCAGATAGAACGCGCCGCCGCAAACCTGCTCACTAACGCCCTTCGTTACGGAAAAGACGGCGGCAGGGTACTGGTACGATTAAAAAACCATACCATTTCCGTAGCGGATAACGGCAGAGCGATCGATCCTGATTTTGCGGCACGTATTTTTGAGCCCTTTTCCAGAGAGGACACCGCCCGTACCACAAAGGAAGGGAGCGGCCTCGGCCTCAGCATTACCGCTAAGATCATAGAAATGCATGGCGGAAAACTGTCCTTAAACAGCAGTTTCGGGGAGGGCTACACAAAAGCTTTTCAGATAAAAATGCCTGAAAGTTCCCGGTCACAATTTCCGGTTGCATAAAATGCCTCCATGTAATAAACTGAAATCAAAAAAGAACATTTCTGCCGGAACATTCCGGACAGAAAATCAAATGAAGAAAGGATTCCGCACAGGCATCCCGCCTGTACCCGGTGCGTACTATGACAAAGAAATGGTGGCATGACAAAGTGGCATATCAGATTTATCCGAAAAGCTTTTATGATTCCAACAACGACGGCATCGGTGATATCCCCGGTATTATTGAAAAACTGGACTATCTGCACGATCTGGGCGTGGATATCATCTGGCTTTCCCCCTGCTACCCCTCCCCCCTGGCGGATCAGGGCTACGATATCTCGGATTACTACAATATTGATCCCCGCTTCGGCACAATGGAGGATATGGAGAGACTGATCGCCGAAGCGAAAAAGCGGAACATGTATATCCTGATGGATCTGGTGGTAAATCACTGCTCCGATGAACACGAATGGTTCCGGAAAGCCTGTGAAGATCCGGAGGGCAGATACGGCAATTTTTTCTATTTAAGAGATAAAGAAGAGGGAAAACTGCCCACCAACTGGCGCTCCTATTTCGGCGGTCCGGTGTGGGCGGACCTTCCCGGCACAGATAAGCAATACCTCCATGTATTCCATAAAAAGCAGCCCGACCTCAACTGGGAAAATCCCGAGCTCCGAGAGGAGATCTACAAAAATATCAACTGGTGGCTGGAGAAAGGATTGGGCGGTTTCCGCATCGATGCGATCATTAACATCAAAAAAGCACTGCCCTTCCATGACTATGCCCCCGACAGGGAGGACGGGCTCTGCAATGTAAATACCATGCTGAAAGAGACGACCGGCATCGGTGCCTTTTTAGGAGAAATGCGGGACCGCACGTTCCTGAAATACGATGCCTTTTCCGTCGGTGAAGTGTTCAACGAAAAACCCGGAGAACTGCCCGATTTCATCGGTGAAAACGGCTACTTTTCCAGTATGTTTGACTTTAATGCCGCTATCTTCGGCCAAAGTGAAAAGGGCTGGTACGATGCAAAGCCCATCACACCGGAGGATTATAAAAACTGTTGTTTTGAAGCACAGGAAAAAGCGGCAGATATCGGTTTTCTCTCCAATATTATCGAAAACCACGACGAGCCCCGCGGGGTCAGCCGTTATATCCCTGAGGGAGAATGCTGCCCACAGAGCAAGAAGCTTCTTGCCGCCCTGAACTTTATGTTAAGAGGACTGCCGTTTATCTATCAGGGACAGGAGATTGGAATGGAGAATGTACCCTTCTCCTCCATCGATGAAGTGGACGATATCGCCACGCTGGATGAATACCAGGTTGCTCTGGACGCAGGGTTATCTCCTGCCGACGCCTTAAAGGTGGTAGCAAAATTCAGCCGTGACAACGCCCGTACCCCAATGCAGTGGTCCGACGAAGCAAACGCAGGCTTCACCACAGGTAAGCCCTGGTTAAAGGTGAATCCCAATTACACTGCAATCAATGCCAAGAGCCAGCTTAGCGACCCTGATTCTGTCAGAAGCTTTTACAAGAAACTGATCGCCCTGCGCAAGAATCCAGAGTATAAGGAGACGGTTGTTTACGGCGCTTTAGAACCATATCTTGAAGATACCCATAATCTGATGGCTTATTACCGCAAGGGGGATAAGACTCTCCTGGTAATCGGAAACTATCAGATGGAGGCTCAGGCCGTAGAGCTTCCTTCTGAATATAAGAAGGTGTTGCTGAACAACGATGCCGATCTTGCTTTGGAAGGGTTGACTCTGAAGCTAAAGGGATACCAGGTTATTATTTTAGAAATGTAAAAAATATAAATGCTAGAAAGGAATGAGCTTATGAACAAAACATGGTGGAAAGAGGCTGTAATCTATCAGATTTACCCTCGCAGTTTTATGGACAGCAACGGAGACGGAATCGGAGATATCAAGGGAATCACCAGCCGTCTGGATTATCTGAAATACCTGGGAGTCGATGTGCTCTGGCTCTCTCCCATCTACCGATCGCCCAATGACGATAACGGCTACGATATCAGCGATTATCAGGCGATCATGGATGAATTCGGAACCATGGAGGATTTCGATGAGATGCTTTCTGAAGCCCACAAAAGAGGTCTTCGCGTAGTCATGGATCTGGTGGTAAACCATACCTCCGACGAGCACAAATGGTTTATGGAGAGCCGCAAGTCAAAAGAAAACGACTACCGGGATTACTATATCTGGAGAGAGGGAAAGGATGCTCAGACGCCTCCCAATAACTGGGGCTCCTGTTTCAGCGGTTCCGCATGGCAGTATGACGAAGAGACCGCAATGTATTACCTGCATCTGTTCTCCAAAAAGCAGCCGGACCTGAACTGGGATAACCCAAAAGTCCGCGACGAAGTCTTCGATATGATGACCTGGTGGTGTGACAAAGGCATTGACGGATTCCGTATGGACGTGATAAGCATGATCTCTAAGACCGAGGAAATGCCGGACGGCAAAGTGACCGATTTCTACGGCGATTACTCCCCGTACTGCATACACGGCCCTAACATCCACAAATACCTAAGAGAAATGAACGAAAGAGTATTATCCAAATACGACATCATGACGGTCGGCGAGACTCCCGGCGTCACCACCGAACTGGCCAAGCAGTATGCAGGAGAAGACACAAACGAGCTTAATATGGTATTCCAGTTCGACCACGTGGATAACCATGGCAAATACGGCAAATGGGATGACAAGAAATGGCAGCTTACCAAGTTAAAAGCAATCTTAAGCCGCTGGCAGATGGATCTGTACGGCAAGGCATGGAACAGCCTGTTCTGGGACAACCACGATCAGCCAAGAGCCGTCTCCCGCTTCGGAGATGACAGGCCTAAGTACCGTGAAGCTTCCGCCAAGATGCTCGCTACCTGCCTCCATATGATGCAGGGCTCCCCTTATATTTATCAGGGGGAAGAATTGGGGATGACAAACTATCCGTTCCAAAGCCCGGATGATTTCCGCGACATCGAGAGCATCAACGCTTACAAGGAATGGTGCTTAAGCGGACAGGTATCCCATGAAGACTTCTGGCCGTGCATCATCTTCAGAAGCCGTGACAATGCCAGAACTCCGGTACAGTGGGACGACAGCGACCATGCCGGCTTCACTGCCGGGACTCCGTGGATCCCAGTCAATCCGAACTACAAAGAGATCAATGCGAAAGCCGAGACCAAAGACCCGAACTCCGTGTTCCACTATTACAAGAAGCTTATCGCTCTCAGGAAAGAGAATCCGATCATGGTATACGGCAAGTATGAGCCTCTGATGGAAGACAGCGAAGAATTATTCGTCTACACCAGAACCATGGACGATCAAAAACTGCTGGTAGTCTG
>OFEY01001917.1_pt1 | contig 12316 bp, 10 predicted proteins | sample 1521251 | NCBI WGS metagenome assembly OFEY01 (sample SAMEA3504100, study PRJEB24116) | mouse gut metagenome | biome: mouse gut; feature: mouse-associated habitat; material: faeces | place: Denmark | collected 2011
GCAAGGACAGCATTGTGCTGCTGTCCACGCATATCGTCTCGGACATAGAGCATATCGCCGATGAGATTCTGATGATGAAGGCAGGGCAGCTTATTTACCGGGGCAAATGGGCGCATGAAAAAGGCGATTTGGAGGAATTTTACCTGCAACAGTTTGAGGAGGAGGGGACACATGAATAATTTTGGGACACTCTATTATTATGAAGTGAAAAAGATTTTGAACCGGAAGCTGGTCTGGAGTGTGTTTTTTATCAATGTATGCTGCATTGTCATGTTTACATGTGCAGATTTGACGGGAAAGTATTATGTGGATGGCGAGGTGGCTGACACGCATTACCATATGTTTCAGGTCGATCAGGACTACCAGCGCGCATTGTCCGGCAGGCAGCTCGACACGGCGCTGCTGGAGGAGATGCAGGAGGCGTACAGCAAAATTCCCGATACGCAGGAGCGGTATATGCTCACAGACGAATACCAGACCTATGCGCGTCCGTACAGCGAGATTTATAACTTGTTTCGGAGATGGACGCAGAAAAAGGAGCTGGATGAACTGCGTGCGTGGCAGCCGGACGAGGAGGCGCTCTACGCGGCAAGACTTGAGACGATGGAACAGCTATGGCGTGAGCAGCAGCTAACCGATGCGGAGAAGGCGCTATGGCGTGAGAAGGAGGCGCAGGAGCAAGAGAACAGGCCGCTTACGTATCTGTACCACGAAGGCTATACGAAGCTGCTTGCCAATGGCTTAAACACGCTGAGTATCTTGGTGCAGATGTTTGTCTGTATCTGTATGGCAGGCGTTTTTACGGATGAGCACACACGCAGGACCGATCAGCTTATTTTGTCAGGCGCAAATGGAAAAGAGATGGTATACTGGGCAAAAATAGCAGCCGGCGCCAGTGTCTCCGCAGCGTGTGCCGCGCTCTTGTCAGCGATTACCTTTATGCTGGTATTTGCAGTATATGGGGCGGAGGGATTTGGGACATCCCTGCGCTTTAGCGCCTATCTGTGCTCCTCGTCCGAGCGGTTTTCGGTAGGGCAGGTGTGTCTGATAGAATACGGCATTTTGATTCTTACCGCGGTCTTTGTCAGTGTGCTGGTGCTGGTGGTATCAGAGCTGCTGCACAGCAGTATTGCGACGCTGGCAGTCAGCGTGGGCTTGCTCATGGCAGGCATACTTGCAAGGATACCACAACAGTACCGCGCACTCTCTCAGCTCTGGGACTGGCTTCCCGCGCGGTTTCTCAATGCAGTCTACATCTTTGACAACAGAACGGTTCCGCTGGCAGGATACTGTCTGGTCTCATGGATTGCAGTTCCGCTGTGTTACATGCTGGCAGGGCTTGTGATGGTCCTCGCCGGGAAACGGATTTACCGGAATTATCAGGTGTTAAACCGCTGATTAACAAAAGTAAAGTGAAATTAAGTTGCTATATCTTCCTCTTAATGATATAATGTCAAAGGTCATGAGAAGTTAAAAGGAAAGTAAGGCGCATACTTATGAAAATAGTAATCTGCGATGATTGTGTCGAAGATTTACAATATATAGAGCAATTGCTTGGGCAATACACAGAAGCGGCTCCGGGTGCCGATTTTGTGGTGGAAAAATATTTGGATGCTGCCGTCTTGTACGACAGAATCCAGGAGGGCGAGCAGGCCGAGATTTATATACTGGATATGATTATGGCAAAACGCACAGGCATTGACCTTGGCAGCCTGATCCGAAAAGTGGGAGGGGACAGCGTGATTATCTATATCACGTCCTCCGACGAGTACGCAATGGAGGCATACGGGGTTCATGCAGTGCGTTATTTGCTAAAGCCCGTGAGCAGTGAGAGCTTTTTTGAGGCGATGGATTCTGCGCGCTCGTCCGTCAGAGGACGGCGCAAACTGATGTTTATGGTAAAGACGAAGGCAGGAACCGTGGGGGTGCCTTATTCGGAGATTGAATATATAGAGAATTATTCTAGGACACTCAGCATCAGGCTATCAGATGGAGAGCAGATCAGAAGTATTTTTATCAGAAAGTCGTGCCCGCCGACACGTTGGTCAGCTTGATGGCGTCCCATATCTGGGGGATGCGCAGCTCGCGGGTGATGCAGGCCCCGACGAAGAGGGCGTAGAAGACCGCGACCACAGAGGCTTCCACCGGCGTGCAGATGCCCGCGTAGATGCTGCCGAGGATGATCACCGGAGCCATGAGCGAGAAGAAGTTGCGCCGGAAGAGGGGCCAGAAGCGGGCCTCGGCGTCGCCCTCCGCCGCGCCCGTGAAGCCGGAACGCCGGGCCAGCAGATAGGCCATACCCATCATCAGGAGCCCGAGCAGGAAGCCCGGCACGAAGCCCGCCGTGAAGAGGGCCGAGATCGAGGTGCTGGCGATGATCCCGTAGATGATCATGGGGTTGCTCGGCGGAATGAGGATGCCGAGGGTGCCGCCCGTGGCGCAGACGCCCGCCGCGTATTCCGGCGAATAGCCGCGCCGGACCATCGTCGGGATCATGATGCTGCCCATGGCGGCCACCGTGCCGGGGCCGGAGCCGATCATGGCCGCGAAGAAAAGGCAGCCGAGGATGGTGGTGATGCCGAGGCCGCCGCGTATCCGGCCCACGAAAAGGGAGGCGATGTCCACGATCTGCCGGGCCATGCCGCCTTTTTCCATGAGCGCGCCCGCAAAGATGAAGCCGACCACGGCCAGCAGCGGGAACATGTCCATGACCTTGAGCATGTCGAGGGCGACGATGCGCATGGGGATGTTGGTGAGCAGGAGCGCGACCGTGGAGGCCACGCCCAGCGAGACGAAAATGGGGCAGCCGATGACGAGGCAGGCGGCCATGATGATCCACAGGGTTGTATCGGCGGACATGCTAGACCTCCTTTATGTCGTTGGCCTCGTCGCCCAGAACGGACAGACGGCCCCGGAAGTGCCGCGCCCAGCGCTGGAGGATGCGGAAGCTCTGGAGCAGGAAGGCCGCGGGGACGGCCACATAGACGTAGCGCAGATCGAGCAGCATGCTGCCCGAGACCATCGGCCGGGCCGCCATGCTGTGGAGCAGGAGGACGCCCTGATAGATCACCGTGGCGTTGAAGGCGAGCCAGCACAGATCGGCCAGCATGAGCAGGCCCACCCGTACGGACGAGGGCAGACGCCGGGTGTGCGCGGTCACGCGGATGTGCGCGCCCTTGCAGGCCACGAGGCTGGCCGCGAAATAGACCATGTAGAGGAAGGAAAAGCGGCACAGCTCCTCGGAGGCGGTGAGCCCGTGGCCGAACAGGAAACGCACGACCACTTGCGCCATGAGCATGATCATGATGCCGACGAGGAGCGCCCCGCACAACGCATCCTCAAAATGAGCGTCGAGCCAGTGCAGCGTTTTTTTCATCGAAGTCGCCGGCGGCGGCCCGCGTGGGGCGGGCCGCCCGTTGATGCCTTAGCGGGGGAGTTCGCGTCCAAGCGTCTTCATGAACGCCTCGACGATTTCCATGTTCTTGATCTGGGGGTAGAACTCGGGCCAGATACCGACGGCGCGCTTCATCCATTCGTCCTCGTCCGCGGGCACGCCGCAGAAGACCATGCCCTTTTCCTTGAGGAAGGCGCGGGAGGCCGTTTCCTGCTTGTCGAGCAGATCGCGCATTTCCACGGTCGTTTCGCGTCCGGCTTCGATGATGGCCTTCTGCACGTCTTCGGGCAGGGAGCGCAGCCATTCGGCGCTGACCACCACGGGGCCGGTCCACAGCTTGTAGTGGGGTTCGGTGATGTACTTCTGGACTTCATAGAAGCGGTTGGTGGCGATGGAGACGAGGGGGTTGTCCTGCCCATCCACGACCTTCTGCTGCAGGGCGTTGAAGGTTTCGTCCATGGCCATCGGGACCGGGGCGGTGCCCCACGCGCGGTACACGCCGATCATGATCGGGTTGTTGGGCGTGCGGATTTTGACGGGCGCGAGGTCTTTCAGCGTGGTGACGGGCTGCTTGCTGTTGGTGATGAAGCGGAAGCCCTGCGAATGCCACGCGATGGCCACGGTGCCGCTTTCGGCTTCCATGCGCTTGTTGATGAGGTCCCAGTTCTGTTCGACGCAATCGTCGAATTCCTTTACGTTCTTGAAGATGTAGGGCAGGTCGAAGGCGCCGAGGGAGGGCGCGAAGATGGAGGCGTTGTTGACCGCCAGCACCGTCATCTGGAGGATGCCCTGCTGCACGTCCTGAAAGCTGCGCTCTTCGCTGCCGATCTGCCCGGCGGGGAATTCCTGAATCTCCACGCGATCCGCGCCGAGCTTCTGGGCGAGCTTGTCCTGCATTTTGGTGACGAGGGCATGGTAGGGGTCCATGTCCGTGGGGGTGTTGCTGTGGGCGAAGCGGATGACGATCTTGTCGGCGGCGTCGGCGGTGACGGGCGCGGAGACCATCCACGCACAGCACAGCGCGAGCATGAGGGTGACGAAACCTTTACGCATACCGGACTCCTCTGTTGTTGCGGTTAAGAAGATCACACTCTGCCTTGCAAAGCCTGATCCTGAAGGAACATGAGGTGGGTCGAGAACGGTCAAAGAGCAGGAGAACTCGTCAAGGATGATTTGATCCTATTCCTCATCGCCTTATTTGTGTCAATCTGTTTTCAAAAAATGTACAAAAAAAGACATCCACGAAAGAGGCGTTTTTCGTGAATGTCTTCATTTTTATTTTTATATCAATATGATATTCGGATTATGCTTCTTTGCGTAAATCGTACGTGAAAAGTTATGTTTGTCATTCTTTTGACATCTAACAGCCGATAAGCTCGACGCCCGCCTGCTGCGCCAGTTCCTCCAGACGCGGCGGCATGGGATCATTCGTAAAGAGTACGTCCACGCGTTTCATGGGCGCGACCCGCACCACGGCCTTGCGCGCGAACTTGGAACGGCTGGCGGCGAGAAGGACCTTGTTGGCGTTGCGCATCATGGACTGGGCCACGCTGACGTCGGCGGTGTGGTAGTCGAGGAGGTAGCCGTCCGCCTCGCTGATGCCGCCCACGCTGGTGATCACGTAGTCGCACTGGAATCCGTTGACGAACTCGATGGTACTTTCCCCGACCAGCCCGTTGCTGCTCTTGCGCATGTAGCCGGAGGCCAGCACAACCTCGAAGTCGGTTTTCTTGTTCAGGGTTAGGGCGGCCACCACGTTGTTGGTGATGACCATCAGTCCCGAGCGTTCGAGCAGCGCGCAGGCGATGACCTCGACCGTGGTCCCGAGGGTCAGGAATATCGAGCTGTTGTCCGGGACATAAGCGGCGATGGTCCGGGCGATGCGTTCCTTTTCCTTGAAGTCCTCCACCTGTCGGGCGTCGTAGGCGCTGTTCAGGATGGTGGTGCGGCAGCTCGCGCCGCCGGGCCTGCGTTCGAGCATCCCGGTGCGGTCCAGTTCCGTGATGTCGCGGCGGATGGTCTGGGACGAGACGCCGAGCTCCTCGGCCAGCGAATCAATGGACACGTAGCCTTGCCGCATGACGGCGTAGAGAATGGCCTGGTGGCGGTTTTCCTGTTTCATGAATCGAACCTTGGAGAGAGGGGGAGGGGACGCAGCGTGGTCCATGCCGGGTCGTCGGCAAGGCGGTCGGGGCGTTCCAGAAGCAGCGCCTCGGGCTTGCCGTAGCCGTAGAGCGCGGCCACGGAGAACAGGCCCGCTTCCCGCGCGCCGCGCAGGTCGAGCACGGAGTCCCCGCACATGACGCCTTCGGCGGGAGCGAAGCCGTGGCGGTTCATGAGCAGGCGCAGCATGTCCCTTTTGGAGAGCGGCGTCCCCGGCAGGGAATCGGCGGACACGATGTCGTCGAAGAGGTCGAGCCCCTTGATGGCGAGCAGGCGGCGCGAGATGGCCTCGGGCTTGTTGGTGGCCACGTAGAGTCGCCCCCCGAGGTCGCGCAGGCGTTCAAGCAGAGGGATGATGCCCGGAAAGACGGTGCTCTGCGCGTAATCGCAGGCGGCGTAGCGTCCCCGGTAGATGCCGATAAGACGGTGCAGTTCCTCTTTCGGCGCGTCGGGGCAGACGCCGTGCACGATGTCCTCCAGCGGCGGCCCGATGATGTCGCGGGAAAGGGGAGGCGTCGGATAGCCGTTTTCGCGCAGCACGGCGGCCAGCAGGCCGAGGATGTCCGGCGCGGTGTCGACCAGCGTTCCGTCGAGGTCGAAGACGAAACGGGAACGGGAAAAAGGCTCCTGATCCGCGGGAAAAATCATAGGCGGGCTCCTTGAAGAAAAAAGACGTGCTTTTCTTGCAGATTGCGCCTTGCTTGGCAAGGGGGCGGAGCCGCGCCTTTCCCGCGAGGTTTTGGGGAAGGGCTGCGCCCCAGACATTCAGGGTTCCCGTGATGTGGGCCATCTCAAGGGCATCAACCACAGGCCGCCTCCGCGCCCCCGTCTCTTTCTCTCTCTCTCTCTCTCTCTCTCTCTCTCTCTCTTGTTACATGGCGTTACCCGCCGCCCGCAAGCTCGCCTCACACATCCGTAGTTCCCTCCGTAGGGAGCTTGTTTTGCGTGCCGTATGGGACCGTAGCCCGCTGTTTCTGCTGGTTTCCGGCTGGAAAAGGGACGCTTCCTCCGCCATATCCCACACCTGCCGGGGTAGGCCGCCGTGTCGAAAGCGGATGCTTTGTCCGCTACGTCCCACATTTTCCCATTCCATTTTTTGACGGGTAGATGAGCGGACACTTCGTCCGTCACGTTCCACGCGCCCGCAGTTCCCGCCCCGCCATTGGCGGCCCGGACGGGATGGGGAGGTCCGCTCCGTCCTTTTTTCCTCAGGAGGACGAAGGGCTGAGGCGGTGTTTCTTGAGCTTGGCGTAGAGCGTGGAACGTTTGATGCGCAGGCGATCCATCACGCCCCCCTTGCCGTAGATGTTGCCGGAGGCGGCATTGAGGACGTGTTCGAGATAACGCCGTTCCAGCTCTTCCAGCGTGGGGAAGCCGTCGATGACGAGGCGGGAGCGCGCGTCCGCCGCCGGGCCGTTGCCGGGGCGCTTGCCGAGGGGCGTGTACTCGTTGAGGATCACCGCGCGTTCGATGACGTTTTTGAGCTCCCGGATGTTGCCGGGCCACGCGTAGTTGCGCAGGTTTTCCATTTCGTCGCGGTTCAGACGGAGCATGGGGCGGTTATAGCGGCGGCTGAAATGCTCCATGAAACTGTGCGCCATGAGCAGGATGTCCTCCCGGCGCTCCCGGAGCGGCGGCAGGCGCAGGGGCACCACGGAAATGCGGTAGAGAAGGTCTTCCCGGAACGTCCCCTTTTCCGTTTCTTCCCACAGGTTCTTGTTGGTGGCCGCGATGAGCCGGAAGCGCGAGCGGATTTCCCGGGTTCCGCCCACGCGCATGAATTGCCGCTCCTGAAGGACGCGCAGGAGCTTGACCTGAATGCCCAGCGGGATGTCCCCCACCTCGTCGATGAAGAGCGTGCCCTCGTCAGCCATTTCAAAAAAGCCGATTTTCTGATGGGCGGCCCCGGTGAAGGCCCCGCGTTCGTAGCCGAAGAATTCGCTCTCGAAAAGGCTTTCCGGCGTGCTGGCGGGGTGTACGGCGATGAAGGGCCCGCAGCGGCGGCTCATCTGATGAATCTGCCGGGCCATGACCTCCTTGCCCACACCCGTCTCGCCCAGAATGAGCACGGGCGCGTCGGTGACGCTGACGTGACGCACCTGTTCGAGCAGGGGGCCGAGCCCGCCGCCGAAGACGGGCGCGATGTTGCGATCTTCCTGAAGGGCGACGGACTGGAAGCGTTCCTTCTGATGGCGGGACTCCTCGTCGCGCACGCGCTTGAGGCGCAGGGCCGAGCGCACTTCCGAGGCGAAGAGGCAGGACAGCAGGCGCAGTTCCCGTTCGTCCAGATGCGCGAAGGCCCCATCCGTGAAGGTGCTGTCCAGATAGAGCAGCCACGGGTAGGGCTCTCCGATGTCGAGGGGCAGGCACAGGCCGTTTCTGCCCCGGCGTCGGCAGCCGGGGGGCGAGTCGAAGACCCGGCGCTCCAGCCACGTCATGCAGGAGCGCATGGCCTCGCTTTCCAGTTCCATGCGCGTCAGGTTGACCGAGGCCACGCAGGTCAGCTGCCCCTGTCCGTCCGAGCGGAAGAGGGCCGCACGCTCGGATTTCATTTCCATCTGGGCGATGGCCGCGAGGCGGAAGAGGGCGTTCTCCTGCCGGGTTTCCGTGGTCAGGGCGTTGAAGGCCCGGTTGCACCGCTCCATGAGGCAGGGCCCGGCATCGGCTGTGTGGGGCCCGGCGGCGAGCCGATCCCGGATGTCGCAGGTGAGCAGGTGCACGGCCTTCTGATAGGGCAGGGCGGCGTCGATCTCGCAGCCCGCGTAGGCGGCCACCTCCTTGCGCAGCTTCCGGGCTTCGGCACGCTGTCCCTCGCGTTCCAGCGTGGTGGCCAGCTCGTGCGCGGTGAGCGCCATTTCCCGGCGGTCGCCGGTTCCGGCCAGCACGGAGCGGCTTTCGCGCAAGAGGGCGGCTTCGCGTTCCCGCTCGCCCTGATCGCGCAGCCGCAGGGCGGCCACGCGCAGGGCCGCGCCCCGCAACTGGCGGTTGGGGCCCTCAAGGAGCCTTTCCAGCGTCTTTTCGAGATGATAGCGCGGGACGGCGGGAAAGCCCTCCTGTTCAAAGGCATAGAGCATGTCGAGGTTGAGCGGGTCTTCAAAGGGGGCATGGGGCAGGTTGCGCCGCAGCGCCCGGCCCGCGTGGTAGGCCAGCAGCGCGTGCGCCTGACGCAGGCGGCCATGCAGATAGTGGTAGAGGGCGATGCCCCGCACGGTGCTCACGGAGGTCTTGTTGTTTTCGCGGGCGGGGACCGCCATGAAGAGGCAGTCCAGATTGAGGAGGGCGGCGTCCATATCCCCGAGGCGCAGCATGACGAAGGCCAGATGCAGCATCCAGAACATGGACAACATGCTGTCCCCGTCGAGCGCGGCGGTGCGGCGGCACGACTCGTTGATGCCGAGGGCGATGTGATATTGCTGGAGGTAAAAGGCCGACTGGCTCGCGCAGGAGGCCAGCAACACGGCGAAGCGGCGGTATTTCCAGCCGTAGGTGTCTTCTTTCTGTTCGTAGCAGCGCAAAACCTGCCCGAACTCGCCGCGCACGTAATGCAGAAGGCCCTTGAAGAGGGGAAGGCGGCCCTGCATGTCCTTGTCGTCGAAGTCTTCGAGATCGCCGAGTTCCTCTATGGCGCGGGCCGCCTCGCGGGGCGGTTTCTCGTCGGAAAAGAGGCGCAGGTAGAAGCTGAAGATGGTCACCAGCAGCCGGAAACGTTCGTTGCCGCAGGCGGACGTGACCGCATGGGCGGAGGCGGAAAGCCGGGCGGCCATTTGTAGCTGTCGGGGAAGGAAAAGGCAGATGCTCTGCGCCACAAGGACCAGCTCGGCGTAATGCGAGCTGTGCTGCGCGGCCTCGGCCCGGTGGCTTTCCTCCCAGCGCAGCAGATAGCCGATGACGCATTCGAGGCAGAAAAGGCTTTCCGGCGTGGGGCGCTTGAGTTCGGGGTCGAGGCGGCGCAGGGCGTACTCGCAATCGTCAAGCGTGGCGTCCGCCAGCAGGTAGCCGAGGCAGTGGATCAGGCGTTCGGTGGGGACCTTGACGCGCAGGGTGGCGGAGAGTTCCCGCAGGAGGGCGTCGGAAACGTCGAGGCAGAGCCACGCGCCGTCGTCGCGGCGGGCGGCAAGGCCCTGTTCCTCCAGATGCAGGAGGGCGCGGCGGACGGTGTCCGCCGTTTCTCCCGTGAGGAGCGTGAGCCGCCTTTCGGAGAGCGGGGAAGCCGAGAGGTGGAGCGAAAGGGTCAGCGCCGCATACAGGGTGTCGGTGGTGGGGATGTCCGCCTGTCCGGTCAGCATGGCAAACCTCCGTCCGCAAGAGCGGCTTGTCCGGTTTTTGGGATTTGGCGATCCCATATTTGGGAAAAGAGTATAACTGGCGTGGTCTAGTGTCAATATCATATTGAAAATGAGGTAGTTTCAGGAAACTATGCCGTTGGCATCCGCTTTGCTTTTTTCTTTTCGGGAAGGGCACCCCGTACGCCTGCGCGATAAAGGCGGTGACGCTGGTCGCGCTGTGGATCGAAGGGAGCCTCGCCTGCGCGAAAGGCGTACCAGCGATATCTGCCTGTCTCTGGAAGGGACCCGGCGGACTCAGGAAAAGGCCGTCCGGCCACGTGCCGCGCCGAAGGGAAGCCCCCTGCGCGTGCGGCAAAGGGTGGTACGAGTTTGCCCCCGCCCGATGGCAGCCCGCCAGCTTGCGCACAAGGACTTGCGCCAGCCCCCGCGCCCCGGCGTCCGATACGGGAGCCCGGCGTCTGGGGAAAGGGAGCCTTCCACGGTGTCTTGCGGACAGAAAAGAAGACCGTTCACCATCCGGGTTTTGCCGCGGGCCCGCCGCCCGTGCGAAACGAAACCGGCGCGTTTCCCGCGAAGCGCGCAGCCAGCGAGCGAACTATGGAAAAGTCGTTTCTTCCCTATCTGATGGCGTTCATGTGGATGTCGTTCCTCTTGCTTGTCGGCGTCTGGCTCCGGGCGAAAGTGCGCTTTTTCCAGACCTATCTCGTCCCTGCCGGGATCATCGCCGGGACCGTCGGCTTTGCGCTGATCAATCTGGGCCTTATCGGGTATCCTTCTCCTGAGGGCTGGGTCACGCTGCAGGGCGGCGATTTCGGGATGGTTTCCTTCCACCTCTTCAGTTTCGGCTTCGGGATCATCGGCCTCGGCTGCTTCAGCAGACACACCAAGGGCCGCAGCCTGACCCTGATTAAGGGCGCTCTGTGGATAGACCTGCTTTTCTGGATGTTCTACGGCCTGCAAGCCACCGTGGGCTTCGGCGTGACCGAACTCTACGCGCGGCTGACGGGTTCGGACATCACCACGGCCACGGGCTTTCTGGCCGGTTTCGGCTTTGCCTTCGGTCCGGGGCAGGCGCTTTCGGTGGGCATGTCGTGGCAGAACGACTATGGGCTTGCGGACTGCATCTCAATGGCGCTGGCCTATGCTGCGGCGGGCTTCATGGTCGCCAACTTCGTGGGCGTGCCGCTGGCCAACTGGGGCCTGCGCAAGGGCTACGCCACCCACGGCGCGAAGGAGCTTTCGCCGGACTTCCTTTCCGGCCTGCGCACGCCGGACAAGCAGGTTTCCGCCTGCCACCTGACCACGCATAACGGCAACGTGGACACCTTCGCCCTGCATTTCGCCGTGGCCTGCACGGTCTACGGGCTCGGCTGGATCGTCTGCTACGTACTCAAGTATTATATCCTCCCGCCTGACTATCAGGCGGCCTCCTTCGGTTTCATTTATCTTTACGCGTTGTTCGCGGGCATGATCGTCCGCCTCGTGATCAACCACGGCGGGGCCGCCCATTTTTACAGCGACGACGTGCAGAATCGCATTCTCGGAACCACCATCGATTACATGATCATGTCGGCCCTCATGGCCGTCAGTGCGGCCACGGTGATGAAGTATTTCGTCCCCTTCGTGCTGGTCATCGTCGCCTGTACGCTGATTACCCTCTTCGGCGTCCTCTGGCTTGGCCGCCGGGTGGGAAGTTTCGGGCTTGAGCGGCTGCTCGTGGTCTTCGGGCTGATCACCGGTACGGCCGCCAGCGGGCTGGCGCTCCTGCGCATCGTGGACAGCGACTTCCGCACGCCCGCAGCCGCCGAGGTGGGGCTCAACAACGTTTACGCGCTCATCCCCATGTTTCCCTTCCTCCTCGTCACCGTAACCATGCCCAGCGGCTTCGGGCTCACGGGCATGTTTGTCCTGCATGTGTCCATGATCCTGATCTGCGGAACCGCGCTTTTCGTGGGGCATCGCCTCAAGATTTGGGGGCCGCGGCAGTTCTAGGCAGGGCCGTTACAAGGTACATGTTCGGTTGAGAGCATGAAGATAATCGTAACCGGTCCGCACGTTATTTTTATAATATATTCAATATATTAAAGAGTGATAACAATACGCCCCGGCCCGGAAGGGGAAGCGCCGCGCTTTTCGGGAAAACGGCCTTCCTCTGCCGGGAACGGGCAGGCGGCTTGGTGTCGACGCGTGCACCGGGGAGTCCCCGGCGAGGCCCGGCAAGGGACGCCCCCTTTCTCCTGTTGGGGTGGTGCGGCCTGTGGGAGCGGTGCGGAAGGATTCGGACTCGGGGTCCCCGCCACAGGGGGCGGTATCCTTCAAAAGAGGGAGTAGGGGCATGTACGAAGACTTGAAGGGCAAAACGGCGCTGGTGGCTGGCGCGGCGCGGCGGCGGGGGCTTGGTTTCGCCATTGCCCGCGCGCTCGCGCGGCAGGGGGCGGCGGTTTGCCTTGCGGATCGGGGCGCCGAAGTCCTT
>OFEY01001923.1_pt1 | contig 12297 bp, 7 predicted proteins | sample 1521251 | NCBI WGS metagenome assembly OFEY01 (sample SAMEA3504100, study PRJEB24116) | mouse gut metagenome | biome: mouse gut; feature: mouse-associated habitat; material: faeces | place: Denmark | collected 2011
CGATATGGACTGCACCCAGCCCGATGCACGGCGCGGTGTTCTTCCCCACCGGCTCACAGAGGATGTTCTCATCCGGTAAGTCCGGCAGTTGTTCACGCACCAGATCCTTGTAGCTGCGGTTGGTGACAATAAAGATATCCTCCATGTTCACTAACGGCAGAATGCGCTCCACTGTCAGCTGGATCATGGTTTTACCATCGTCGGTCAGCGACAGAAACTGTTTAGGCATGTTTTGCCGGCTCCGCGGCCAAAACCGCTCCCCGCGGCCCCCCGCCATGATGAGCGCGGTCTTTTTTTCTCTCAAGTAATCGCCTCCTGATTAAAGCTTGTTGCAATATCTATTGCTCCATAGTGCCAAGTGCCATCGGCAGTTTCCCCCACGAGTTCTATAGTTGTGGCGCCCTCGTTAAAATAGTCCTCTAATATATAGAAAATAAATCCATTATGGGTCCATGCGTCTTCATAAAACATGGCTCTTTCTGTAATCTCGTGTGCAGCAGTGTAGGTTGAACCGTTCTTGATAAATAGTCTCTCAAATGTCTGATTCTCTACGCTTGTCCAAGCCCAACCAATTAATTCGTGTTCATTCCCAACACAGTCCTTCCGCAGCTGCCCAAAATTCTCGCTGCCAGTCAGTATCCCATCGAGATACTCCACCCCAAACTCCAGGTCATGAATTGATCTCCCGGCACTTATACTTGCTGGTATTGTCATATACCACCAATTAAATGGGCCAATGGGAATTCTTACCATATCTCCACCATTTTTCGTATATACACCGCAGTTCCTTTTATAAATTTCAGAAACTTCGTTTCCAATAACTGAGACATCATATGTTCTTAGAGATACAATCGCTATCATCCCTAATATTACGCAGCCTGTATACTTGTTTGATCTGCGGGTATTATCAATCAGTTTTACAGCAGCCACGCCAATAAGGAGCGCAGATATTTCAAAACATGTAAAGATGTATCTACCAGTCATCTCTCCCTGATAAAACACTTCTGCAGCGGATGTCATCGAGCAGTAGAGCATGAATAAATAGCTAAATCCCCCGCAGTAGAATACGACCTTCCACGGCAGCTTCGTCATATACCAAATTAGGCTCCATAGGCCCAATCCGATAACAAAAGCTGTCCAAGAGTGAAATTCATTCCAATAGGGAAAGAACATGAAGCTCTTTGTATTCAAAATAAGCCTGTTTGCAATGTCCAGCTGATCATCTACTCGTCCACTGAACAAGACAAGTCGAAGTTGAACTGCTACAGCAGCGAGGATTATGCCGAGTTTTACAAGTTCTATACCTAATCTGGATTTCACCAATGTCTTTGTGTGGATTTGAACAAAAATCCACTGGAAAAAAGCCGCAGCAACTATTGCCGCAATACATAAGGCGCTCGCTGTCGACAATGAAAGTACTGCTAGAAAAAAAGCCTGTCCCCAACTAGGCATTTCATATTTTCCACTGCACAACAAGTCAAGCCCAATGAGGAAGGCCGCAAAAAACAGTTCAAACGGCAGCGAGGTCTCGCAAGTCAACACATCATACGAGTGCTGCGGCATAAGGAGAATAATTGCCGCACAAATCCCAAAGCGATATATCTTCTTTGGAACAAGCCACTGGAACTTGTCGCTTATGAAATACATCACGCTGAGAGTGCCCAGTATCTTTGAAAAAATCTGCATTAAATAGGGTAATGCAGCAATACTGTTGGTTGGCAAAACCAGCCAGTAGCACAGCAGTGCGAGCAGTTTTTGTATGACCCAATAGGTTCCCATACCAGGCACAAAAAGTCCCGATATTCCATTATAAATCGAACCCTGAATCAGGACAGAGCCATCCTCCGCCCATAGATATGGCTGGAAGAAATCATCAGGTGTCCGATAGACAAGCAGGCCAAAGAGGATCAGGAAAAAAAGGAGATTTTCTGGCGAGCATATACGCCTCTTCTTCTCCGAAGGTGGTAGATGAGTATAATTCAAGGTTTCGCCTCCAATATATATGGTATCTTCCATCATGAATTTTCTGCGATATTACCATTGTTTCCTAACTTCTCAACAATCTCGCCAACAATCCGATCAAATTGCCCCTCCCCATCCACAGAGAAATCAGACCGGATTGGCGCGCCATATCCGGTATAACCGAGACAAATGCCGCATAGCTTATTGGCAATATCCAACGGGCCGCAGGACTGCAGGCTGATGATATTCTCACTAAAGGAGGCAAGATCCTTGTTGCTGTAGCAATTCGTAATGGTCCTAATCCCGAAAGCCGCCATCTCCAGAGGCGGATAGCTGGGATGCGGTGAAACCATCAAAGAAATCCCCGCATAAGTTTCAAGCATCAGCTTTGCATACTCTTCTAAAGACAGCTTTCCTACCGAATGCAACACCATACCCGCACCTAAATCCACATCATCGTGGTGTTCACCAGCCGAGAGTACCGTCCAATCAGATGCATCTGGCTGTTGGCTGCACCACGTTTTCAGAGCATACACAATCAGTTCAAACGCATTGCGGGCAACGGAGGGCCTTCCATAAACCAATATCTGCTTCTTCTTCGCAATCGAGGCCGCCTCTGCTGGCAAAAACTTTTGCAGGCTTGCATTCAAATGCGGTTCAAAGCATAGGATTTTTTCAAAGTGATACTGATTCTTTTCAAAAAATTGCTCCAACAGGGAGGAATTCATCACGGCAATTGTCGGGATATCCATACGATATGTACTGTCCGCCATCAGATATCTGGATGACCATGGATAAAACCCTGGTTCATAATCCTGAATCAGATAAACCAGCGGATGCCTTTTCCCATATGTTTCTGCCTGCCACCGTATCACATCCGCAACAACATATGCAGTCCACCATCCCGTTGCAATAAAGACATCGTTTCCGGATACGGGAAGGCTCTTCTGGTAACGGTCTGCCACACCGATCAGCTGCAGCGGCTCATCGCTTTCCTCCATGCAGTCCACGAGCGAGTAGCCATCCAACTTGATGGAGCTCTTTTCTACAATTGCTGTATCTGTTACCAGGATGCGGGCCGACCAGTTACTATGCTGCTGTAATGACTGGAAAAAGGAAATGGCAGTCGCTATCCCTCCAAATACATGCTGTTGATCAACAGAAGGAATCAATAGGTTCAGCCGGAGCTTTGCCCCATCTTCTGTCCTTCTCGGGGACAGGCGCCCGATTTCCGGGATCACATAGCTTTGCGGCGGCATGAACATATTTTTTGCCGCTTGGTACACCCCTGCTGTCAGAGGACAATGCTTCAAATAATTTTTAAAATTTATCAAGTCCATTGCACATGGCTTCTCCATCGGAATAACCGAAGCTTTATCAAGGTTGACATTAAAGAACGGGTCAACATTCTCACGATACGGCGTATAGGCGGCATAGGATTTCTGAAAATCAATCTCAGGAATATAGGAATCCCTGCTCTTTGATTCCAAATGGTATAACTGGACGTTTACATCATAGCGGTTGAACAATCCATGCTCATACGCCCGAATCCCGTATTCTACATCACTACCGCAAATGATAAATTCCTCATCAAATGCGCCAATCATATCCCAGGTCCTGCGGGAAACCGCCAGACATGCGCCTGTCACTGCCAAGACATTCCTGCTCACCATCGGGGAGACATAGGGGCTGCCATAATGTGAGGGCTGCATCCCTTTAAAAATATGATCCGCCCAATCCCCGATCCCTACGACAACGCCAGCGTGCTGTATGGTCTGATCCGGATACAGCAAAAGCGCGCCTACTACGCCGATATCATTTCTCCATGCGTTTTCGCTCAGCCGCTCCATCCAGTCTTCACTGATCACCTGCGTATCATTATTAAGGAAGATGAAAACGTCCCCACAGGCATGAGAAACGCCAAAATTGTTCAGCTTTGACCAGTTAAATTCCATATCCGCTGCGATGACCCGGACCCTGTGGTCCTGCAGCGGGATCTCCTTCAGCCACTTCTTTGTGTTTTCTTCCTCGGAACGGTTGTCCAATAGAAGGATTTCAAAATTCTGATAGCTGCTCTTGTCAAGGATGCTTTGTACGCAGGCCGCCGTCATTTCCCACTTGTCCTTCATGGGAATTATGATGGAGACCAACAGACCTGCCGGCAAAGCAAACCGTGCATCAAAAACAAACGTATAGGCGCTGTCCTCCGCATGGGCCCCCAACCCGTATTTTCGGTTAAGATGTTCGTTTAACGCCCTCTTTCCCGCTATATGCGCGTATGGCTTTGCATCCGCATTTGCTGCGGTGGAGGTTTCGCTCTCCCTCCAGAAATACAATATTTCCGGGATATGGCAAATCCGGTCTGTTTTTTCGGATAACCGCAGCATTAAGTCATAGTCCTGGCTGCCATCAAAATCCGGCCGGAACCCGCCAACAGCTATAAATAATTCCCGGCGGATCACCAGGAGGTGGCAGATATACATCTGGCTGTACAATAAGTCAGGGGACCAATCCGGCTTGAAAAATGGCGCTGTATGGGTGCCTGCTGCGGTCAGGTGGTCTTCATCCGAGTAAAGGACATCCGCCTGGGTTTCAAGGATTGCTTTGGCGTTTTCGATAAGGGCGTGTGCAGGCAATACGTCATCATGGTCCAGCAGCACCAAATATTCCCCATCCGCCATATCCGCGCAAGCATTGGAGTTGCCAGAAATCCCGCGGTTTTCTGCCAGGCGCATATACCGGATTCGAGCGTCTCCTTGTGCGTATTCACGGCAGACCTCCTCCACATAATGCTCCGTACTGCCATCCGCCAGACACAGCTCCCAATTTGTATAGGATTGGTTTATAACAGACGTGATCATCTCTCTTAAGTACCGTTCCGGGGTATTATAGAGCGGCACCAAAATGCTGAACCTGGGGCCCGCAACGGGATCGATCCCGTCGTTTAAAGCGGCCTGCAGCTGTTGTGTGTAATCCTGGTATTCCTGATAAGCAACACGATGCCCCTGCTTTTCCTTCACCTTCCTCCAGGTATAAGCAAAGCCATTTTCCCTCCAGCAGCGCAGGCCCTTGCAGCATAAGGCGGTATAGCGGTTGCCATAGAGCAGGGACTTAATGCCATCCAGGGTAAAACGGAAGGGCTTTGTAATCTTCCAGAAGAATGCGTTTGAAATCACATTGTAGGCGTTCTGCACCAGGGCCAGCTGCTGCTTCAGCTCCTCCCGCTGGTTGATCGCCGCCAAATAATGCTCCTGATAATGGGCAAGCTCCTGTTCCACCTCAGCGCAGTGCGTTTTCACAGCCATCAACGCTTCGCTCTCCGCCTCATACTGCTGCCGGTATTGTTTGGCCTGCTTCGTCTGCTCCGCCAATGCCTGGGCGTCCAATTCCTGCTGCTGCCGGTATTGGCCAAGCTGTTCCGTTTGCTCCGCCAATACCTGGGCGCTTTCCTCTTGCTGCCGCTGATACCGGCCGAGCTGCTCCCTCTGCTCCGCCAATACCTGGGCATCCAATTCCTGCTGGGAACGATACTGCTCCAGCTGCTTTTCCTGCTCCGCCAACGCCGCAGCGGATTGCTCCCTGTTTTCCGCCTCCATGTATTGCTGCCGGGCATAGTCCTCTGCCGCGTCCGGTGTAATCCGCATTACATTGAGCGTCATGCGCAGCTCGGTTATATCCTCCCGCCAATTGGGAAACCACATCTGAGGGTCTGCGGTTTCGTAGATGAACGCATTCCCTACGGCAATCCCATTTGACTCTATTTGCAGGCTGCAAATACCGGTATCCGTGACTGCGCAGGCCCGCTTTATCGTGACCAGGACACTTTCCTCCGCCGGGTCTACCCGGCAGGCCACAGTCCCTTTTTCTACCGGGACGCACAGGTCAAACTCCGTGTTGTATGCATGGCGCAGCTGGACGGAATTGCCCTCGTGGAATCCGTCCCCCGTATCAAAGTAGACCTGCGTGCAAAACTCTAATAATCCCTGCAACTGTTTTTCCAGATTATCCAACGTGTGTGTTTGTTTCTGGATGCACAGTTCTCTCTCCAATAAAGCAGCCTGCATCTGTTCCCGTTCATATAGAGAATGGACTTGGCGTTGTGTCTGCAACAAAATATTAAGGAAGTCCAGGTGTGCTGCCTGGGGTTTTTTCCATAGTGTAGCTGCAAACTCACTGAAATCCTTCAAGCCAGTTTGGGAGACTACATAAAAAACTCGATAGCAGCTATCAGAAACATCCCCTTCGTATAGCTTGCAATTATAATAGTGGTCAATATTTGTCCGATATGCCAATGTTTCTGGTGAAAAGGCCGAGTTAAAGTGGCAATACCACATCTTTTCCCATGTCCGGATATCCCCATGGAAAAATGAAAAATGCCATAGATTACTATGGTCTACCCAATCCTCTACTTCTTTTAAATTGGGCAAACCATTTGTCTTATGTTCTTGAAGCCATAGGAAGTCCTGACCAGAAATTGCCTTATAATAACTGTTGACACGATCTTCCGCATCTACAATATCCTCTGACTGGAAGGGAAATGACAGTATTGCGCACCTCTTCGCTACACGGACAGCCTCAGAGAGGAACTGGTCCCTTTTTTCATGAGGTATATGCTCAAACACGTCGGCTGCAAATACAAAATCAAAGCTCGCATCCTCAAATGGCAGCGACGTCCCGTCTACCTGCAAAAAATCCGGATCTTTCTGCATGGACTCTGTCAGCACAATATCTGTGAATAGAATCTCATCATCCGGCAGGAACACTTTCATGTCTTTGTGTTCGTTTGCTCCCAATTCAAGAATCCGAAAAGTTTCTGAGCAGTCCTTTCTGCGCTGGTAATTAATAATTTTAGAAATTGTTTCATACCGTTGAAATTGATCAAAAGCAACAAACGTCTTTTTCTCTGCTCTCATGCCGTTCTCCTCCTACCCCGCCTGATACATAGCGCACACAGTTTCCGTCTTGCCAGCCATCTTCAACCGGCCCTTTTCCAGCCAGAGGACGCGGTCGCACATTTCCTGGATCTGCCCCAGGCTATGGGAGACGAAGAGGACGGTTGTCCCACCGCCCATGAGCTCCAGCATCCTGCGTTTGCTCTTCTCCTGGAAGTCCGCATCCCCAACGGCCAGGATCTCATCCACAATGAGGATATCCGGCTGCACCACCGTAGCGATGGAGAAGGCCAGGCGCATCACCATGCCGGAGGAATAGTTGCGCAGGGGCACGTCAATGAACTGCCCCAGCTCGGAGAATTCCACAATCTCCCCATACTTCTCCTTCAGGAACTGCTCCGGGTACCCCAGGATCGCGCCATTGAGGAACACATTCTCCCGGCCCGTCAGGTCAAAATCAAACCCGCTGCCCAGCTCCAGCATGGGCACAACCGTCCCGTTCACCTGCACGCCCCCGCTGGTGGGCTTGAGGATGCCGGAGATCACCTTCAGCAGCGTGGATTTCCCCGCGCCGTTGTGCCCGATGATCCCCAGCACCTCGCCCTTCTTCACCTCGAAGCTGACGTCCTGGAGCGCCCAGAATTCCTCGTATTGGATGTTCCCCTTGACCAGCTGCACCAGATACTCCTTCATGCTCTTGATCCGGTCGTAGGCCATCAGATATTTCACTGACACATTTTCCGCTTTAATCATGTCTTCCTCACAGGTTCAAAATGAACTTATCCTGATGCTTCTTGAAGATGGCCGCGCCAAGCGCCAGCGGCACAAAAGAAGCAAGCAGGCACAGCGCGTAGGCCTTCGGCTCCGGCGACACGCCGTCAATCAGCAAAATCCGGACAAACCGGATGATATGGTAGAGCGGGTTGCACTTGTAGAGCAGCATATACTGGTCCGGGATGATGCTCTCCGGGTAGAAAATCGGGGTCATATACATCCACAGCATACTCACCACGCCCCACAGGAACTGGGTGTCCCGGAAGAATACCATCAATGTGGACAGCACAAACGCCATCCCGATGCAGAGCGCCACCAGGCAGACCAGCCCGAAGGGCAGCAGCAGCATAGCCGGCCGGACCGGCGTACCCATCAGCAGCATCACCGCCAGCAGGGGGATGAGCGACAGCAGCAGGTTGATGGCAGAGGAAAACACCCGGGACACCGGGTAGATATACTTGGGCACATACACCTTGGTAATCAGCGCGGCGTTGCCCACGATGGACTGGAGGCCCATTGCGGTGGCCTCGCTGAAGAAGTTGAAGCACACAATCCCCGAGAGCAGATAGAGGGGGAAATTGGGGATATCCGACTGGAACAGGGTGGAAAACACGATATACTGTACCAGCATGGTCAGCAGCGGGTTCAAAAAGCTCCACAGGATCCCCAGCATGGACCGCTTGTATTTTGTCTTGAAGTCCCTGGCCACCAGCTGGCGCATCAAGTACCCATACCGCTGGAAGGCAGCGGCCAGCCGCAGGCCGGCGCTGCTCCTGCCCTGCCCCGCCAGGCGGCACAGGCAGGCGCCGTATCCCGCCAGCAGCAGGCCCAGCCCCAGGACAAGGTACCAGTAATAGCTGCCGAACCAGAAGTAGCTCCGGGTCAGAAGGCTGTAGTGCAGCATCCCCTCCCGCGCCGCCCCGTCCACCAGCAGCCGCTCTGTGATTTCCACCGGGAACTCCGCCCTGGCCGTGGAAATGGTGCTGCCCTGCCAGGCGGTGATGGCATTGCCCGGCACTCCGTCCGGGGAAGTCAGCACCAGCTCATACCGTTTTCCCGGCGTCACCTGCGCCGGCTGCGCGAAGGGGATTGTGCGGACGGCATTGTCCTCTATGTCCGCCCCGGAAAGCTCCGCTTGGGCCAAGACGGCCTGGTCCCCGTCCACAATGCTTACCAGTACGCGCACGCTGTTTACCCGCTGATACGTGGACAGGCGCATATCCACACTGCGGATCTCCTCCGCCGCCGCTACAAACGGCTGCCGGATTTCCATGCCCTGCACCAGCTCCCCAATGGGCTCGCTGGCGCTGACGCAATCCGTCCTTTCCTCCCGGAACCGCAGCTGGTCGCCGGCAATCCAGTAAAACGCCACAGCCAGAACCATATACACAGCCAGCGCAACGGCGCAGCCCTTTCTCACTTGTTTCCCGCTCACATCCGCTCCGCTCCCTCAAGCTCCTGCAGATACCGCCTCAGCGCGTCCTGCCAGTCCGGCAGGCGGGAAAAGCCCATCTTCTCCAACTTGTCCTTGCTCATGCGGGAGTTCAGGGGCCGCACCGCCCGGGTGGGGTACGCGCTGGTAGGCACGGGCTGGACCGTGACGTCCTTCCCCGCCAGCCGGAAGATTTCCCGGGCAAACTCCGCCCAGGAGCACACGCCCTCGTTGGTGGCGTGGTAGATGCCGTATTTGTCCGTCATCACCATGTCGCACAGCAGCGGGGCCAGGTCCGCCGTATAGGTGGGGCTGCCAATCTGGTCGCACACCACGTTCAGCTCCCGCCTCGTCTCCGCCAGGCGCAGCATGGTCTTCACGAAGTTATTGCCGTTTTTGCCGAACACCCAGGAGATGCGGACAATAAAATATTTCTCCAGCAGCTCCTGTACCGCCTGCTCCCCTTCCAGCTTGGTCGCCCCATACGCGCCCAAGGGGCCCGTGGGGTCCTCCGGCTCATAAAAACGCTCCCCGGTCCCGGGGAACACATAGTCTGTGGAGATATAGAGCAGCTTCGCGTCAATCTCCCGGCACGCCGCCGCGATATTCCGGGGCCCTCCGGCGTTCACCGCCCGGACCTTCTCCAGCTCTTCCTCCGCCTTGTCCACCGCCGTCCAGGCCGAGCAGTGGATGACCGCGTCAGGATGGTTCCTGACGATATACGCACGGGTTGCCTGGGCGTCTGTGATATCAAAATCCGCAAGATCCACGCCCGTATGCTCGATCCCCCGCCCGGCCAGCACCCCGCAAACATCATGGCCCAGCTGGCCGCCTACGCCTGTCACTAAAATTTTCATTGGTTTCTCCTACACTTTTTCAAATCATATTTTTCCGCGCCAGATGGACAATCCACATCAGGACGCGCTCCGGCAGCCACCGCGCCGACAGCTCGAACAGTGAGGGCAGCAGTCCCCATTCCCGGCATTTCCAGACAGCCCACGCGCCGCCGCGCCTGTCCCAGTTGTTTTGCCGGGCATACATCCACGCCTTCCGCCGGGAGATCTCCCGGCGGAATCCCTCCCTGTAGGGGAAATGCTGTTCCAGCCACTGGAACTTGCGCAGCGCCAGGTCAATCCGCTCACTCCGGTAGCTGGCTTTGTCCGTCACGCCCGCCAGCACGCCGGTCTGGTTTTTTCCATGCACCCGGTAGCGGATCAGCGGGCGCATGACAGAATGGATCTCCCCGGCCGCGGAGCAGTACAGCGCAATATAGTGGTCGTGTACCATATACGGGCAGAACGGGACCGCCCCCTGGGCCGCCGCACGACGCACCAGCATGGTGCAGCCGGTGACAAAATTCGAGATCAGCAGCCCCTCCGTCAGCCCGCTGCCGCTGCGGAATACATGCCTGCGCCGGATTTGGGTGATGCTGTCCGCCGTCTGTTCCCCCCCGCCGTCTATGATGAACATATCCGAGCAGGCCAGCAGGGCGCCGGATTCCTCCAGCTCCCGCTGCAGCACCGACAGCTTCTCCGGGAGCCAGGCGTCGTCCTGGTCGCAGTAGGCGAAGTACTCCCCCTCCGCCTCCTCCGTCAGCCGCTCAAAGGTCCTGTTGGAGCCCAGATTCCGCTCATTCCTCTGGATTTCATAGGGGAAGGCGTGGATGCAGCCTTTGACACACGCCTCAATCTCCCCAAAGGGCACTGTGGGCGAGCAGTCGTCCCGCACATACAGCTTCAAATTGGGATAGGTCTGTTTCTCCAGGCTCTCCAGCTGCTCCCGCAGCCAGTCCAGCCGCGGCTCATATACCGCCAGAAGGATCGCAATGGGCGGCTTACCGGTTGGCGTACATCCGCTCATAGTAGCCCTGGTATTCCCCGTCCACGATCCGCTCCCACCAGGCCCGGTTGTCCAGGTACCACTGGACCGTCTTCTGGATGCCTTCATCAAACCTCGTCTCCGGCAGCCAGCCCAGCTCCCGGTGGATGAACGACGGGTCGATGGCGTAGCGCATGTCGTGGCCCTTCCGGTCTGTCACGTAGGTGATCAGGCTCTCCGGCTTGCCCAAAATCGCCAGGATGCGCCGCACAATGTCGATGTTTTTCATCTCATTGTGGCCGCCAATGTTGTACACCTGCCCCACCTGGCCCCGCTCCAGGATCAGGTCAATGGCCGCGCAGTGGTCCTCCACATACAGCCAGTCCCGCACGTTCAGCCCCTCCCCGTACACCGGCAAAGGCTTGTCCGCCAATGCGTTGGCGATCATCAGCGGGATCAGCTTCTCCGGGAAATGGTACGGCCCGTAATTATTGGAACAGTTAGTGATGTTCGCCGGAAAATGATAAGTGTCCATGTATGCCTTCACCAGCATGTCAGAACCGGCCTTGCTGGCTGAATAAGGGCTGTGCGGGGCATAAGGCGTAGTCTCATAGAAGTATCCTCCGTCCTCTTCCAAGGAGCCGTACACTTCATCCGTAGAGACATGCAGAAACCTCTTATCCTCCTTATAGCCCCCATCCGGCAGTTCCCAAGCCTCCTTCGCACAGTTCAGCATGACTGCCGTGCCAAGCACATTGGTCTGCACAAACACTTCCGGGTCGCGGATGCTCCTGTCCACATGGCTCTCCGCCGCAAAATGCACTACCCTGTCAACCTCGTTTTCGGCAAAGATCTTTGAAATTGCCTCTTTATCGCAGATATCCGCCTTTATAAATGTATAGTTCTCCCTGCCTTCCACTTCCTTCAGGTTCTCCAGATTTCCTGCATAGGTCAGTGCATCCACGTTAATAATACGGATTTCATTATCATATTTCCGGAACATATAATGAATATAATTGGAACCGATAAATCCTGCCCCTCCTGTCACTAAATAAGTCCTCATCTTTCTTCCTCTCTTCCCTGCCTTCTTTTTGTATCGAAAAACATGTTCTTACATTTTCTCCGTTTACCGAATTTATTCCATGCCGTAAGCATAAAAACTGACTTTATATAAATATACCTCAATACCGGATAAAACACAACTGGATTTTTATGTAACGTCGATGCTTCCTAAATTAAATTCGGAAAAAACAAATCTGCCCCACATGATAGGATGAGCATAATGCCGGCAAAATAACATCAGTAACCAAGATAGCTGATATTCAAGTCTGTCTCTTCGCTGATTCCCGGTATGGTTCCCTTGGCAGAATATTGCCATAAATCATATCTTGTAGCAGTATAAGTTGGTTCCGCCCTGTA
>OFEY01001932.1_pt1 | contig 12261 bp, 6 predicted proteins | sample 1521251 | NCBI WGS metagenome assembly OFEY01 (sample SAMEA3504100, study PRJEB24116) | mouse gut metagenome | biome: mouse gut; feature: mouse-associated habitat; material: faeces | place: Denmark | collected 2011
AGGCTTAAGTTTGTTATGCCCTTTTTTACCCCTCAAAATTTTCTCATTTTAGGGCTTGACTTTTGTTTGCAGGACTCTTGAATGCCATTCAAGCGCTCTCCCAGCTGAGCTATACCCCTTACCTCAATTTTAGCACTTGAAAAGTTTTTATTTTCCACTCATTTTACAGAGATTTATATACTTATCAGAAACAACCGCGAGGGTCTCCTGGTCATCCGTCTGCCGAGTCACCAGAAAAACGCCCCTCGCAAATACTATATGATTCCTGATGTACATTGTGTCTGATTTGATCGTGTGCGATTCGGCTTGGTTGTCTTTAGCAACCATACCGCCATCATCACACGACGTGCGATGATGGCGGCGAAATTTTTGAATTTTGAGGCATATGGAAACGCATATGTGGACAGACAGAAACAGAATCTCCATAATAAAGAAAGTTTTTAGAAAATGGAGGCTGTGTTATGCGGACACTATCATCACTAATCGCCGATTATCTTGAAACAGGCGAGTACGAAAAACAACTGTCGCCAGATACGATAAAGGCTTATCGCATCGATCTGCAGCAGTTTGTTAACTTTACAGAAGGTGTGTGGGCTGATAAGGATGTGTTGAATCAGTATATCAAATACCTCAACCAGCACTTTGCCCCTCGGTCTGTCAAGCGTAAACTGGCCAGCGTTCGGGCTTTTTATCATGAGATGGAAATAAGTGGAGAAATCAAAGAGAACCCGTTTGACAAGCTCCACATCCGTATCCATTCGCCCCAGCAACTTCCACGGATTATTCCCGAGCAAATCGTGCAGGCCCTTTTGCAAAGTGCTTATGACGCCTATGCACAGGGGGATCGAGAGGTTCTTCGAGATATCCTGGTGCTGGAGCTCCTATTTAGTACCGGACTTCGTGTATCTGAACTGTGTGCGTTGTCACAGGAGACCTTTCTGTTGAGTGACAGCGGACTTCGGCTCTTAGTCAAGGGTAAGGGCAGAAAAGAGCGCATCATTCAAATTACAACTCCCGAACTGCTCCAGCTTGTGCGAACATACTGCGATGCGTTTTCTAAGGAGATTCAGGAACAGGGGGCAATTCTATTCAACCGGCGGGGGCGCCCCCTTTCCCCACAGCCAGTCAGACGGATTATTAATAAATATCTGAACCGAATTGGTGCATCCAACCATATAACACCTCATATGTTTCGCCATACATTTGCTACCTCACTTTTAGAGGCCGGGATGGATATACGGTACATTCAATCCCTGCTGGGTCACAGCTCCATTTCCACTACACAAATCTACACCCATGTAACTGCACGGCAACAGACGATGCTGTTAGCTGAAAAACATCCAAGGGGTAAAATGACATTCTCGCTCTAATGATTGGCAAGGGTCACCGCAGCTCCGGTGGCCCTTGCGGATTCGATAGATAATACTTGATTATCCTTCGCATCGCGCCGTGGGGGATGTAATAGAAGTCAAGGTGAAACAAACATTCAAGATTAAACAAAGTTTGAAAAAGCTGACTGGAATGACCGACTATATGCCTACATTTTCAAATTTTACAGGGGGGATTTTGGGTTATGTATAACTTTTTGCTTATTTCATCCGCTGAAAGCACAAGTATCACAGATTTATATGACCAAATTGACTATTTACAAAGCTTTAGCATAAAAGTCGAACTTTTGATGGATCCATCTGAACTTCAGTTAATTGAAACAATTCGCAAAAACTATTATGATTGTGCATATGTGCATGTTAAACGAAGACTTACACCGAACACCGTTCCATACGATCCTGTAAAAATATTGGAATACTACCATGTCCCCATAGTCGGAAATCACTACATCACACAGCTGATGATTGCAGATAAATGCTTAACAAGTTCAGGTTCCGGCATGGGGCTTCCCGGGGTCATCATCACGAGAGAGATGTGGTACGCACAAAACATTCCTCTCGATACAATCGCAGAGGTTGGATTTCCCGTCATTATCAAGCCGAACTCATTGCATGCTTCCCAAGGGCTGTCACAAGCGAGCATCATTCAAAATGAGATGGACCTGATGCCTCAAATTACGCATGTTTTTCAGCGCTTCCCAAAGGTTGGTGAGATTTTAGTTGAAAAATTCTTAGAACCAGCTACAGAGTACACCGTTTCTGTATTGGGCAATAATCCAAGCCTAACTTGTTCCGTTACAAAATTAATGTACAAATTTAATGAAAAACATCACATCTACGATGAGGAAAACAAGTCTGCCGCATTGGAGGATAGGGATATTGCATTTGAGGTGGAGCCAGACCACACGATTCGGAACCGTCTGGAATCTCACGCCAGAGCACTATTCCGGCATTTCCGGATGAAAGATTTTGGACGGTTTGACTTTATTTTGGGGAGCACCTATTATCTGCTAGAGGCAAATTGTTGCCCGATCCCAGGAAATAGTTTTTCCTGGGAGTGGCAGTGCTCCTATGGTTTGCAAAAACGGCAAGTGCTCGCACTGTTTCTCTGCGCATTTCATTTTGGTCAGGTTTCTTCTGGCCGCGCGGATGGGCTGCCGTTTGCTCTGATTGCCGATCTCCCTCAAATGATCATTGATCAGATTTCCTATCCAATGCCAGTAGATGTCAAGCCGGAATGTACAGGCCAAACATCCAATTGTAAGAATCCGCAGTTGTTTTCAATGAACAGCCGTGTTGGATCCGAAACTGAAGTACATAGCTTCCTAAAGGCGCTTACCATTATGCTCAAGCCTAGTTTTATTTTAGAAACGGGGACTTATGAGGGAGATGGTACGATTGCTTTCGCCGAAGGCGTGATACAAAATGGTTTCGGGCGAGTGATCTCTCTTGAGTATAACCCCAATTTAGCTGAAACAGCCCGTCAAAAGTTGTCTGGCTACCCGGTAGAGGTAGTTGCCTGCAATAGCCTTGAGTATATTCCAGAAGGGCAAATCGATTTGTTGTTTCTTGACTCAAAGAGAACTCTGCGACGAGAAGAATTTTTGCGGTTTCGCCCATTTTTACATAACAAATCTGTGATCATATGGCACGACAGTTCATATAGAGCCCAAAATCATGCGGTGTTTGACGCAGTGAACGAACTATATGAGGTTGGCATCATCGACCGCCTGCTGCTTCCTACACCTCGGGGCCTTACGTTGTCCATGCTTAAAGAAGGTGGCTCAATGCCATGAATCAAATGCAGTACCTAGTCCATCAAATCCTATTTTTCTTTGGAAAAAAAGCTTCTGTCTACCCGGGTATATACCATAACGACGCTTATCCTGCCTGCTTGCTGGTTCAAGATGGAATAGAAACGTACAAAGTTCGATTTCCCGGAGTGCTGAACAAGAATTCAGTGCAGAGTGAAATAGGAGCCCTAAAACTGCTTACTGAACACGGTGTAGTGGGGATTCCGCAAATTGTTGCAGAAGGGATTGTGGATGGAATTCCATACCTTATTGAGTATTACATTGAGGGAAGCAGTCTTGACAAGATCCATCACACGCTCTCACGCGAAAATTGGGAGCATATTGCGCATGGGCTTGCAATCTTCCTCCAGGAGCTGATGGCAATTCAAAGCACCCGACCATCTGTGTTTAAAAGCCCCAGGAAAAATTATGACAGCTATGGGGAGGTTATCAAGGAAAGCATCCTAAGACATTTGGAGCAGCATACTTCCTTAAGTGTTATATCCCCCACTGCGGCTAACCGCATCCGGGAAATGCTAGAGGATATTGGCTCGGTATTTTATGGAAACGTAACTTTTCTGCACTTTGATATCAAACCGCAGAATATTGTCTTTGATCCTCAGAGTAAAAGGGTTGCGTTTATTGACTATGAGCACTCCAGGATGGGCGATTATACCCATGAACTTTTCCGTGCTGACATGGCAGCCATGAGAAATCCATATTTCAGCGAATGCTGGCAGTTGGCAAAACAAGAGTTTTTGGCGGAACGGCTCAATTGTTTTCAGGGGAAGGAATATTCGCGTAAGCTTTTTTACTATGAGCTTTTCTATGACATATCAGAGATGACATATTCTGTATTGATTGGCGACCAAGAACAAGTTTCGGTTCATCTTAAAGGGATAGAGAACAAACTGCGGCAGTTTTAAGACTGCCGCAGTTTGCACTCAAAAAACTCCTTTGCCTGTATAAGTGCTTTGCGGTATTCATTTTTGTTCCCTAAATCATAGTGGAGCGCATTGGTCAGCGCTTGTCTTCCCACTATATGCAATTCCTCTGAAAGGTTATCCCAATGTCGCATTACAGTTCGACAAAGCTGATAGTCGATCTCAAACAGCCGGAAAGATTTTGGATCTCCCTCAACATAGGCTTTGGCAGCTACTAAGGTGCTGACAGCCTCTTCATAGTTCCCATCCAGTTCAAGTAATCTGGCCTTGTTCCGCATATACAGAACTTCGCGTTCTGGAATTGGGATATACGAGAGCAATTTTTCCTCTTCCGCTAAATATACGTCTGCAAAATATCGTTGCTCCGGCATAAATGGAATGACTATAATAGAAGTTTCTGTCATCTCTGACAGCAAAGAAAGCATTTCTGCATTGATACTACTTCCAAGTTCAGTTCGTGCAAGCTTGAAGGATGAGATCGCAGCAGTATAGTTTTTCTTAATTTGGCCCAACTCATCTTCGGAGATGCCTCCCTTCTCTTTCTTCGCATTCCGCACGACCCTCTGAACAAGATTTTTGTAGACGGTGCCAATTCTTCGACGGATTGAGGCACAAAGTAGCGGAGAATTGCTTAGCTGTTCTAGTGGTATACGCTGATAAACCTGTAGTGCTGCTTCAAAGTTTGTTTGCCTTCTTAGCATAGCGCCCCAACTAACGATGCATTCCCCCGCATAAGCCCATTCCTTCCGACTAGAGAAGTGGATATATAAATTCTCAAACATTTTCAAAATGTCTGCGCTGTTCTCCGTTTTACTGCGAAGAATATTCTGTTGGAGCATTACAACATGGTATATTTCAGAATCCGTTCCACTAGAATGCAATGCCTTATCACAATATATGATAGCTTCCTGATAATCATTTTTTACCGTCATGTAATATTTTGCGGCTGCATAATTCCAATACGCACGATATGTATCCAATTGTGGATAGGTGGAGGATAGCACGTCCAACGCAGAAAAGATTTCAACGGGATACTCCATCTGTGGATGTAACAGGGCCTGCCCCAGACCTTGGATTAGGATATCCATGATTTCCTGTCCAAATTCTTTTTCGAATATGCTCTTTTCTGCTATATTGATATAGTCTTGGACGCTTAGATGGGTCAAACTGCCGACGAACATAGTAGGGACAATTTTTGAATTAACATCATACCATTGCGGCAAAGAGTGTAGGATATCAAGAATGCGTCCATCCTTTACCTTCCGATGAAAGAATGCTTGAATAGCACAACTGTAGGTGGAATCTATTGTAGCAGATTGTAACACTTGCCCGACCATCTCCTCAGGGTACTCAGAACGATAGAGGTAGTCAGATAATAGATATTCTTCGACCCTATCGTGCGATATGCGGATATAGTCGCTTTCTTCGGACGTTGTGAATAAATTAATATCCTGCAACGCCTGTATGATGTGCAAATACTCTTCTTGTTCAGGGAAGAGTTCATCGCTACTAAGCAGTAAAAATACAGTGATGTTTTTGCTTGGTGTCAGAGGCGAAAGTAACAGCGAAAAATAGACATCGATTACTTTTTGGGCGCGCACAATATCCCTTGGCTGGTCAAGTCTGTGCAACATTTGACGGGTAAAATATTCAAATACATCCGAAATCAGCGCTGATCCACTGACTAAAGCATTTGAATAGCATTTGCCAGCAATAGCGATCATATATGGATGTGTAAATATCTCACGTATAAACCTGTTGTTATGCAGGTCTGTGATAAATCTGTTGCGTAACGCCTGATCTGTAATGTAAGACTCGGCAAACCTAATCTGAAGTTCGATCGGAAGCGGCTGAATCTGGTAATAAGGAACAGATGTGTTCATTTTTGTTTCACAAAAGCAAAATTCCGAGTTTGGATATATCCCTGTGCTTTTGCAGTAATCAAGAAAAGCAAAATCACGACAGGTAGCTATGACCTTCCAATTTGCCAAGCCAAGGCGATGGATGTCCTCCATGAGCTTAAACAACATCTTATACTGCTGAATACATTCATTGAATCCTCCATTCATTTCATTTAGTCCATCGAAAATCATAACTAGATATCGATCGGTCAAGAGCAAAAGGTCTTGAATGGATTGGAAAACGTTGTCAGAGACTGCGCCATAAGAAGCTAGCAAATCGCCCCAAAATACATCTACACCATATTTGCTGCTAGCATATCCGCATTTGGGTGCTGTCGCGGCTATTATAAGCCGCTCATAGTTCTGGGTGCAAAAGTGTTGTAGATTTTTCGTTTTACCAGAGCCGCTGGATCCAATCAGGAACATACCTGATTTTGAGGACTGTACGAAGCTATCTATGGCATCTTCTATTGGGGTGCTTACATATTGATCATTGTCGAAATCAAACACCGTTCGCAATCGCAAAAAAGCGGACGTCATTTCCTTGGCCCTAATTTGGATATATTCTGACAAAGTAGAGCCCGCTGAAGCTGCCACATGAGGCCGCTGGTTCGTTTCTTTTTCGTGCAGGCAGGGTGCAGAGATTACAGCGTTCCCCGATAAAATAGCACGGTGATCTTTCAGAAATAGATTATATATATGCTCATATTCCCGTGAAGACATGTTTTCGAAATGCAGAACAATCTGACCGCCATCCGTGCTCAAATAGTGGCTCTTGCTTTCCAGCACTCTTTTGCAATCCATCTCCGCAGCATATCCAGCGTTTGCGCTTGTTGGGAACATAAGCCCGCACAAATTCAGCACATCAAGAACAGTGGCAATTTTATGTAGCATGGGCCGCTTTATATCCACTGTAAATCGCCCGTTATTGTTCATGTTGAGCCGTATATTTGGGACTGTATCCCAATTCAACAACACAGTTTGGCTTTGTATGGATTCAAGAATCATTTCCAGACCGTTCCAAAAGGAAATATCCGGAGAATAATGGTATCCCTTGGAATCAAATAGGAGCCGAAGGGAGTTCGCATAGTCAATGGGCAGCACAGGAATGCCAGCGGTTCTTGCGGCGATTTCAATAGCGAGGCCCATGAGGAGTGACTCCACTTCATTCTCGGGCATTTGTAAGGGTATTGGGATGTTATCGCTGGAGTGCTGATGGTAGAAAAAAAGATAGGCATTTAGCACGCTGTTATAATTTTCTGCAAAAAATGGATAGGTAGGCACCCATTCATATTGTTCTGATAGTTCGTTACTGCAATTTAGCAGATTGCAGAAAATATCCATCACTTTTTGGTTCGTTTTAAGCGAACTTGCAATTATGCTGCTTTCCCAGCTGTTTGGAATGCTGGTTGTTGAATCATCACCAATCAGCGTATGAACTAACTGTGCCATTAATTCGTCAAAAGTGCCAAGAATATCACCATAGATGAAATTAGCGGATGAATTCCGCGTATTCATCCAGTCAAACACTTGGCTATTCTCATAGAAATCAGATTCAAGGGGCCGCTTAGGCGCAGCCCAAAAAGCGGAGTGCTCCGAGTTTGTATTTAGACTGGACATTATGCCAACATCTTGGCCTCGATAGCCACAGACAAGACAGGAGCACCGGCTGAGCTCCGAAATGGTATCGGAAACATCCGATGGAAGTGTAGTAAGTTCACGGGGTGAAAAACGCAGGCCACCATTTTCGATATCACCATGTGCTTTGAAAAGAACGATATCCGAACCGCCTTTGATTGTCCGTTTTGAAAAGTTGCCAACCTGTGTGATATGGGGCAGATCGCTCAGCACATCATCAATAAGCATATCGAAATTAGTGGTTATTATTTTCTTGATATACCCATGTGCCACCAACTCTTTCAGTTTCATGTATCCTATAGACGGTTTCAAGTCTTTAAAACATTCGTATAATATCTCACGGCGGTCTTCGGGTGCATAGCATTCCCAGACATGATTTACAAAATCTTTATATAGATGTTCCCATGTCTTAGGAGGATCATATTGAGGTTCCATACACCGAATCAAGCAGTCCTTAATAACTTGCTCACTTGTAATTGGGTGCGCAGAAGATGACAGTGAACATCCTGCACCTATAAAGAGACAAAATGGCCGCCCGTTCTGTTTAGCGCGCTTCATTGAGTCGACCAATCGGAAAAAAGCGGCCGTATGGTTGCTTCTTGCGGTTCTGTAAACCTCCATTAAACTGCCTCCCGACCCCTTAGAAATTAATTTTAGGGGACTTTCAACAGCGTCCCCCTACGGCGCGATGCGAAGGATAATCAAGTATTATCTGACGATAACAGTTTACATTATCCGACTAAAAATTTCAACCCCTAATGGACAGATATCTCTTCCGCACAACTTTTGCTATTTCCATAGAATCTTCATCTACTAAAATGTTAACCTCATCACACATTAAGTGATGAGGTTAACACAAGATACAAATCTTATAACACAAAAGGCTCTTATGGGACGTCTCGCTGAGTAGGTCAAATGATAAGCATTGGACGATCAATCCAACACAGTTTCCTTTAAACTGTAGGTATTTCCGTCTGAATGTAGTTGGGTATTTTGTCCACAATTGCTGTATACAAGTTAACATCTTTTTTAGGAGTAGAGAGTGAGATTACTAAGGAATATCGTGCTGTACTATCGCATTTTCCCAGATAACTGCGCTCCCGCCACCAGCCAATCACTGGATATACAGCTATCGCATTTGTATTACAGAGATTCACTGCGCTGGTTTTGATAAAATCTGAATGTATAGATCCTACGTCCCGATTTTCAGCTCCCAAGAACCATCGACTACTGCCACTGCTTCCATCTCCCTTGTCTTTGGGGTCATCACCGCGCATTTTAACATTGATGCGCTTCTTGAAATCTTCCACAGATTCATTGGCGTTTATGAGGTCGAAACGCAGACCGTGAGAGGGGTATCGGTATCGATCTTTCCAACCTTTTTCGCCAGGGCCTGGCTCAACAAAATACGATAATGTAACGCGCAGTTCAACTTCCATGTTACCCAAGCTTTCAAGGATTTCGGTTGGCCATGGTATCGTGTGAAGATGCATTTCTCTCATATGAGCAGATCCACCACTCTTTTCATATGGCTGCATTTCACCTTGAATAATCATATTTACTGAATTGTTGAAGCATTGAATTGCTCTTTCTAAATTTGGAATACCATAGCCACAAGATCTCAAAAGGTTTCTTCGCCCTTGTGATTTTAACCTATTAGTACAAAACTGTCGGAGCATTCCATCTGTCCATCTTGAAGAATGAACAAGCAGTGCCCGCACAGTTTCAGGCCAAATCTGGGGATATTCGGCATATAACCGAGCGGCCATCCAAGCAGTTTGTGCTGTAGCTGAACTTGTTCCCCAAATTGTGGAGAACAACCTAATAATTGGATACCGATTAGTGGTAAGTAGGGATAGATCAGGGCAATTGGTATAATCCATTCCGTTAGTAGCGACATTTCCACCATCTAGTAGTATCTCAGGTTTCACAGGCCACTTGTTATCCCAATTGACTGAAGTAGAACTGTATGGAGACAACTCACCTACATCGGCCACTGGCATAAAACCTGCAAGCCGCTCATCTTCGATAGAAATATCCTTTGTGTAAGCACCAACGGTTAAAGCGTTCCACGCCTGTCCGGGATTTTCGACACAATGTAGGATGTTTGCGTTTGGAAAACCCGCCTCTCCCAATTCAGAGGGCTCAACATTTCCTGCGCTGATGAAGAAAAGTCTTTTTCCTCCGCCTCCTTCAGCTCCGGAAGCAATGCTGTCAACGGCTCCAGACCAGGAGGTTGGACTACCGTCTATTGTGCCATATTCGGATGAGGTTACAGCCATGCAGATGGCCCGCTCTGCGTTCGGATTGGCAATTTCGGCCAATGCTACAGCTTGTTCAGTTATGGCACCATATAATTCGGGCGGGTTTTCGCCGCGTGGAGGTAATATTTTTATGGATTCAAGTCGGTGTGAAATATGTAGAGCCTCGCTGCCAGAAAGACATCCTTTTAAGTCGCTGAACAAGGCTACACCCGCCATCTCAGTTCCGTGGCCGTAGTGATCACCGATGCCCCAGGCGCTTTCGACTGTTTGTACATCACCCTCGCGTACAGCTGGAGATAATAGAGGATGTTCAGCTGATAGGCCTGTATCTAGCAGGCAAACACTCACATTTGTGTCATGGAATGTAGTGCGTTCCAGTAGCTCATCAACCCATTCGGCCTGTTCTTTCCCTGAAAGGTCATCAAAAAATTTTGTTCCCTCAGGGGCTCGACGAATCTCAGCAATATAAGCGCACATTGAAATCAAGTTTTTAAGTTGCTCCTTATTTGCCTTTCCCAATCGGACAATTCTTTCTGGAAATAGGATGTGTCGTGCGTTTAATTCAATTTTTAAAGTATTACAGCAAGCTATAAAATCGAGCTCCGAGCCAGAGCTGTCATTTCGCTCAAATCGCAACCAGATTTCACACCATACTGGGGTCTCATCAGGCAAGGTATCTGCATTGCCAAACCAAAAAGAATCCAGTATAGCTAACCGAACATCTTCAATACTACTTACAAGAGTGTTATTTTGGGGAGACTCCTCGTCTGCAACTGGCATTCCATATTCCTGAACCTTTTCAAGAAAGTATGTTTCCTGGCCCGCCGGAATGTAGACAGTTGCCCTAACAATGTCACCATCTTCTTTCACATTTAAAAGACGGATGTGTTTTTGCAGATTTTCTAATTGCTTAGTGGCTAAATCGTGCTGAACAGCACTGGAGAATTCCAAATATAAACCATCTTTGCAGCGAATCGCAGCAACCTGCTTTTGAGTCAAATCCTGATTTCTGCTTTCTTGCAGTTTGCGGCTTATAAATTTTGCATGGGCATCAGGATCAGTCCGAACTGGATACTTTGAACCAGGAAATCCACTGCGGGATACATACGGCAATGGGGAGGCGGTATCTTGCAAGAAAATATTCTTTGCCATTGCTTATGCCTCCTTAGGAGAGTAAGCTGCAATCCTATCGAAAATAAGCTTGGAAAGAATATTTTCGTCGACAAAAGAATTTCCAAGAATGGAAATCTTGATTGCATCATCGCATACTCGTATAATCTCAGCATGGCTTAATGGGCTGGCTTTATCAAGAAGTTGTTCAGAGACTATAAAGTTTCTGTCAAACGCACCAATCCGCAATTCAAACAGCCTGCGGATATCTTCCCTAGATGGCATTGAATAATGCAGAACATCATCAAATCTTCTGAACAGAGCTTGATCAAGCAATCGTTGATTATTGGTGGCTGCAACAATGACACTTTCGGATTCATCCTGCTCAAGAAACTGTAGAAAAGAATTAAGGATACGTCGAGCTTCCCCAACCTCGTTGTCTAAACCCCGATCTGCTCCAATAGCATCAAATTCATCGAAAAAGTATACTCCAGTAGAACTAGACACCGCATCAAATATTTGGCGGAGTTTGGCGCTGGTTTCCCCCATGAATTTTGTTACTACTTTGTCCATTTGAACTGTATAGAGCGGCAGATCCAACTCTGAAGCAATGACTGAAGCGGTAAAAGTTTTTCCGGTGCCAGGTCTACCTTCGATTAATATCTTTCTTCGGTTCATTAATCCATACTTCTGTAGCTTATTCCGATTCCTAAACTCATTCAGAATTCGCTCAATTCTTTCAAGAATTTCATCAGAAACAATGAGGTCAGTAAGTCTGTCTGATGGAATGGTCATCAGCAGCATGGGGGTTTGTTGGTTTAGGCGAAAGACATTTCCTTTGGGAGCCCCAATTTTCTCAGCATACTTCTTCAATTCCCGTGCATAGGTTTCATGCCCACGTGTTGCCTCATACGCAGCAATTTGTAACACCACTGTTTTGAATCTGTCATCTTCATGTTCAATGTGCGCTTTGATTAAGGCCTTGATCTGATCTGCTGTAGCCAAAAGATCGCCTCCTTGCACACTCAGATCAAAACAAATCAGCTATTCAAACGAAACGCTTCTTTCCAACTGCGTAAAGAAGCGTTTCGTTTGGTGACAGGTATCCGATCCAAATGTATAATTGTTAAAAAACCAACCACAAGTTTTAACCTTGTGGTTGGCTGTTTTTGGTGGAGATAAGCGGGATCGAACCGCTGACCTCTTGAATGCCATTCAAGCGC
>OFEY01001944.1_pt1 | contig 12209 bp, 9 predicted proteins | sample 1521251 | NCBI WGS metagenome assembly OFEY01 (sample SAMEA3504100, study PRJEB24116) | mouse gut metagenome | biome: mouse gut; feature: mouse-associated habitat; material: faeces | place: Denmark | collected 2011
GCCTTCCTCTGGCTGACGGTTCCCCTGACCATGCCCGGGCAGGCGCTGGCCGCGTGGGGGCCGTTCACGTTCAGCCGGGAAGGGCTCATGCTGGCCTTTCTCGTCACTCTCAAGTCCAATGCCATTGTGATGTTTTTCCTGGCGCTGGTGGCGACGATGGATTCCCCGACCATCGGCTACGCGCTCGACCGCCTGCGTTTCCCTTCCAAGCTGGTTTTCCTTTTTCTCTTCACCTACCGCTACCTGCACGTCATCGCGGAGGAGTGGCGCAAGCTGCATGTGGCGGCCCGGCTGCGCGGCTTTGTCCCGCGCACGGACCGGCACACCTACCGAACCCTCGGCAACATGATCGGGATGGTCTTCGTGCACAGCTTCGACCGTTCGGCCCGGGTATACGAGGCCATGATCCTGCGGGGATTTTCCGGACGTTTCCGGTCCGTGACGGCTTTTCGGGCCACGGCGCGCGACGCGGCTTTCGCGGCGGCGGCGTCCGGCTGCCTGCTCTGCCTTATGGCTGCGGACTGGTATATGGAGTTGTACCGTGGCTGAACCCATTTTTGCGCTGGAGGGCCTCTCGTTCGCCTATCCGGGCGGGCGGCGGGTCTTCGAGGACATGAGCTTTGCCCTGTACCCGGATCAGCGGATCGGGCTGTACGGTCCCAACGGGAGCGGCAAGACGACGTTCTTCCGGCTGATCATGGGGCTGGCGGCGCCGCAGGCGGGCAGAGTGCTCTTTCATGGCGAGGCCCTGCGGACGGAAAAGGATTTCCGGGCCTTGCGCTGCAAGGTGGGGCTGGTGCTCCAGCACGCCGAGGATCAGCTTTTCTGTCCCACAGTGCTCGAAGACGTGGCCTTCGGGCCGCTCAATCTGGGCTACGGGCCGGACGAGGCGCGTGACTGCGCGCTCGAAACCCTGCGGCGGCTCGGGCTGGAGGGCTTCGAACATAGGTTGACGCATCGGCTTTCGGGCGGGGAGAAAAAGCTCGTCTCCCTCGCCGCCGTCCTCGCCATGCACCCCGAGGCCCTGCTTCTCGACGAACCCACCAACGGCCTTGACCCCGAGGCGCGCCTGCGGATCATCGACGTGCTGAAGGCGCTGCCCACGGCCCGGATCATCATCTCCCACGACTGGGATTTTCTGGCCGAAACCTCCACCGGCTATCTTACGGTGGCGGACGGTCGGCTCACGGACGCCGCGCCCGTCTGGGCGCACGCCCACTATCACGCCCACCCGCTCGGTAACGCCCCGCATGATCACTGATCCCGGCGGCCCGCGTCACCCCTTGTCAACGGAATTTTTACGGAATTTTTTCGGGAGCCATCCCCTGTCCCGCCGTAGCCGCCGGAAGGATACCCGGGCGCAGGCACCGTCCCGCATCCTGCCGAAACGCCTTTCATCCCCTTGTTGAGGGATGTTGCCGCTCGCCTAGTCCCACTCCTTGTCTTCCTGCGATTGCAGGAAGGCATCCAGTTCCTCGACGTCGCTCAGGAGCACTTCCCGGCGGGAGAAGTGAAGCAAGAGGCCCATGTCACGCAACTGCTGGAGGCAGCGGAAAAGGGAGACGCGGTGCATGTCCAGCACGGAAGCCAGCTCGATTTGCGTCATGTCGAGGGGGAAGCGGACGGCGTTGTTGTGGCAGCGGGAAAGCTGGCGCAGGAAGCGGCACACGCGCAGGAGCGGCGTGCCGTGCCGGATGAGATAGGTGACGTGGAACATATTGGAGAACTTGAGGGCGGTCCCCCGCAGCATGTTGTTGTAGAGGTGCGGGTAGGCGAGGATGAAATCCCGGTCGTGCAGGAGCTGGCCGGGGAAACGGTAGGCTTCCGTCCTTTCCAGCACCCGGAAGGAGGCCATCGTGCTTTCGTCCCCGGTCAGGACGCTGGTTTCGTTGAAAATGCAGCCGGGGCCGAAGAACATGACCACATGATCCTCCCCGAGCGTACCCGTGTAGGTGAGCCGCACGCGCCCCTTGTCGATAAAATAGAAGCAGTCCGTGGTCGACTGGTGGTTGTAGGGGGAGCGGGGAAGGACGAGGCGCGTCCCCCGGTGCAGGATTTCGCGCCACGGCTCGTGAAGGCCGCTGTGGGAGATGATGACCGTACGCGGCGGTGCGGTGTGGGAGGGCATATCCATAGGCTGCCGCCTTTGTGGAGGGATGAAAAGGGCTTTTCCCGACTTTTTCGCCGGATCGTTGCGCGGGTTACATTCCCTTGCGCGCTTCATGTTTACGATGTGCGGGTGGACAATCTTTCTCGTCAAGGGCATAGACGAAAGACGGCGATGGTTCAAGGGCGCGGCCAGAGCTTCCCACCCTTGGCCGACGTTTGGGCATGAAAGAACCCGGAAAGAGCGGTGCGTTTCCGCGCTTTTCCGGAACAATCGAAGGAGTGCGCGATGAGTGCGACTGTTTTTCCTACCGGCGTCACCATTTACAACCCTGAAAAATGCTGGGGCGGCTACACCATCCTTCAGGCCGCGGAGCGCGGGGCGCTGCTGATCGACATGAACGGCGCGGAAGTGCGCATGTGGGAGGGCCTGCACGGGTTCCCCAACAAGATGCTGCCCGGCGGTTACGTCATGGGGAGCCTTGGCGAACGCAACCCCAAATACGGCAATCAAGACAACACCGATCTTGTACAGGTGGACTGGGACGGCAACATCGTCTGGAAGTTCGACAAGGCCGAATTCATCGAGGACCCGGGCGAGGAGCCGCAGTGGATGGCCCGCCAGCATCACGACTATCAGCGCGAAGGCAATACTGTGGGCTACTACGTGCCCGGCATGGAGCCCCGCACCGACGGCGGCACGACCCTCGTCCTTTCGCACAAGAACGTGCGCGTGCCGGAAATTTCCGACAAGCTTCTCCTCGACGACGTGATTTACGAGGTGGACTGGGACGGTGACATCCTCTGGGAATGGAAGGTTTCCGATCACTTTGAGGAACTGGGCTTCGACGCCATCGCCCGCAATCTCATGTACCGCGATCCCAACTACTACACGGGCTTCGGCAAGAGCCACATCGCCGGAGACTGGGTGCACACCAATTCCATGTCCGTGCTCGGCCCGAACAAATGGTACGACGCGGGGGACAAGCGTTTCCATCCCGACAACATCATCATCGACTGCCGCGACGCCAATATCATTCTGATTATCGAGAAGGCCACCGGAAACATCGTCTGGAAGGTGGGCCCCACCTATGATCAGACCCCGGAACTGCGCAAGCTGGGCTGGATTATTGGCCAGCATCATTGCCACATGATCCCCCGCGGCCTGCCCGGAGAAGGCAACATCCTCATCTACGACAACGGCGGCTGGGCGGGTTACTACGCCCCCAATCCGGGCTCTCCTACCGGCATCCGCGGCGCGCTGCGCGACTACTCCCGCGTGCTGGAAATCGATCCCGTCAGCCTCGAAATCGTCTGGCAGATGACCCCCAAGGAAGCGGGTTACGTCATGCCGCTTGACGCCAACCGTTTCTACAGCCCCTTCATCAGCGGGGCGCAGCGTCTGCCCAACGGCAACACCATGATCACCGAAGGCTCGCATGGCCGCGTGTTTGAAGTGACGCCGGATCACGAGCTGGTCTGGGAATACGTCTGCCCCTACTGGGGAACGGCGCTGAACATGAACATGGTCTATCGCGCCTACCGTCTCCCCTACGAATGGGTGCCGCAGCTTGAAAAGCCCGTGGAGACGCCCATCGAACGCCTTGACGTGACCACCTTCCGCGTGCCCGGGGCCGCCGCGCCCGGCGTGCGGAGTTCCGTGAAGATCAAGGAAGCCAAGGGCTATTACGGCCTTTCGGCCATGTGCGTGGCCGCCGATCTCGACGACTAGCGGAGACCCTTTTCCGCGCGGGCGGCCCGGGGCTGGAATGACGTTTCAGCCCCGGGCCGCCCTTGTTTTCAGCAGCAAGAGTCCGGTTTCAGCAGGCGGATAGAGAAGGCAATAACGTCCCCTCGTGAGGACTGCCGTCAAAAGACATGGCTCTGTCATAGCCATCAATTGCTCTCTTTTTTCTATGATTTCAGAAGAATGCGGATGAGCGTTTTCGCCTTGTGGAGCCTCTTGCCTCAACGGTGTTGAAAACGTTTGAAATTTTGGGGGAGCTCAAAAATCGTTAATCCTTTTCTGTGACAGACACAGGCATAGAACCTATTGATAGTATTAAAAAAATATAAACGGTCGAACCCCGTTTCAGAAATGGGATCACCCTCTTGAAAAACTGGTGACCACACGCCCAAGTCAGGCGAAGAAAAGCCCCGGGGCAGGGACAAGGGGAACGCCGGGGGCAGGGCGGCGCGGACCGTTGGCCCACGCTCTCCGTCCGCCCAACGTGGGCGGCTTTTTCAGGGGGAGACTCATGCGGGAAACGGGAATGCCTTTCCGGGCGGGGCGGCGTTTCCTCCCCTTCCCACTGTGAGCCGGGGAGGAAGGGGACCGGGACCGATGCGGCTGTACGGCCGCAGGAGTCACCTGATTGTCACACAAATGTAATGTTTTTTCTCGCCATTCCTGTTAGACCCTTTCCATGAAGTCGCATTGTTCTTTATGCGGAAGGAGATACGCCGTGCCCACCCTTGAGGAGAGCCCGCCCGCCTGCCCGGGTGGGGAGATAAAGGACCTGTCCTGCCCGGACCTCTATCTGAACCGGGAAATCAACTGGCTGGAGTTCAACGGAAAAGTATTGGAAGAGGCTGCCGACGAATCGCTTCCCCTCTTGGAGCAGCTCAAGTTTCTGGCCATCTTTTACAATAACCTTGACGAATTCTTCATGGTGCGGGTGGCGAACATCTACCGCCAGTATCGCAGCGGCGTACCGTCCTCCGCGCCCGACCGCATGACGCCCGCCCGTCAGCTTGCCGAAATCCGCCGTCGTGTGGTGTGCCTGCTCAACCGGGCGCAGGAACACTGGAAAAAGCGCCTTTTCCCCGCCTTGGCCGAAAAGGGGGTGCGCCTCGTCCGTTACGCCGATCTCTCCGACAAGCAGCGGCGCTTTCTGGACGGCTACTTCAAGAACGAAATCTATCCCGTGCTCACGCCGCAGGCCATCGATCCCGGGCATCCTTTCCCGACCATTTCCAACACGAGCCTCAATTTCCTCGTCCAGCTCCGCAGCCGGGATGGGCTGACCCGCTTCGCACGCCTGAAGTGTCCGAGCAACGTCTCCCGCTTCGTCTTCGTCCCGCGCAACAAGGAGGCCAAGACCTACGCCTCCCTCGGCTTCAACGCCAACGTGCGCGACGACGACATCCTGCTCATGGAGGATTTGGTCTACGAATACCTCGGGGCGCTTTTCCCCGGCCATACGGTGATCAACGCCGGGCTGTTCCGCATTACCCGCAATACCGATGTGGAAATCGAAGAGGATGAGGCCGACGATCTGCTTGAGGCGGTCAAGGACCTTGTGGAGCAGCGCCGCTTCGGGGACGTGGTGCGGCTGGAAATCGCGCGCGGAACCGCGGCGGAACTGAGCGCCTTTTTGATCAAGCGTCTCGGCGTGCAGCCTTTTCAGGTCTACAAAATCAAAAGCCCCCTCGGTTTTTCTGACTTCATGGCTCTTTACGGCGTGGATCGCCCTTCTCTCAAGGAGGAGCCTTTCCATGCTCATGTGCCCGCCGCCCTGCTTGACGGCGACATGTTCGCGAGCATCCGCGGCGGGGACGTCTTCCTTTACCATCCCTATGACAGCTTCACGCCCGTCCTTGAATTCATCCGCCGGGCCAGCCTCGACCCCGGCGTCATCGCCATCAAGCAGACGCTCTACCGCGTGGGCAACGATTCGCCTATCGTCGAGGCGCTCATCGAAGCCCGCCGCCGGGGAAAGCAGGTGACCGCCGTTGTGGAATTGAAGGCCCGCTTTGACGAGGAGCGCAACATCACGTGGGCCGAGGAGATGGAGAAGGCGGGCGTCAATGTGGTCTATGGGCTGGTGGGGATGAAGATTCACGCCAAGCTTTGCCTCGTGGTGCGACGCGAGAACGACGGCGTGACCCGCTACGTGCACATCGGCACGGGAAACTACAATCCTTCCACGGCCAAGATATACACGGATATGGGCATCCTTACGGCCAATCCCGACATCTGCGCGGACGTGACCGATCTCTTCAACGTCATGACCGGGTACGCCTACCGCGACCAGTACCGGGAGCTGCTCGTCTCGCCCCATTCCCTGCGCGGTCCGCTTCTCGATCTCATCCGCAACGAGATTGCCATGCACGCCGAACACGGCGGAGGCGAGATCATCTTCAAGTGCAATCAGCTTGTGGACAAGGACATCATCCGCGCCCTCTACCGCGCGTCCGCCGCCGGGGTGCGGGTGCGCCTTCAGGTACGGGGCGTCTGCTGCCTGCGGCCCGGCGTGCCCGGCGTCAGCGAGCATATCGAGGTGACGTCCGTGGTGGGCCGCTTTCTGGAACATTCCCGCGTCTACTGGTTCCGCAACACCGGGGAGGGCTGCCTCTACATCGGCAGCGCCGACCTCATGCCCCGCAATCTGGACCGCCGCGTGGAAGTGCTTGTACCCATCCTCGATCCGGCCATCCGCTCCTGCATCCGGGAAGACATCCTTGAAGCCCACCTGCGCGACAACCGGCAGGCATGGCGACTGCGGGAGGACGGCAGCTATACGCGCCTCAGCCCCGCCAAGGGAGAGGATGAGGTCAACGCGCAGGAGTGCATGATCGCGCTGCGGGCCCGGCACGACTAACGTTTTACCCGGCCCGCGCCGGGGAAAGAGGCGCCTCGTGGCCTGTCAGTTCCTCCGTTCGGTCGAGGGGAACGCCCGGCGCCTCGCCTTCCCGCCCGGACCTGCATCATAAGGAATTGATCATGACCACACGAAGAAAGAAAAGCGCCTCCCGCCCGGCGCAGCCCGCCAAGGCCGCTTCCGCCGCATCTGCGGCCCAGCCCTCGGAAGAGGCGGCGCTGGACATGCCCCCTTCCTCTTCCCCTGCGGACGAAACGGCGGAAAGCCCGCAAGCCTCAGTGCACGGCGAAAACGCTGTGCCCGGCGCAGCACCTCAAACGGCGCAAGAGCCCGCTCCCGCCAGCCCGGAAACGTCCTCTCCGGCTAACTCCGGCCCCTGCGCGGCAGAGGATGCCGCCCGGGAGGTTTCGGAGGCCGCGCTTCCGGGCAGTGCCGCGGACGGCGGTATGGAGGAGGTCACGGCGTCCTCCGGGGAGCCTGCCGCGGACGCACCCCGGCCCGAAAACGCCGCCTTCCCGAATTGTCAGTCTGCGGAGTGTGACGTGGACGCGCTTCGGCCCGAAGTTCCGGGGGATGCGCCTGACAAGGCGGAAAAGGTTCCCGGCGCAGAAGGCGAGGACAGGCCGTCCGAAGCAGGGGCTGAAGATTGCCGCGCCGCCGGGCCTGAGCGCCTTGGCGGGAACCTGCCTGTGGATGACGCCGCCTGTAGGCTGCGGAAGCCGACGCTGGCGACGGAACCCTTTAGCACGCCGGATGACGCCGCTTGCGGTCTGCGGGAAAAGTCCGACGCCGCCATGCCTGATACCGGGCCTGATGCGCCGGGCGCAGAGGGCGCCTGCGAGGATACGTCCCTTGCGGTCATGGAGGATTCGCTGCGGCACGGCAGGCGGGTGGCGGTTATCGCGGCGACGCTTTTTCAGGACCTCATGGAACTGCACGGTTTGTCCGACGAGTGGGGGCATCGGCTGCACCATGCGGCGCTGCTGCACGACATCGGTTTCGTGGAGGGCAAGAAGGGGCATCATAAGGCGTCCATGCGCCTGATTGAGGAAAACAAGGACCTCAACCTTTCCGATGAGGAAAGGCTCTTCGTCGCGCTCTTGGCGCGCTATCATCGCAAGGCGTGGCCTTCGCGTCGCCACGCCCGTTTCGCCGCGCTGAAAAAGCGGGATCAGGAAGCCCTGTGCAAGGCGGCGGCCATCCTGCGCATCGCCGACGCGCTTGACTACGGCCACGCGGGGGCTGTCGGCCCGCTCGCGGTCACGGTACGCAAGCGCCGGGTCATTCTGGCCGTCCAGTGCCGTTCCGACTGCTCGGCGGAAGTGCGGCGGGTCGGGGAAAAGAGCGATCTCTTCCGTCATGTCTTCGGGAGGAAGGTGGAATGCCTCAGCCTGCACGACTAGCCGTCAACGCCGCCGAGCGGATCATCGGCATCATCGATTTGGGGAGCAACTCGGTGCGCCTGCTCATCGTCCGCCTTTTTCCCGACGGTTCGTCCACGGTGCTCAATCAGGTCAAGCACATGGTCCGGCTCGGGGAGGGGGGATTCACGCACAGCCGCCTCAGCGAGGAGAGCATGACCCGCACCATCGCGGTGCTGCGCGGCCTCGCGGAAATGTGCGCGGTCTACCACGTCTCGGAAACCATCGCCATCGCCACCGCCGCCGTGCGTGAGGCCACCAACGGGCAGGATTTCATTCGCCGCGTGTACGACAAGACGGGCCTCTCCTTTACCATCGTTTCGGGGCTTGAGGAGGCCCGGCTGATCTATCTGGGCGTGTCCAGCGGGCTCCCTCACTCGGATCGTTTGCGGCTGTTCATCGACATCGGCGGCGGCAGCACCGAGCTTATCGTGGGCGACTCGCAGCGCCACCAGAATCTGGATTCCCTCAAGGTGGGTTGCGTGCGCCTGACCGATCTCTTTTTCGGGGATGGCCGCCAGCCCGTTTCGTCCTACAGCTACGCCGCCCTGCAACGCTACATCCGCAACGAGGCCCTGCACTCGTTCCAACGGCTCGCGGCCTTCGACATCGCGGAGGCGGTGGCGAGTTCGGGCACGGCACAGAACCTTGCCGAAATCGCGGCCGCCCTTGAGGACGCCGACGCCGCGCGGGAGGGCCGCCTTTCGCGCGCCGCGCGCCAGACGTTGACCTATCGGTCCCTGCGGCGGGTGGTCGACGAGCTGTGCCGCCGCACTGCGGACGAGCGCAAGCTCCTGCCGGGCATCAACCCCAACCGGGCGGACGTGCTCGTGGCCGGGGCCGCCATTCTCCAGACCGTCATGGAGGAACAGGGCTTCGAGAGCGTGCTCGTCAGCAACCGCAACCTGCAAAACGGTATCCTCGTGGACTACCTGCGGCGCGCCTTCCCGGACAGCGTCCGGCCCATGCTGCCCACCCGCGAGGAGAGCGTGCTCCAACTGGCGCGTTTTTGCCGCTTTGAGGAGGAGCACGCCCGGCACGTGGCCCGGCTCGCGCTGGAGCTTTTCGACAGCGCCCGGGCGGCAGGGCTGCACGAGGCCGACGCCGTGTCCCGGGAACTTTTGTATTATGCGGCGTTGCTGCACGACATCGGCATCTTCATTTCCTTCAGCAAGCACAACGCGCACAGCCACTATCTCATCCGCAACACCGAACTGCTCGGCTTCACCGAGCGGGAAATCGAGATCATGGCGGCGGTGGCCTACTTCCACCGCAAGCGGCCTTCCCGCAAATATCCTCTCTTCCTTGAGCTTGAAAGCGGCATCCGTGAGGAAGTGCGTCTGCTTTCCACGTTCCTGACCTTTGCGGAACGCATGGACAAGAGCCACTGCCAGCTTGTGCGCGAGGTGTGGTTCGAGCGGGGCGAGGAGGGGCTTGAGCTGCACCTGCGCAGCATTGAGGATTGCCCCATTGAGCGAGGTGAGGTTGAGCGCAGCCGCAAGCTGCTCAAAAAGCTGTTCAAGGAAGGCTGCTTCCTGTGCTTCCATCTGGAGAAGGAAGGGAAGGTGCTTTACGCCTGACATCCCTTCCCGCGTAAGGATCGGCGGCCTGCGGGTGTCTTTCCGACGTCCGCAGCGGATAGCCCCGGCCCGCCTTTCATGGGTGGGGCGTTTCGTCATACGCCCGCTGTCTCATCCGCAATACCAAAGTGCTGGGCTTCACCGAACGGGAAGATCATGGTGACGATGGCCTGTTTCCACAGCAAGCGGCCTTCCGGCAACTCTCCTCTCCTCTTTGCCCGAAGCGCCTTGCCCGCACGTTGATGGAAGTCTGTGACCGGAGGAAAGGATATGCCGCCGGACTTGTACGGAGAGGCTGGCCGTCCCGCGTACGGAAGGGGCGGCCTTCTTTGTGCGTCTGCGAGATATCTCTATTTTCTCGTTACCGGGGAGGCCGGATCGCCTTCTCTTGGGCAGCCGTGACGGGAGGCGCGATTTCCCGGCGGTGGCCGAAGCCGGGCGCAGGCCGCTCTTCAACGGAAGAAGCGGCCCAACGAGGCCCCTCCCGGCCTCTACCGCACAAGGCGGCTCAAACGATTCGGTTTCCCGCACGGCACAGGCTGCGGCCTCGCCATCTTCGCGCGTTTCTACGGGCGTGCCCGCTTCTATCGTTCCCTCAGGGAATGATCGCGCCGAGGTCCGCCCCGAACTGGGCGAGAAGGGCGCTTTGGGCCTGCACCATCGAAGCGATGTGTGGCCCGGCGGGAGCGCGGCGGACGAAGCGGCCCGATCTGACGACATCGCCGTGCTCGTTGAGGAGGAGCCAGCCAGCGTCAAGGACGACGTTGCCGTTCGGCGCACCGTCGAAACGGGTGACGTCCACGGCGATGCGCCACTGGGGTTGCTGCGAGGAGCGCAGGGGTACGGCCAGACCCTGACGCGGCAGGAGGGAGGCGGTGACGGCGTCGCAGAGCACACGGGCGATGCCCTGTCTGACGGGCTCGCTCCAATGGTTGAACTGGGACAGCTTGACGCTGACGTCGTTGCCTTCGCGCAAAAAGATTTGCGGCCTGTCCAGATAACCGGGTATGGCGACCGGGCCGATGGCAACGCGCGGTCCCCTGACCGCTTCCTCTCCACTCTGGGCAGCGTTTTCGGCGGGAGAGGCCAGCATATAGAAATCGGGACGCGGGCTGCGGAAGCAGCCGCCCGCCGCAAGAAGGGTGGCCACGGCCAGCAGGATTGAAAAGAGATGGAGCCGCTTTTTCATAACGCCCTTTCTCCTTTTGAGGAATAGTACATGACCATGCTCACGCGGCATGGCGTGTCTGTTTCGTTGGCATAGACGTGGGGCCGGTCGGCGCGGAAATGGACGGCGTTGCCTGCGGGGATGTTTTGTTTCTCCCCGTTAAGGCCGAGGGTGAGGGTTCCCTCAAAGACGGTGATGAATTCCTGCGTGCCTTCCTGATGCGGCGCGGCGTCGAAGCGCGCCCCCGCATCCAGCTCCACGGCGAACATTTCGAATTTCCGGGCCGTATCGAAAGGGAACATCACATATAGCCGATACCTTCCCTCATCTTCCAGAAAAGGGCCCGCCTCGTCCCGCTCCACGATTTCCATATCCATTTCCGGCTTGGCCAGCAGGGCCATGAAGGAAATCTTCAATCCGTAGGCGATTTTCCACAATGTAGAGACGGTCGGGCTGGTCACGCCCCGCTCGATTTGCCCGAGCATGCTTTTGCTGACGCCGGAACTCTTCGCCACGGCGTCGAGGCTGAGCTTGCGTTCTTCACGCAGGCGCCTCAGGTTTTCGGCTACAATTCGGCTGATAGGTTCCACCGGGTATCCTTTGGATGATTGACAACATAACATACGATATGTACGCTATAACGCATACAAGAAAGGAAGGTGCTCTATGGCGTCACTTACCGCGTTTCTTTCCTTTGCGTTTCTTACGGCCTTTACGCCCGGCCCCAACAACATTATGGCCCTGACCCTCGCGGGGACCTATGGCTTTCGCAAGGGCTTCCGCTTCTGCCTCGGCGTTTTTTTCGGCTTTGTCGGCGTCATGAGCGCCTGCGCGCTTTTTGACGCGGCTCTTTTCCATCTCCTGCCCGCTGTGGAGCCGGTCATGAAGGCTGTGGGCGCGGCCTACATCCTGTGGCTGGCGTGGACGGTTTTCCGCTCGTCCGGGGATACGAGCCGTTTTCTTCCCGCCAACAGCGTCAGGGCGGGCATGACGCTCCAATTCGTCAATCCCAAAGTCATCTTGTACGGCATTACCGCGTTTTCTTCCTTCGTGTTCCCGTGGACGGATTCCCCTTTTGCCGTCATTTTCTTCATCGGGCTGCTGAGTGCCATCGGCTTTGCCGGAACCTGCTGCTGGGCCCTTTGCGGAAGCGCTTTCCAGCGCCTTTTCAACACCTACCGGACGCCGTTGAACAGCCTTATGGCACTGCTTCTCGTCTGGTGCGCCGTTTCGCTCTTCCGCTAGCGCAATCCCCCGCCGGAACGGACTCCCTGCGCGCAGCCTCCCCACCAGTCGAACGTCTTTGAAGAGGAAGGGGAGGGGTTTGGGG
>OFEY01001949.1_pt1 | contig 12152 bp, 9 predicted proteins | sample 1521251 | NCBI WGS metagenome assembly OFEY01 (sample SAMEA3504100, study PRJEB24116) | mouse gut metagenome | biome: mouse gut; feature: mouse-associated habitat; material: faeces | place: Denmark | collected 2011
GGGCGATGTTCCTTCAAGTACCGCAGGCGCATCCTCCCGTACTTGCCCAGGTCCCTCTCCGGCTGCTCCGGCAGGCCCAGATTGGGAAACAGGTAATCCCCCGCTTGGGTGTAGGTTAAGCTCCTGGTCATGGCTGACGCTCCTTTCCGCGATTTTCTCGCGCTCATATCGTTTGATGGTGACTTCGACCTGCCGCAGCACCTGTTCACTGGACCGGCTTACCGCCGTACCCAGCTCGACAATGGCGTCCCTGGTGTTGAAATCAAAGACGCTCAGGAAATCCTCATGCCGGAGGTGTTCATCCGGGTCCAGACCACAGCGGGACAGCAGGGTATAGGTGATGCTGACAGCGGCGGCGCTGCGGAATGCCGCGCCGGTGTTAAACGTATCATACCCCTCCAGGAACGAGCCGTCAACGATACGGAGGATATCCGTTTGATAGCTGTCCCAATATTCCTTTGCCAGCCGGGATGCGATGTTTTCCAGCTGCGCCGGGAGGCCATTCCCGCCGGAGACCTCAAAGCGGCCCTCCAGCGCCGCACCCACCACCTCGCCATGCTCTGGCCGGTACTGCCAGAGGTTGGGATTCAGGCCGTTGTCCATACGGCCCGTGTCAGATACATCAAACACATATCGCAGTACCGGTCTGCCTTGGCTGGTGTCGATCAGGGCGATGCCCTTTGACCCGCGCCGGATATACCGCCGCATCCTCTGATTCCAGAAATCCCACTCCGCGCAGGCGGTGGCCTCGGGCCGCTGGGCATAGATCATCAGCTGCTCCGGGAAAGGATATTTCTAAAGATGTTGTCAAGGGGGAATGTGAGATTGATGCCATATTTTGCATCTGTCGATGAGCATACGTACAATTATATGCCATTTTACACAGCTACTCATCGAAAATCACTTGCAAAACCGGTTCCATATTGTTATAATCACTTAACATCAGTGATATAGGAGTCTAATGGTATGAAGTCAAGTAGGTGATGCAAGAAAATTTCAAGGGAAATAGGGGACAAAAGGCTATGTTGGCGGTAAAAAGGCAACACCAACCCAAGCCCTGTCCCTGCAAATTTTTGAAACAGGGCCTGTTCGTCAGAGCAGTGAGCGACTTGCTCAGCTCTCTGGCGGGATATACAGGCGGTTGTCCATCAGCAGCCGATAGACCAACCGAACCAGTTTTCTGGCAGTTAAAGCGAGTGCGCGTTTATGCTGGAACTGATTGACCTCTTTGAATTTGAGGTCATAGTAGCGCCGGAACTCAGAGTCGCATCTTCTCACGGAGTTGGCGGCTTCCAGCAGGTAGTAACGGAGATAGCGGTTACCGGACTTGATGAGCTTGCTGTGCTGTGCCTCGAAGTCGCCGGACTGATGCTGTGTCCAGACAAGACCGGCAAACTTGGCAACGGACGCCTGGGAGCTGAAGCGGTGGATATCGCCAATCTCGGCGATGATACCGGCGGAGTAGACCTTGCCGATACCGGGGATGGAGGTCAGCGTGTTGGGGATGATCTCAAACTGCTGCTCAATGGCCTTGTCCAAGACCTTGATCTGCTTCCCCAAAGCCCGCATGGTGGCGATAGAAACGGCCATCGCCTGATTGACTGAGTTATTCACAGTGATGGGCAGACGGTAGGAGTTTCTGGCGGCGGTCTGGATTGCTTTGGCCTTGGCCGCCGGGTCCGCGAAGTTACGCCCGGTTTCATCAATGAATTTGGTGAGTTCGTCCAGGTCGGCGTAGGCCAGCTCGTCCACCGTTTCAAACCGCTCCATCAAGGCGATGGTGGTGGCGCTGGAGTTGGCGATATCCTTGTCCTGGGCCATGCCGCAGCATTTTAGGAACAGGTAATTGGCGAAGTGCTGCTTCTCCCGTGTCAGGTTTTGTACGACATCAAATCTGGCCCTGGTGAGGGTTTGCAGGGATTTATAGCGATAGTCGTCCATGTAGACCTCCTTGCCGATCCTGCCGAAACGGAGATGGTCGGCGATTACAAAGGCGTCTACCCAATCGTTCTTGGGCAGGTCCGGGTAGGATTCCTTGAACTTCCTGACCTGCTTGGGGTTGAGTACATGGAGTTTCCTCTGATACCGGCCCAGCCGCCTGTCCTCGCGGAGCGCGTAGACCAGGCTGTCCCCGTAGATGGATGTGGCCTCCAGGCCGATCACCACATCGTTGAGCCCCATGGTCTCCATTGCCAACACGATCTTCTCTGACATCAGTTTAGCACCGCCCAGGTTGTTTTGCACGGAAAAACTGCTGTGCTTGCTGCCGTCTGGCTTCATCAGGTAGGTCACATTGTTCTTGCTGCTCACGTCAATGCCTACAAAAAGTGGGTTCATGATTTTCACCTCCCCGCGTGGAGATTTCAGGCCAGCAGGCTTTGAGATACCCATGATATCCGGAGCATCCGCAACCTCGCTTATCAGAATCATTCCGGGGCGGGCCAATGCGATAGCCCTCACTGCTGGAAGGGCGGCCCTGCTCCCGGTAAACAGCTAATGAGTTTGCAGCTAACTTCCGGTTCAGGGGAACGGACTCCATCTGAAGCAGCCTTTCAGCTCGACAAGGTAATTGAGAACTTGGCCCTGCTGTCCTACAGCTATTGTATCACGGGCATCTCATAGCCTGTTGGCCAATTGGAGTGAACCATGCAGATTCACTTTAAATTCATCTGCAAATCTTATTATACGAAATCTTATTATATGAGGTAATAGAAACTGGCAATTTATCATTTGGAGGCAAAAGTTATCAGTCGGGGGACAGGCCGTTCCGCCGTCGCAGCAGCAGCCTATATGAGCTGTTCTCGGATGTACAATGATTACGACGGCATTCAGCATGACTACACTCGAAAACAGGGGCTTGTCTGGCAGCAAGTTTTTCTGCCAGATATGGCACCAGCAGAATGGACAGACCGGGAAGTCCTCTGGAACGCTGTGGAAGAAGCGGAGAAAACAAAGGACAGTCGCCTTGCCCGTGAGTTCGTGGTGGCGCTCCCTGTTGAACTGAGCAGGGACGAGGGAATTGCTTTGCTGACTGATTTTATCCAAGCCGATTTTGTAGCGGAGGGGATGTGCGCTGATGTCTGTATCCATGATACGGACGGCCACAATCCCCACGCTCATATCATGCTGACTGTGCGGCCTCTGACCAAGGACGGCAAATGGCAACATAAGACTGAGAAAGAGTATCTTTGTATCAGGGATGGTGAAGAACGGGGCTTTACTGCATCCGAGTTCAAGACAGCGCAGATGGAGGGTTGGGAGAAGCAGTATCAGTATAAGGACGGGAAGAAAAAGGTTTATATGGCACCCTCGGCGGCTGAAGCGCAGGGGTTGGAGCGGTTATCCAAGTATCCGAAAAGCACCAAGTACGGGCGGCAGAATCCCATCACCGCCCGCTGGAACAGCGAGGAACGGCTTGTCCTATGGCGGGCGGCATGGGCCGATACGGTGAACCGCTGTCTGGAACGCTTCGGGCATGAGGAGCGTGTCGATCACCGAAGCCACGCCGAGCGAGGATTGGATGAACAGCCTACCATTCACGAAGGGGTGGTTGCCCGTACGTTGGAGAAGAAGGGCATCATATCTGACCGCTGTGAACTGAACCGGCAGATTAAGGCGGACAACGCCCTATTGCAGGAGTTAAAATCGCTGGTTAAGAAACTTATGGATGCGGTAAAGAACACGATCCCTGCTATCGCAGAAGCTATGGAAACTGTACGCCAGAAAATGATTATCTTCCGGTATCAACTTTTGTATATTGGGACTGGGAAAAGACAGATTACCGATAAGCTCCATGCTGTTCAGCCGAGCATGAAACGATATGAGGGTATAATCAAACAGTTCAAAGTCAAGATTAGGGAGCACCGTGGCTTGTTGGAGGAAAAGAAAACGGTGTCGGCCCTTCAGGTGTTCCGGCATCAGGAATTGGCACAGAAAATTGCCACATTGACCGAAGATATTGACGAATTGAAAAGCGAAAAGGCCCTGCTGCTCAATCAGCTTAACTGTGCGGACAATCATGGTATGGATAAGATCAAACAGCATATTGCATCCATGGAGTCTTCCCTGGAAACGCTGAACCAGCAGGAGAAAAAATATACCGTTGAATTGGATGTGGCCCTAGCACAGTATACTGAACTGCAACAACAGGCGTCGGATATGGATACTATAGAATTGGATACTGCCCGCCACGCTATCCGGACTGACAAAGAGCGAGAAATAGCCCAGCGGCTGCAAGCCGCCCATGGCAAGAAGTTTGATTCCGGGACGCTGGCGCAGAGCCGGAAGGATGTTGCAAAGATGTTGGATGAGCCAGCGGAATCGGTATCTATCCGCCAGACAATTCAACAATTACAGGGACAGCAGGGTAGGCAACGTCATGAGAAAGAACATAGCCAGGAGCGGTGACGCTCCTGGCTCGCTACTTTATCTCAGGTTCAAGATTTTCAAATAGTGGATCATCGAAAAATTCACGAACGCTGATTTCCAGGCCATCACAAATCTTTTGGATAGAAACAATTCCCGGATTCTTGCTTTTGGTGTTCAACATACTGTAAATCGTGGAGGGCGCAACGCCGCATTGATTGGCAAGGGCGTTGATTGCAATATTCCGTTCCAGGCAAAGTGCCTGGATACGACGCGCAACCGCTGTCTTGGCATTCATTGCGGCACCGCTCCTTCTATAGTGATACCGTTATTGTAGCCAAATTTGCGATTTATCGTGTGGGATATATCCTAAACTCAAAAAGTGTGCTATACTAAAATTGCGATATATCGCAGATTCTAGGGGAGGTAATGAAATGCCAACTTGCTTTTTTATCGGACACCGCGAGGCCCCTGATAGTCTCCTACCTCAATTATCTGTCGAGATTGAGCGGCATATCACCGAATACGGTGTGACTGATTTTGTCGTAGGCAGATATGGGCACTTTGATGCACTGGTGGCAAAATGCGTCAAGGCAGCAAAGAAGCGCCACCCATAGGTGACGCTTACTTTGCTGCTGCCTTATCATCCATATGACCGCCCTATACCGCCCCCACCCGGTTTTGATGGGACATTCTACCCACCTGGAATGGAGACTGTGCCTAAGCGGGCCGCTATCATCCGGGCCAATCGATACATGGTGGAGCACAGCGAGTATCTGATTGCCTACGCATGGCATCCAGCCAGTAATGCATGGGATTTAGTGGAGTACGCTCAAAGAAGTAAAAGCCAAACACATATTAGAATTGCAATCCTATCCCGGCAGATATAGAAAACAGCACCAATCTTGCTCTTGTATTGCCGCGCAAAAGACTAAATCTCGATTACTGACCTTGTGTATGTACAATTCAAACCTAATTTTGCCAAAATGCAGTGGACACAGAGCTTATATTGTGGTAAAATGATACAAAATTGTAGGCGCACCTCTAAATTTTGGGAAAGAATCTCTCTACACAAGGAGAGGATTTATTATGGGCCATGAAAGAATTGGCTTTTTGCCACATACCAAGCAATGGCAAGCAATAGCTAATCAGCTAACATTATTTAGCAGCGGAGACGCTAGCGTTGCGCAGGTCATTAACAGTACACTTGACGCAACAAAAAAGTCATATGAGAAAATGCCTTACGATGAATCAGTTATTAAGGCATTGTCTTTTATTGCAACACTATCGTTTTCAGCAAAGCAAAGTGATCAAATCAAATTTCTAAATGAGAATGGGTATCTAGTAGATGCTCAAATTTCACTGTTTTCGCTGATGGCAAGTGTGCAAAAGTACATTACCACTGACGACGGTTCGCTGGAAACAAACAAGCTAGCTAGAGATGCTACATTGCAAGCCATTATTGACTATCAGCAGAGACACGAGACGAATCAACTCTCCATCTTTTCAGATCAACCGCAAAGTGTATGGGAAAATGTAGGCTCTGGTGCGGCTTTCTGCGAAATGGCGCGTACATTTTTTTCTTCATTCACTGAAAGGCAATTAAAGTATTACATAGAGCGAGCGGCTGCTAGTTGCATTGACGATTACAGTACATTAAATCAATTCAATCAGCAATTATCTTCTCAATCAAAAGCTATTGCAGATCATGCGTTTGAGATTTCTAAATTGACAGAGTCATTTGCCGCTGGATGGTATAATAAAAATGTTTCAGATTCTTTGCCCAGCGAAAAACAAATAGAAGGGTTTCTCAAAATTTCCTTTGGAAAATTGCGCGAAGAATTCCGAAGGGAGGCTGATGGTCAATGAACCAGCAAACTCCCAAAACGATCCGAGTTAATTGTGGACAACTTTGTTTATCAACAATATGTACCGCAACTGAGATTAATTTACTTCATGCTGAAACAGATGCACTCCTGCCAAATATTACGATTGGTTATGAACGGTTCGTTGAAGACTCCGATGAATTACCCCCTAGAATCCTGGATTTGCTTCAAATAGGGGCCTATGTTTTTTGCGGAGATCGAATGGCTAATCGCGGCGAAAGAGATAGTCTAAATAATAATGCATGGGCACGTTCTTTTGAATTTCATATTCCAGTTATGGATATTGAATTTTGGAATCAGGAACGTACCAAGCAGGCATTAAATGAAGCATTATCATTTATGACTGGTGATCGCAATTTTAAATTTGTCTTTACTGCAACAGATAAAAACCCTGCGGAAAAAGCCAATAAACAATTCTCCTTGTTTTCTACTGCACACAGTGAGTTAAGCAGCGCGGAGAATACAGATATTATGCTGTTTTCCGGGGGGTTAGATTCACTGGCAGGGGTTGTTCAGCGACTCAATGAATATCCAGAACGTTCTCTGTGCGTCGTTAGCCACAAGTCCAATAAATCCGTGACACACACCCAAGATGCGCTCCTCGGAAATATAAATGAGCGATATGGAAACCGAGTAAAGAAATATGGGTTTGAATGTTGTAACCATAATGGACTAAAAAGCAAAGATGAAACGCAGAGGACACGGATGTTTCTTTTCTCAGCTATTGCTTTTTCTTTGTGTAATTACTATGGAAAGCATAGTTTCTATGTTTATGAGAATGGAATAACAAGCATGAATTTACCAAAACAGGCTGATGTAATTAACGCTCGTGCAAGCCGCACAACTCACCCCAAAACTTTAGGATTGCTTCGCAAATTTTATAAGTTGCTTGATCCTTCTTTTGAAATTATTGCGCCATATTACAATCAGACAAAAGCGGAAATAATGGGGGTATTTATTAGGTTTAATGAAAAGCACCTTATCGCAAGCTCCGTTTCATGTAGTTCTTCCAGAACAAAGCCAGGACAGGTACCTCATTGTGGATGTTGCTCACAATGTATTGATCGGAAGTTTTCTCTGTATGCTGCCGGACTAGATGAATTTGACGCGCCATATGCTCACGACTTTATCACTGAATTTCCTTGTGATGACAACAACGAGACGAAACAACGTATTTATATCACAATGCGACTAGCATATCTTGAAGATATTTCAACCAAGGAAGATTTTATGATGAAATATCCTTCTGAGATAATAGATTTAATAGAATATTGGCCTAACCTAAATAATGCTGAAGATAAGCTGGATGAAATCTATTCTCTGGTATGCCGTTATGGAACGTCTGTAATAAAAGCAGCAGCAGCAATGAGAAACAAATATGATGACTTGACTCGCCCTATTAATAAAAACTCCCTGCTGGGCATTATTTCGCAGAGAGAGTATATGCAAACGCCATGCTACAATCGGGTAATGGAAATTGATGCTATATTGAGGAGAGCGATTCCAGACACATTCCAACGTGAAAGGCCTACAAGCGAAAATGATTTTAATGATAAAATCCACGCAATTCTCAATGTGCACGATGAATTTACACGAGAGTACCCTGTTCTCTTATTTGGATTGTCCTCCTATCGCGCAGACCAGGGACAAGGCAATTTGATTGTGGAGAGTAAATTTATTAGGGGGAAAACATCTCCAAGTGTTGCCAGCGAGGGTATTGCAGCGGACATCATTAAAATTCCAGATGGTTATGGAGTGCTGTTTGTAGTTTACGATCCCGATGGAAAGATTGTTGATGTTGAGAAGTTCTCTGCTGCTTTTGAAGAAAAACGCAAGGATTGTTATGTCCGTGTATATAGGTAGATGATTGTTTTTAACAAATGACCTTGTGCTTCTCCTTGTTCCCGCCCCAAAAGGGGCGGGAACAGTACCGATAGTCGAATATATTCCAAAGTCATTGAGAGGAGGTAAGAGGCCATGTCCAGGAAAAAGTTGATTTTAGTGATTGTTTTATCAATCCTGCTGTTTTCGGTCGCGATTCCAATAGCAATCAATGAATCATATAAGCACGGCGTAGTTTATGTGACAAAATGGGATGCGGTAGATGTGCTTTCCTACTATGGTTCTCTATTGGGTTCGGTCTCTACAATATTGGCTCTTGTCATTACGATCATATTTACAAAAAAGCAGATACAACGGGACCGATTTTTAGAACTTAACCGTACAAAATGGGAAAAAGTAGATTTAAGTGTTACACAAATGCTAATCGATATTTCTCCTTTGAAGATGTGTAATTTTAAAGCACTAAATGGCTCTATTACAGAAAACTTACATATCATAATTTTCAATCTGCTACAATATGAAGCTACTGCAAAAACATCTAATTCTATATTAATCCAATTGAATATCGCAAAATTGAAGTTTTAATAGAAGAAATATATAATTCAATTATGCATTTTTGCAAAATTGGAGATGAATTATTAGACGAATATCTGACTCTACAAACTTTAGCCCTAGAGCACGGAGGAACCATTCCCAATGAAGAGTTATTAAAACATCTCGACAGGGCAACTGAAATAAATAAAAGAATCCCTCTGGCACACGATGCTGAATATCAAAGGTTATTTAATATGAAACGAGATGTTTTCGAGAGAATATATGCCGAAATTGAAGCTGAGGCAAATCAAAAACTGCAATTTAGGAAATAGAGGGAATACTTATGCCCACACTTGAATGGATCGGAAAAGACAAGGTAGTCAACCACCACCTGGAGGTCCCCTACCGGGTTCTGGAGGAACAGTATACATACAACGCCGACCGGAGCGAAAACATGATTATCCGAGGGGACAATCTGGAGGCGCTCAAGGCCCTGCTGCCCCGGTACGAGAGGAGGGTCAAGTGCATCTATATTGATCCTCCCTATAACACGGGCAACGAGGGCTGGGTCTACAACGACAACGTGAACGATCCAAGAATCAAAAAATGGCTAGGCGAGGTCGTAGGCCGGGAGGGCGAGGACCTGAGCCGCCATGACAAGTGGCTGTGTATGATGTATCCCCGGCTGAAGCTGTTGCAGCGGCTGTTGGCGGAGAATGGAGTTATTTTTATCAGTATTGATGATAATGAGCTTTGCTATCTGAAATCCATTTGCGACGAAATCTTCGGGGCAAGCTGTTTTGTTTCCACGGTATCTTGGCAAAGAACATATTCCACTCGTAACGACTCCAAAGGTATCGTCAGCGAAGTGGAACATATTCTTGTATATAGCAAAAGGCCGGGATGGAACCCAAACAAGTTGCCACGCACTTACAGCATGAACGCAAAATATAAAAACCCAGATAATGATCCTCTGGGAGATTGGCGGTCTGATAACGCCTATGCCGCTGATGCAAATACACATCAAGGAATGGTTTATGCCATTCAACATCCCTTTACAGGAAAGATGCTTTATCCAAGCAACGGGTCACATTGGCGCTATCAGCAGGATGAAATGCTAGCTATCATGTGCGGTTGGTGCAGTTATAAACTGCATGACTTGAACGATGCCCATGAAAGAGCGGTTATATGTGGTGTACCAGATGATGAAGTGCGGCAAGGAGTGAAAGCCATCGTATTGGCAGAGTCTTTGGAAATATCAAAGGAAAAGGCGGCTACCGTACTGAAAAGGGGACAATGGCCCCGGTTCTTCTTTTCAAAGGGAGGGCAAGGCGGCATTGCAAGAAAGACCTATCTTGGTAATGTTGGCGGGACGCCACCGACAAACTTATGGCAGTATGCTGATGTTGGGCATACCGATGAGGCGGCAAAAATTCTGAGAGCAATTTTTGATGGGAAAGCAGCTTTTGACACACCAAAACCGCCCCGCTTGATTGAGCGTATTTTGCAGATAGCTGGCGATAAAGATACTCTGATCCTTGATTCCTTCGCCGGTTCTGGCACCACCGCCCACGCCGTTCTCAACATGAACAAATCCGACGGTGGACACCGCAAATTCATTCTGGTAGAGATGATGGACTATGCCGAAAGCATTACCGCTGAACGGGTCAAACGGGTCATCGACGGCTACGGCGAAGGGAAAAACGCTGTGGAGAGTACAGGCGGCGATTTCACCTTCTACGACCTCGGCCCCGTCCTGCTCCTGCCTAACGGCAATCTGAACGAGGACGTGGGTGCGGCAAAAATCCGGGAATACGTCTATTTCATGGAGACAAAAGCCTCCATCGAACCGGACAAAGCGGATGAGCCCTATTATATGGGCGTCCACTTGGACAGTGCCTATTACTTCTATTATGAGCGTGACAGCCTCACCACCCTGAGCCGGGATTTTCTCGGGAGCATCAAAACCAAAGCGGGCCGGTACACCATTTACGCCGACCAATGCACTTTGAGCCAAATGGAACTGGAACGGTGGCACATCACATTCAAAAAAATCCCACGGGACATCTCGAAGCTGTAAGGAGACGGCGCTATGGAGCTAAAAACCTATCAAAAGCAGGTCATGGACGATCTGACCTCCTATCTGGGCCATTTGAACCGGGACGGCGATATGTTTGCCGCCTGGAAAGGCTACTGGATGGACAAGGACATTGCTGTCGGGCTGGGTGGCGTACCGGCCTACAAGTCCGCCATTCCCGGCGTCCCCCATGTCTGCACAAAAGTCCCCACCGGCGGCGGAAAAACCTTTATGGCCTGTGCCGCCCTCAAACGCATTTTTGACACCATGCCCATGGACAAGCCCCAGGTTGTTGTATGGCTTGTGCCGTCGGACTCCATCCTCACCCAGACCATCCGGAACCTGTCTAATCCAGACCACGAATACCGCCTGCGGCTCAATTCGGACTTTGCCGGACGGGTGGGCGTGTACACGAAAGAAATGCTTCTGAGCGGCCAGCAGTTCTCCCCGGACACCGTCCGGGAGATGCTGACAGTTTGTGTGCTAAGCTACGCTTCCCTGCGGATCGACAGCAAGAAAAAGGATGTTCGCAAAGTCTACCAGGAGAACGGAAACCTGCTGAAATTTGCCCAGTATTTCAAGGATGATTCCGTACTGCTGGCCGATACGCCGGACACAGCGTTGATCCAGGTGCTACGGCAGTTGTCCCCCGTGGTAGTGGTGGACGAAAGCCACAACGCCGGGTCGGATTTGAGCGTGGAGATGCTGAACAATTTGAACCCGTCCTTTGTGCTGGACTTGACCGCCACCCCCAGGAAGAACAGCAATATCCTCTCCTATGTGGACGCACGGGAGCTGAAAAAAGAAAACATGGTGAAGCTCCCGGTTGTGGTGTATAACCGTACCTCCCGCCAGAGTGTGATCCAGGACGCCATTCATTTCCGAAGCAGCATTGAGCGTCAGGCGATAGCGGAGAATGAAGCGGGCGGGGAATACATACGTCCTATTGTTCTGTTTCAGGCCCAACCCAAGATCAACGAGGACAGTGAAACCTTTGATAAGATCAAGACCATGCTGGTGGATATGGGGATACCGAAAGAGGAGATCGCGGTCAAGACCTCCAAGGTAGACGAGCTGGGGAAAACGGACCTCATGAGCCGGGATTGTCCGATCCGGTATATTATCACGGTCAACGCCCTCAAGGAAGGGTGGGACTGCCCTTTTGCGTACATTCTGGCGTCATTGGCGAATAAGACTTCCAAGGTGGATGTGGAGCAGATTTTGGGCCGTGTCCTCCGCCAGCCCTATGCAAAACGGCACAAATCTCCGCTGCTGAATATGTCCTATGTGTTTACCTGCTCCAACGATTTCAGGAATACTCTGGACAGCATCGTGAGCGGTCTGAACATGGCAGGATTCAGCCGGAAGGATTTCCGGGTGGGCGAAGTCCCCGACCCGGCTCCCGCACCTAAGTCGAATGAAGCGGAACAGATGGAACTCGGCGGCAA
>OFEY01001960.1_pt1 | contig 12093 bp, 11 predicted proteins | sample 1521251 | NCBI WGS metagenome assembly OFEY01 (sample SAMEA3504100, study PRJEB24116) | mouse gut metagenome | biome: mouse gut; feature: mouse-associated habitat; material: faeces | place: Denmark | collected 2011
CCCCCGCCACAAAATAGACGGGCAAATTTTTGGGCACCGCATTAATTACTTGCTTTGAGCAGGCCTGCTTTATGATTGAAAACAGAATAAAATAGCCGTTGTTTGTAAAATCGAAGCCGCAAAGCGGGTCTTTTTCGTAAGCGTCCACGTTCTGCGGGTTTTTGGACAGCCAGTCGTTGCCCGTGCGCGCGGGTCTGAATTTTTTATTGTAGGAGCCGAACGCAAGCTTTTTAATGGTATTGCTTCTGTACCGCCAGCCGTGGGAGCGCGCGCTTGCCTTAACCGCAGACAGCGCCGTGTTAAGGGTAATACTGCTTTTAAAGCCCGTGCCCATAATCACAGCACCGACGAATTCGTCGCCGTAAACGGAAATATATTTACGGCAGAAGAACGAGCCCATGCTGTGACCGAGCACAAGCCACGGAAGCTCGCCCGTCTGTTTTTGGACGGTCAGCTTCAATTCGTGAATGTCCTCCACCACTATATTGTAGTCGCGCTGGTCGTTGAAATAGCCCAAATCCGCTTCTGTTTTTGCAGTTTTGCCGTGACCGAGGTGGTCGTCCGCGCACACAATATAGCCGTGCTCGTTTAAAAACTGCGCAAAGTGCGCGTATCTTTCAGCGTATTCGCACATACCGTGAATGAGCTGAACAACAGCCTTTGCCTTACCCTGCGGCAGCCAAAGACAAGCGTGTACCGTATTTTTTCCGTCCTTTGACGGGTAATATATATCCTGCATAGCCGTATCCTTACTTATTTTATATATTGTAGCACCGTATATGCAAAAATGCAATACATTTTAAATTTTTTAAAGCCCGATATGCTCGAAGGCAAGCTCCGCCATTTTTTTATAGGCCGCCTCCGACGGGTGAAGATGGTCGCCGCTGTCAAAGCCATCTGCAAACGCCGCGGGGTTTTTATCCGAACGCAACGCCTTATCAAAGTCTATACAGCCGTCCGCGCCGCATTCCCCTCTCAGCCAGCCGTTAAAGGCGTTTTTAAGCTCCTCGCGGAAGGGCGCATAGGTGCGCCAGCCGTAAATGGGCAAAAGCGTGCCAGCAAGCGTGCGCAGACCGCGCTCCTTCGCCGTTTTTATGTAGTATTCAAAACCCTTTTGCAGCTCTTCGCAGGTCGGCAAGTCCGACATGGGACGGAATGGATTTACCTCTGTGCCGACGGGGTGGATTATATCGTTTATGCCCTGCTGGATTATAACCGTATCCGCGCCGCTGACGGTGGAAATTTCCCGCAGAAAGCGGTTTTTGCCGCACAGCCCGTAGCTTTCGTAGGTCAAACAGCTGTACTCCCGCAGAACGCGCGTGCCGCTTGCCGCGCGGCGGATAACCGAGGTTTTGTTATAGGGGTCGTCCATGCATTTGATTGCAAGATAGTCCGCCCAGCTTTGAGCGGTAATGGAATCGCCGTAAAGTATCACGGCGCGGTTGTCGTCCTCGGTAAGCACGTCAAGCCCCGTCAAAAAATAAAAGGTCTGCGTGGTGCGCGTTTGTTCCAGCGGCAGAACCGAGCTTAACGTTTGGTTACCCACCGAATAAAAGCCCTTTGAAAGCGGGCCCGTTATCACCACGGCAGAGCGCATAAGCGTGAAATCCTTTAAATAAATGCTTACGGAAACACTGCCGCGCGGCTTTACTCGGAAGGGAATTTCGTCGGAAAACACCTCCCCGCCAGCGCCTATTGTCACGCTTTCGCTCCCGCCGAAGGTGACGAGGCAAGCGTCCTTTAAGTTGATTTCTCTGTCGGATACCGCGGGCGCAACAGTAACCTGAGAGAGGGTTACAGGCTCGGTTCCGCAGAAGTTTGAAAAGTGCAGACGCACGCAATTTCCGCCGAAGGCGCATTTTACGGGATAGCGCAGGGTTAAATTTTTTGCATAATTTTCGGGACGGCGGTCAGCAACCGAGGTTGCGTTGCCCCATACAGTCACCCACTTTGACATAGCTTTACCTTAAAATTTTTTTACCGCTAAATTGTAGCATATCCGTATGCTTTATGCAAGTATTGTAAAAACAAAAAAACCGCGCGCGGACGCTGAGCCGCACACGGTTTTTTGCCTTAAAAACCGAATTTTTTACGCCTCTTGCTCTTCGTAGGCGGTTTCCTCTCTGTCGCGCATTCTAAGGCGAAGTCCGTTGCCGCTTAAAATGGGCGATACTATAAGCCAGATTGCCGCAAGCGTGATAATTACATAAACAATTATCGCGCCGACCGAGCGGGGTCCGCCGAATATCCAGCTGACAAGATTGAAGTCGAAAATGCCGTACAGTCCCCAATTGACCGCGCCGAGCAATACAAGAATGTAAGAAATAATATTTGCTATAACCATACTCTCTCCTTAAAAGCAGTATGGCTCGCGCACGGAATTTTATACAGCGCTCAGCGCCCTGCGTTTTTTGAAAGAGTGTCCGCGGCGAATTTTTGCGCCTGCTCGAAGCCGCTTTGCGTAATAGCGCCGCGCTCTAAAAGCGTTTTTGTATAGCTTGCCGCCTCCGCCTCGCCAAGATAGCTTTTATCCTCGCCACGCGCCAGAAGCACAAGCCATTTTATAAAGATAAAAATATCGGTGAACAGCTCGCGCCGCTTTGCATAGCGCGCGTCAAGGGCAAACATATCCTCGTACGAAGCGCCGTCATATCCGCCCGCAAGCATATGGCAGATTATCCCCGGACGGGCGGTAAAGCGCTCCATATACTTATCGTCCATAAGCGCGCCGTCCGCAATTTCAAGCGGCTTTACGCCTATAAAGGACATTTTTCCGCCCAACACGTCGAAAATTTCCGCAAAATATTTAAGTCTGCCGTTTATGCCCGCAAAGGTATGCAGATATATAATTTTGCATTTGACCCCCAGATATGGCGCAGTTTCGAAGGTTTTGCCCGCCTTTACCCGCGATATTACAGCAAGCGTTACAAGCAACGGCGAAAGTATTATCACAACCGTAAGCGCAAACAAAAAATCGAGCAGTGCCTTTGCGAAAAATCTGTAATTCAGGTCTAACAGCGCCAGAACGACAACCGCTATAAAAACGCCCAAAACAGCTCTGCCCGCAGGCGTGGACAAAAATTCAAGCATCATCTTCTCCCACGGATATAATTTTTTCTATTGCGGTCAAAACCTCTTCATACCCCTGTCGGGTCTGCGACGAGGTTGCTATTATGTTATCCGCCCCGCATTTATAGCATGCCGCAATATTCAGCTTGCCTTTATTTTGCGCCGCACGCGAGAGCTTGTCCGCCTTGGTTGCGATTACCGTAAACGGCACAAGGTGATAGTAAAGATATTCTACCATCTGCATATCGTCCGCGGTGGGGTCGTGGCGAATGTCGGCAAGCGAAAAAACGTGTTTAAGCTTATCCTTCTGCGCAAAAAAATCGTCCAAAAGGCGCGACCATTTCAGCTTTTCCTCGCGGGAAACGCGCGCAAAGCCGTACCCCGGAAGGTCTGCAAGAATAAACCGACCGAAGTCGAAATAATTTATAAGCCGCGTTCTGCCCGGCTCCTTTGAAACCTTTGCAAGCTTTTTGCGGTTGGCAAGCATATTTATAAAGCTGGATTTGCCCACGTTAGACTTGCCGCAAACGGCAATTATGGGCTTTTCGCTTTCTACAAACTGCGCCTTGCCCGCCGCGCTTGTAATAAATTCCGCATTTGTGATTTTAAGCATTTTTATATACCTGTTTGCTGTTTAAAGCATTCCTTTAAACCTTATAGAAGCGAGCAAAGCAAGGAGAGCGAGGCTTTTTGCGGCGATGCGTACAATGACGTACGCGAGCAAGAAAAACGCAGCGCGACACCGCTATGCGAAGCTTATATAGGGTTTAAATTCCTATTATGGCGGCTTTAAAAACCGTATCCACTTCCGTCACGGGTACAAAATCAATCTGTCCGCGCACGCTTTCGGGCACATCCTCCAAATCTTTTTTGTTGTCTGCGGGGATAATAACCTGCGTTATGCCCGTGCGGTAGGCGGCAAGCGCCTTTTCTTTAAGTCCGCCGATAGGCAAAACCTTGCCGCGCAGGGTTATTTCTCCCGTCATTGCAACGCTTTTTCTTACCGGCTTTTTGGTGAACGCCGAAAGTATTGCCGTTGCCATGGTTATGCCCGCGCTGGGGCCGTCCTTGGGCGTTGCGCCCTCGGGCACATGAATGTGAATATCCGTCGTTTCGAAAACGCTGCCCGCTATGCCGTACTGAGAGCAATTTGCGCGGATATAGCTTATTGCCGCGCGGGCGCTCTCCTTCATAACGTCGCCAAGCTTGCCCGTAAGCAGTATATCGCCCTTGCCGTGCATTGCCGAAACCTCGATTGTAAGCGTGGTTCCGCCGACTGCCGTCCATGCAAGCCCCGTTGCCGCGCCTACCTCGTCCCCGCCGAGCGCCGCCGCGTCCCGCTCGTACCGTCTTGCGCCTAACATCTCCTGCACCGTAGCCGCGGTGACGGTTATTTTATCCGTATTGCCCTCGGCAGTTCTTACTGCGGCCTTGCGGCAGACAGCGTCAATCTCGCGCTCCAAATGCCTTACGCCCGCTTCCATTGTATAGCCGTTTATAATTTCGTCCAAAGCGCCGTCGTCAAAGGAAAGCTGCCCCTCCTCCAAACCGTTTGCCGCGCGTTTTTTAGGCACGAGGTAGCGCTTTGCAATCTCCCGCTTTTCCTCCGCGGTATAGCCGCCCAGCTCTATAAGCTCCATTCTGTCCAAAAGCGGACGGGGAATGGTGTCCACACTGTTTGCGGTTGTTATAAAAAGCACCTTGCTTAAATCGTAGGGCACTTCAAGGTATCTGTCGCGGAAGGTGGAATTCTGCGCTGGGTCCAAAACCTCCAAAAGCGCGCTTGCGGGGTCGCCGCGCATATCCGAGGAAAGCTTGTCTATCTCGTCAAGCAAAAACACGGGATTTGCCGAGCCCGCGTTTTTAAGCCCCGCGATTATTCTGCCGGGAAGCGCTCCGATGTACGTTTTACGGTGTCCGCGTATTTCGCTTTCGTCCTTAACGCCGCCCAAGCTCATTCTTACGAATTTTCTGCCAAGAGAGCGGGCAATCGAGCTTGCGATAGAGGTTTTACCTACTCCCGGAGGGCCTACAAGACACAAAATAGGCGCGTTAAGCCCGTTTGTAAGCTTTAAAACCGCAAGATATTCGGTTATACGCTCCTTTATTTTGTCAAGACCGTAATGGTCCTCGTTCAGAATTTTAACGGCGTCGCTAAGGCTTTCGGTATCCTCGGTTTTTTCGTTCCACGGAATATCCAGAAGCCAATCGAGGTACATTCTCAAAACGTTGTAATCGGGCGACGAGGTCTGCATTCTGGACATTCTTGAAAGCTCTTTAAGGGCTTTTTCCTCAACCTCCTGCGGCATTTGCTTTGCTTTTATGCGGCGTTCAAGCTCGTCCCGCTCTTCCTCGTCGTCGCCAAGCTCGGTATGAATAGCCTTTAACTGCTCGCGCAGATAATATTCCTTCTGATTTTTGTCTATGCTTGCGCGAACCATAGAATTTATTTTACGCTCTAAACGGGAAATTTCCAGCTCGTCGTTAAGCACCTTGTCCATAAGGCGCAGTCTTTCCACAACGCGGTTACAGCTTAAAAGCTGCTGCTTTACGTCCGTTTTTACGTTTAAATTGTGCGCGGTAATATTTATAAACTCGTCGGGCGAGGTGCACGCCTCGATTGCCTGCAAATTCTCCTTGGAAATGCGGTTGCCGTCGGAAAACAGCTCGCGCACAAGGTCGCGCGAGGTTCTTAAATACGCCTCTTCGAGCGTTTGGTCGCTTGTAATCGATTTAAGCTCGTTCACGTCCGCGACAAGGGTGTTATCGACGTATTCCACGGTGCGCACGGCGGCGCGGTACAGCCCTTCCGCGCTTATACGCACGTTATTGCCGGGCAGCTTGGTTATCTGCTTAATGCGTACAACCGTGCCGACGTCGTAAATATCGTCCGGCGTGACGTCCGATTTTTCCGCATTCTTCTGCGCGACGACAAACAGCCGCGAATCGGTATCCGCCGCCATTTTAACCGCCGTAAGCGAAATAAGTCTGCCCACGTCGAAGCTGACGGAAACAGACGGAAAAACCACTCTTCCCCGCAAAGCCACAACGGGAAGCTTTTCTGAAGTTTGTCTTGCCATAAGAGTACTCCTTTTTTACTCTTTTTACACAGTTTCCCCCTCATACGGAGGGGGAAAGGCTGAAAATTACATTTAAAGTTGTATGCGGTCCGTCAAGCGGTGCGCTTGTAAATTATCTTCGGCTCCGCCTTGTCGGTTACGCATTCGCGGGTGACGATAACCTCTTCTATATTCTTTTCAGAAGGGAGCTTGTACATTACCGAGGTCATAAAGCTTTCGATAATAGTTCTAAGTCCCCTTGCGCCCGTCTTTAAGCGGATTGCGGTGTTGGCAATCTCGCGCACGGCGCCGTCCTCCACGGTCAGCTTTACGCCGTCCATAGCAATAAGCTTCTGATACTGCTTGATAATCGCGTTTTTGGGCTGTGTGAGAATGTTGACAAGCGCGTCCTCATTCAGGGGGTGCAGGCTTACGACAATGGGCACACGACCAACAAACTCGGGTATAAGCCCAAATTTGGTCAAATCCTGAGGCTTTACGTCCTCAAGCATTTCCGCGTTATCCTCCGCGGGCTTTACGTTACCGCCGAAGCCGAGCGAGGTGCTGTCCTTGCGCTTTTGTATTATTTTGTCAAGCCCGACAAACGCGCCGCCGCAAATAAAAAGTATATTTGTGGTGTCTATCCTAAGGCACTCCTGCTGGGGGTGCTTTCTGCCGCCCTGCGGGGGTACGTTTGCGACCGTGCTTTCTATAATCTTCAAAAGAGCCTGCTGTACGCCCTCGCCCGAAACGTCGCGGGTTATGGAAACGTTTTCGCTCTTCCTTGCGATTTTATCTATTTCATCGATATAAATTATGCCGCGCTGAGCCTTTGCAATATCGAAGTCGGCATTCTGGATAAGCTTTAATAAAATATTTTCGACGTCCTCGCCGACGTAGCCTGCCTCGGTAAGCGTTGTCGCGTCCGCCGCGGCAAAGGGCACGTTTAAAATTTTGGCAAGCGTCCTTGCAAGCAGGGTTTTGCCGCAGCCAGTAGGGCCGAGCAGAAGAATATTGCTTTTCTCGATTTCCACGTCGTTGTCAAGCGAGCTTTGGTTAAGGTTGTTTATACGCTTATAGTGGTTATAAACCGCAACGGAAAGCACCTTCTTCGCCTCGTGCTGACCGACTATATATTTATCGAGCTCGCTTTTGATTTCGGCGGGGGTTTTAAGGGGAACCTGCTCCGCCGCACCCGCGTCCGCCTCCTTAACCATATCACCGCAGATTACTATACATTCGTCGCATATACACGCGCCGTTTTTTCCCGTTATAAGCTTTTTTACGAATTCCTCGGGTTTACCGCAGAATGAACAATATTTCTGGTCTTTCAAAAACAAAACTCCAAAATCAATAATTTTACGTTGCGCGCAAAAACCACGCTTTTTGCAAGCAGACCCCATTTGTTGCGGTCAGCAACCTCGGCGGGGTGAGCGGTTGCAATAATATTATTCGTGGGCACTTGGCATTGCAACCGCGAGGGCGAGTAGCCCTAAAATCACGAAAAATCGCAGGCAACCGCTTGCCGAGATTTTTGTGAACCTTACCTCTTATAAAAAACCTTGTCGATTAAGCCGTACTCCATCGCCTCCTGTGCGGAAAGATAGTTGTCGCGGTCGGTATCGCGCTCTACCTGCTCTACGGGCTTGCCCGAATTCTGCGACAGTATGGCGTTAAGCTTGCGCTTGGTCTTTAAAATATGCTCGGCGGCGATTTTTATATCGCTTGCCTGACCCTGAGCGCCGCCGAGGGGTTGATGAATCATAATTTCGCTGTTGGGCAGGGCGTAGCGCTTGCCCTTTTGTCCGCTGGAAAGCAAGAACGCACCCATCGAAGCCGCCATACCTATGCAAATGGTGGAAACGTCGCACTTTACATAGTTCATAGTGTCGTAAATGGCAAGTCCCGCGGAAACCGAGCCGCCGGGGCTGTTGATATAAAGCGAAATGTCCTTTGCGGGGTCCTTCGCTTCGAGGTAAATCAGCTGTGCCACTACCGTGTTTGCAACGGCGTCGTCTATCTCGCCGCTTAAAAAGATTATTCTGTCCTCCAAAAGGCGGCTGTAAATATCGTAGGAACGTTCCCCGCGCGAGGTCTGCTCGACAATATAGGGAACAAGCGTATTCTTTTCCATAAAAGCTACTCCTTGAAAATTTGCGGCAAATGCGCCGTTGAATTATATTATGTTACGCTTTCTTTTTGGTTGCTTTTTTTGCGGGCTTTGCAGCGGGCTCCGCCGCGCCGTCCTCGGTATACAGCTCGTTATTCGCCGCAAGGAAGTCGAAGAGCTTGGTGATTATAATATCGCTTTTGATATACTCGTACTGGCGGGGGGCCATACTCTTTTTTTATTTCTCCGCAGTCTTTTCAACCGAAGCCGCCTGCTCCGCGATTTTCGCCTCTACCTCCGCGTCCTCTGCGGTGAAGCCCTCCGTGCGTATAATTTTGTCGATTACAAGCTGAGATAACACTCTGGGCGCAGCCTGCGGCTTATACTGCGCGCGGAACTGCTCCATCGTCTGCCCCATATATTTGATATAATCCTCAAGCTTCAAGCCCTGATACATAAGGCGGTAGGAAAAGTCCTGAACAAGCCTGTCGATTTCGCTCTCTATCATAGCTTCGGGAATTTCCGCCTTGGCGTGCTTGCAGATTTCCTCTATTATGCTGTTCTCCGTTTCATCGCGGGAACGGCTTTCCGCGCTCTTTAAAAGCTTTTCGCGTACGGAGGTTTTATAAGCCTCCACGCTTTCCGCGCCGGCGTGCTTTTTGACGTATTCGTCCGTCAGCTCGGGCAGCTGCTTTTCGGTAATTTTATTGAGCTTGATTGCAAAAACCGCTTCCTTGCCGCGAAGATTATCAGCTTGATAATCGTCGGGGAATTTTACGGTTATATCGCGCGTGCCGCCGATTTCCATACCGACGACCTGCTCCTCGAAGCCGGGGATAAAGCTTCCGCTGCCGAGAACAAGGTCGTACTCCTCTGCGGTGCCGCCGGCAAACTTCTCTCCGTCGACGCTGCCGGAAAAGTCGATATTTACCTTATCGCCGTTTTTGCAGGGTCTGCCGCTTGCCTCAACGTCGGTCGCGTTGCGCTCCAAAAGCTTTTTAACCTCTGCCTCGACGTCGCCGTCGGATACATTATAAGCATACTTTTTGATTTTTAAACCTGTGTAGGCTTCTATTTCCACGTCGGGCTTGACGGGCACCACTGCCGACAGCACAAGACCCTTGCCCTCTTCCAGACTGTCAACCGAAAGCTCGGGCTCGCCGACTGCGGTAAAGCTGTCCTTCTCCTTTTCGAGAATAGCGAAGTAATGCTCGCGGTACAGCACGTTGAACGCCTCGTCAAAGAAAACGCTTTTGCCGTAATAATTTTCAAGCACGGGCTTGGGAGCCTTGCCCTTGCGGAAGCCGGGCACGCTGTACTTGCCGCGCGTTCTGGTATATGCCTGCATTATTGCGTTCTGCCATTCGTCTTCGGTGAAGGTTATGGTCAGCTTGACCGTGCTTTTTTCGCCGACTGCCTGTGTATAGTTCATTTTTGTCTCCTGAAAAATATAATTTTGGTATTTTATGCGTTCAATATTGTAACACAAGTAAAAATTTTTAACAACTTATTTAATTTACTTTTTGAATTTTTTAATATACAATTAAACGGTCGGTTACGTTTGATATGCATAAGCTGCGTCAGACGCAAACCGAATAAAGATACAAGGATTAAACGCCACGCTTATGCCGCAGGACGCTTTTACAATCAAATACGTTGCGCAGGAGCTTGACGCAAGGCTCTGCGGCGGAAAAATTTCCAAAATCACACAGCCGAACAAGGATTTGCTGATATTTATTATATACACCGCGGCGGGCAGCGTTAAACTTGAAATTTGCCTTGCCGCCAAGGGCTGCCGTTTAAGCCTTGCAGACGCGGACGTTCCCGCGCCAAAGTCCGCGCCCAACTTCTGTATGCTTTTAAGGAAGCATTTGCAGAACGCGCAGATTACCGCAATAAAGCAGCTTGACGGAGAGCGGATAGTTTATTTCGACCTTGACTGCGTTTCGGAATTCGAGCGAACAAGCATGCGCTTTTACGTCGAGCTTATGGGCAAGTACTCCAACGCGGTTTTAACGCAGAACGGCATAATCTGCGGCGCGCTGAAAACCACAGCGATAGGGGAAAGCACGCGGCGCGTGCTGTTTACGGGCGCGAAATACGTTTTGCCGCCGCCGCAGGACAAATGCAACCCCGCCGACTTAAACGAGCTTGAAAAGCTGTTTGACGGCTTTTACGGCGATTACGTTAAATTTATTGCCGACAACGTGCGCGGAATTGCGTACTCCACCGCCGCCGATATTGCCGAGGCTTACGGCGGAAAACCGACCGCAAAAGACGTAAACTACTATATATGCGGGGGGCAAATTGCACCGTGCGTTATCTTTGCCGACGGCGAGCCGTTCGATTTCGCCGTAAAATACTGCGGAGAGAATAAAAAGAATTACCCCACGGTTTTGCAGGCGCAAACCGCATATTATGCGTATATCTGCGAAAGGCGCGCCTTCGAGGACATGAAAAGGCGGCTGTTATCCGCGCTTGCCTCCTCAATTAAAAAGACGGAAAAGCGGCTTGCGGTAATCGAGCAGAAGCTTTTGGACTGCCGCGATATGGAAGCGGTAAAGCTGAAGGGCGAGCTGATTACCGCCAACATATATGCCGTTCAACGCGGAATGAGCGAGCTTGAAGCGGTAAATTATTACGACGAAAACGGCGAAAAAATAAAGATTGCGCTGGATAAAACGCTTTCACCCGCGGACAACGCGCAAAGGTACTATAAAAAATACGCAAAATTAAAGCGCACGCTTATATCGGTAACCGAGCAAAAGCGCGAGGCAGAGGCGCAGAAAAGCTATTTAAACAGCATTAACTCGCACATATGTGCCGCCGAAAGCGTTTGCGACCTTGAAGAGACCGAGGATGAGCTTAAAGCCTTAGGGCTGATAAGAGCTGTTGAAAGCGGCAAAAAAAGCGTTGTAAAGCAGACGCCCTTCCGCGAATTTGTATGCGGCGGCTTCAAAATTCTTGCGGGGCGCAACAATCTGCAAAACGACAGACTTTTAAAAAGCGCTTCGCCGCAGGATATATGGCTGCATACGCAGGGCTACCACTCCTCTCACGTTATTATTTCAAGCCGCGGAGAGGCTGTGCCGGACAGCGTTCTGCAAGCCGCGGCGGAGATATGCGCATACTATTCCGACGGACGGAACGGAAGCAAAATCCCCGTTGACTACTGCCAGAGGCGGTTTGTAAAAAAGCCGCCGAGGTCGAATGCGGGCTTTGTTGTTTACACCGATTACAAAACAACGCTGGCAGTGCCTGACGCCCACGGCGAGCTTGCTGCAAGCAACCAAAAAACAGGACAATAAATATGGACAACGATAACAACAACGGCAAAACCGTATTCATTTGCATTGCCGCCGCGGCGTGCGCGCTGGGCGCGGTTGCCTTCGGGCTTGCGTTTACAAGGCTTGGGATTTACTCGCTTATATGCTCTGTTTTGTTCGAGCTTGCCTCTCTCGCCTTCTGCAACGCGCAAAAAAAGGCAAACAACGTCAAAGCGGTTAAATACGTTAAAATTACAGCCTATGTACTGCTCGGCATTTTTGCCGCATTCTTTATCGGCGGGGTCATTTACGTTTCTTTAAGCTCTTAAAGGTTAAAATCAGTATAAAACAGCACGGATTTTGCCATTATTAATAATGATATGGACAGAATTTCTTGCTGCGTGCTCGATAAAATTTGTACGCTTGCGCCCTTGGGAAGGTATGTTGTGTTTTCCGCCGACGAGCTGTTCGAGGCATTCCCCGACGATGCGGAAGCAACTATGACCGAGCTTAAAAAGGCCGTTAAAGCGCTGACTGCGGACGGCTACATCGATTTGAAGTATCAGGACGGCGAATTTTTTTGCGCCGC
>OFEY01001968.1_pt1 | contig 12047 bp, 8 predicted proteins | sample 1521251 | NCBI WGS metagenome assembly OFEY01 (sample SAMEA3504100, study PRJEB24116) | mouse gut metagenome | biome: mouse gut; feature: mouse-associated habitat; material: faeces | place: Denmark | collected 2011
CAGCCACGCCCCCGAGTACAGGGGCAGCTCCGCGATGGTCTGGGCCACCCCCACCGAAAAGGGGTTGTACACCCCCGCCGCAAAGCCCGCGTTGGTGCCCAGCATGACCATGGCCATGCCGGTGCGCCGGTCATAGCCCAGGGACTGGGCCGCGGCCATGCCCAGGGGGAGGAAAATGATGGACGCGGTGGTCAGCCCCATGGTAAAGCCGAACACGGAAAAGACCCCCACAAAGGCCGGGACAATCCAGGCCCGTCCCCGCCTGGCCCGCCGGACTACCCAGGCGCACAGGGCGGCCACCGCCCCGCTGTCCAGGATGATCTCAAAAGCGCCCCCCAACAGAAAAACGAAGGCGGTCAGCCGCGGGGCCGCGCCGCTGGACAGGGCCTCGAAAATCAGCAGGGGAAGCCGCCAGGGCGCCACCGGGGAGGGCTCGGTGTAGGCAAAGCTGCCGGGGACCACCACCGTCTGCCCCGCCGCCCCGTCGAAAACCCGCTCGTAGCTGCCGGAGGGGACCAGCCAGGTCAATGCCGAGGCCGCCAGCAGCAGCGCCGACAGGATCAGGAAAACATGGGGCGCCCGCCGCCCTTCATCAGCCCGGCTCATCCGGGCTGCCCTCCCTGACCCGGCGGAGGCGGGGCGGTGGTGCCCCGAACCACCAGGGCGGGCCGGAATACCTGCCGGGGCGGAACCTGCCCGCCCTGCCCGATGAGGGACAGGGCCAGCTCCACCGCCGCCTTGCCCATTTCCGCCATCGGGGTGCGCAGCGTGGTCAGCCCCGCGTCCGGCCAGAGGCCCGGCCACAGGTCGTCGTGCCCCACCACCGACACATGGCCGGGGACGGACAGGCCGTGGGCCCTCAGCGCGTTGACGGCCCCCACCGCCATGTAGTCGCTGGCGCACCACAGTGCGGTGGGCAGCGCCCCCCGGGCCAGCAGACCCTCCACCGCCTCCATCCCGGCGCGCATGGTGTCGGACGCGTGGCCCGCCCGGATAATACGGGGGCGCAGTCCCAGCCCCTCCATGGCCTGGGTAAACCCCTCCTCCTTTTGCGCAATGGTGCGGTTCTCCGGGCCGTAGGTCAGCAGGGCGATGTCCCTGTGGCCCAGGCCGGCCAGGTGCTCCACCGCCAGCGCCCCGCTGCGGCGGTAGTCGCACAGGAGGACGTGCTCCTCCTCCGGGTCGGTCTTGCCGCCGACGAAAATCACCGGCGTGGGGCCGCAGGCCGCCTTGATGTGGGACACGTCGCTGGTGCAGGAGGCCACAATGAGGGCCCCCACCTGGTTGCCCACCATTATCCGGCAGTGCCGGGCCTCCAGCTCCTTGCTGCGGTGGCTGCTGCCCAGCATGACGCAGAAGCCCAGCTCCGCCGCCGCCGCGCTGATCTCGTTGAAGAGGGGGCCGTAGGCGGTGTTTTCCCCCATGGCCGGGACCACCATGCCGATGGCGCTGGCCTGCTGGAGGTAGAGGTTCCGGGCGGCCAGGTTGGGCGTATAGCCCATCTCCTCCGCAATCTTTTTGACCCGCTCCTTGGTGGCGGCGGAAATATCAGGGGCATCCCGCAGGGCCTTGGATACCGCCACATGGGACAGCCCCGCCGCCTGCCCGATGGTTTTCAGGGTTGGCCGGTTCGGCATCGCCTACCATCTCCCAATCATCAGTATCATCATTCCACCTTAACCAGTGAGACCGGGCGCTCCTTGGGCTCTTCCAAGCTCTCGCGGTGCCAGCGCCCACAGATGGAGAAAACCTTTTTCACAATCCCCCGCTCCTCCGGGTCCATGCTGTCCAGCAGGTCAAACAATTCGCGGAAAACCGTCGCCCTCATCTGCCGGGAATAGTGCGCGTACTCCTCCAGGCCCAGGGGTGAAACCATGAGTATAATATCCTTTCGGTTCCCCTCCTTGTGGTATTTCTCCAGCAGGCCCTTGTCCACCAGCTTGCGCACATATTTGGAGAGGGTGGCCTGGCTGAGGCCAAGCTGCTCGGCGTACCATTTCATATTTTTGTGCTGCTCGGCATATTCCAGAATATGCTCCATGATCTGCACTTCATAGGGGGAAAAGCAGACCTTGTCGCCAAAAAGCTCCCTCTTGCAGATCTGGGAATAGCCGTTGGCGGAGCGGTAGAAGTCCCCGACGATATCACGGTACTCACCCATCCATTCCAGCTTCATCCCGCACTGCCCTCCCTTCTTCTTTATAATTGATTTATTATATCACACGAGAAAGGCACTGTAAACCGGCGCCTTTTTGGCAATTTTAACAAAGCGGCGTATGCTTTTTTGTATAGAATAAATGCTTGCTAATAGAAATTATTTATTCTATACTGTAAACAGTAGTCACACCTGCCGTAAGAAACCATGTTAAAGAGAGGAGATTGTTGTTTCATGGAAAAAACCAAAAGAACAGCGCAAATTGCCCTGTGCCTGTCCCTGGTGCTGATGCTGCTGTGCGGCATTGTCGTAAGCGCCGTGCAGACCAGCGGCGGCAAGGTGGTCATGCGTGAGCTGGCCATCGAGACCGACAGCGGCTACACCATGTCGGCCTATCTGCTGATACCCAAGACGGCCACGGCGGATAACCCCGCCCCCGCCATTGTCACAAGCCACGGGTATCTGAACAACAAGGAAATGACCGACGCAAACTATGTGGAACTGGCCCGCCGGGGTTTCGTGGTCCTGGCCATTGACCAGCCCGACCACGGCGACTCGGACGTGACCCCGGACTTCTTCATCCTCGCGCCGGACGGCGTGTACCAGGGCGCCCTTGCCCTGAGCCGCATGCCCTTCGTGGACCGCTCCCGCATCGGCGTGACCGGCCACTCCATGGGCAGCTGGTCCGTCAACGCCGCCATTCAGGCGGACAACCTGAACGAGACCCCGCTGATCGCCGCCGCCCTGATCCACTGCAACGACCCCCTGTACCAGGACGCCGACGGCAATTTCGCCAATCCCTACGGCAGCCGTGACGTGGCGGTGGTCTCCGCCATCTACGACGAATTCTTCGGCACCTCCGTCAGCGCGGACGGCAAGCCCCTCAGCTCCCCCTACTTCATGGAGACCGCCACCGCCCAGACCTTCCTGAACTTCGGCCGCGACCCCGCCCAGTCGGAGGTCCGCGAGGCATACACCGAGTACCGTGAGGATGTGGACGGCAAGGACACCCTGCGCATCATCTACCGCCCCCCCATCATCCACCCCTGGTCCCACTTCTCCGCGCGCTCCGAGTCCTATATCTGCGACTTCTTCTCCAAGACCTTGGGCGCGCCCAATCCCATTGAGCCCACCAGCCAGGTCTGGCAGTGGAAGGAAGCCTTCAACTTTGTGGGCGTGATCGGCTTTGTGCTCTTCCTGTGCTCCTTCACCACGCTGCTGCTCTTCACCCCTACCTTCGCCTGCCTACGCACGGAGGAGACCGTCAAGCCCATGCCGGTCAAGGATAAGACGGGAATGCTGTGGTTCTGGCTGTCCCTGCTGGCGGGCGCGGTATTCGGCAGCCTGGTCTACCTCACCCTGGTGAACATGGGCAACTCCATGGCGGTGGCCCAGGGCGAGGCCATGGGCCTGGGGCTCTGGTCCACCTCCTGCGGCCTGTTCACCATCCTCAGCATGGCCGCCTACTACTTCCTTTATGGCAAGAAGAACGGCCTGGATCTGGCGGAGCGGGGCGTGAAGCTGCCCCTGAAGAAGCTGGGGCTGAGCGTCCTGCTGGCGCTTATCGTCGTCACCGTCGGCTATGGCCTGGTGTTTGTGGAGGACTATTTCTTCCTCGCAGACTTCCGCCTCTGGACCCTTGCCATCAAGGCCTTCGAGGCGCCCATCCTGCGCTACCTGCCCTATGTGCTGCTCTTCTTCACCTATTACATCGCAAGCTCCGTCGCCACCAACTGCTTCAACTACAACAGCATCGGCGGCAAGGCCAACGGCGTGATCTGCGCCCTGTTCGCGGCGGCGCCCGCGCTGGTCCTGCCCTGGATCCAGTACATCACCTACTACACGACCAACCATATGATGTGGTTCCAGAAGACCATGGCCGACCCGAACTACCCCATGTTCGTCCTCTGGCTCTTCCCCATCGTGCTGATCCTCTTCGGCTCCACGCTGATCACCCGCGTAATCTACAAGACCACCAAGAACCCCTATATCGCCGGCATCATCAACGCCCTTATCGTCGGCATTCTCACCATCACCAACACCTGCACGGTCTTTGTCGGGTAACAAAACGGCAGGGCGTCAAAGCAGGGCAAGCGGGAAACTGCTTGCCCTGCTTTTCTTCACCCCTATAAAGCTCTGCCGCGTCAGCAGCAAAGCTGGTTGCGGATATCCAGATAGTACAGGAAACGCTCCGTCATCAATCCGCCGGGCAGCTGCTTTACGGGGGTTATTCCATCTATAAAAGCAGCGTGGCGGGAATCCAGATCCTTGCGGTATACCACCCTTCCAGCCCGGTCAATTGAGATCAGCCCCTCATCAAACATTTTGTGGTGGTTTTCGCAAAGCCACAGGCCGTTATCCCCGTCTGTGGCATACGCAAGTTTTTCCTCCGGGGAGAGTCCGGCGGCCTTTTTGATCTCTGCGACAGGCCAAACGTGGGCGCCCTGGATCAGTTCCGGTATTTCGCATCCACATAACGCGCAGCGTTTCGGTCCCAGCCGCCCCAGCAGGTTATAGATATACCGGGGGGACCGCAGGCTGTTGTCCTTTTCAAAGCACTGCTTTTCCAGCTGCATATCTGTGGGTATGACCTGCACCCTGCCCATGCGCCCCAGCACATCCAAAGAGGCCGCCGGCAGTTCGGCCAGATCGCCCTCAAGCACTTCGTACAGCGTAACCCTTTGGCCCGCCTGCGCCAGCAGGGACAGCGCATAGCACATCATACTGGTCTCATATTTATTTGCCCCATAGGTTTTCCCATAGATATCATACTGGTTTGTACTGCTTTTGGTAATATAAGTGGAGTTGTTGCTTTTATTTTTGCCCGCGTTTGCTTTCCTGGTGTGTATGATGTCCTCTATGGAGGCAAACGCGGCAATGGGCAGCGCTGTGCCGGCATTTAAAAACTCAAACCCCACCGTTTTCATCAAGCGGTACATCAGGAGCTGGTAATCCGTCTCCGCGTTGCCTTGGGTGTTCAAAAAATAGTAGCACAGCCTCTTTTTGGGGTATGGGTTGGAGTAGAACAGGTTGAACGCGGTGGGCACGCTCTGGACGCTGGAATTGCGCCCGCCAATGTCCCGCTCCGAAAAGCTGATAAAATACGCGGTATCCCGGTACTGCATAACGGCCATGCGCCCTTTATTGTAGCCGGCCGCGAGAAACTCGTCCTCATAATCGTTATCGGCATACATACAGGTGAATTTTTCGCAGCCGGTTATCCTGGCGCACACATCAGCTAAAACCTGGGGCGTGACCACGTCGTTGAAGTACTTGCCCGTCTGCTTTGACTTCTGCAAGTTCTTCTTGATAACAAAATAGGGCTCATTTCGGTATGTCATAATTTAAAATCAAAACCTCCTTCCGTTTACTCCCGGATATGCCGGTGACCTCTCCCAGTTCAATCAAACGGTAGCCGTGCGTTTCAATCCATTGGAGCAGCGCGGTATTTTTCTTCCCCTTGTGCTCAGCCACGTAGGACAGCATGAAGGGGACGCCGCGCTCCGACAGCCTGTCGGCAAACGCAAACAGCTCCGCCTCAAGCGCCCCGTTCCACCCTTTGAACCCCCGCTTCCCGTCATTGTACGAGCCGGTGGTCAGCTGATAGGGCGGGTCCATGTAGACAAACGCGTCCGCGCCGATCTCCCGTTCCATATCCCCGTAGGAAGCGCTTATAAACTGGCAGCTGCACTCTTTGATTTTTCTTGAGAAGCTGACCATTTTTTCCAGCACCTTGTCATTGAACCATCTCATGCCCACCGGGTTGTTGAACTCATAGCTGCTGTTAAACCGGATCTGCTGCTGGTAACCATAGAGGATGACGGTAAACAGCAGGCGGGGATCCCGCTCCTTCGCCGGCGCCGAATTGTAGTCGTTGCGGGCGCGCTGGTAGCTTTCCGCCTTTGCTTTTTCCAGGCCGTAATGCTTGATTTGTTTTTTTACATACGATATATACTCGTACGTGTCGTTTTCCCTGAAGGATTTTATTAAATCCGTGATGAAGTGGTTGATATCGACATATTTAACGGTTTCACCCGGCATATTGATTCCGACGTTAAACCCGCCGCCGAACAGGTCATAAAACGTGCGGCGGCCGTCAACAACGTAGCTTTTGATTGCCGGGACAATTTTCACCTTATTGCCGGTGTAATTCAAGGGCGATTCGTAAACTACGTCATGCTCGTCTTTCTTTTCCATGAAAAAGAGGTATTCAAAGTGCTTTTTCCCGTTGCGGGATTTCCAATTCTGATACTTTTTATAGGGTATCTTTTTACAGGCGTATGTGCCCTCCTTTCCATACCGCTTCAGCGTGGCCTCAATGAACTCTTTTGACATGAAGCCATCATTGTTATAGCTGAAAACAATATACTTTGCCTTTGTTTTTGCAATTATCTTGTCAAACAAAATATGGCACTTGATGTCTTTGGACCAATCGCTTCTCATGGGGGCCGTCTTTCTCGACCCCGTCACGGCGCTGATTGCCGGCTGGTCGTCCAGTACCAGCGTCTCCAGGAGATGATATTGCGTTCCATATTGGTTTTGCGTATAGGGGGGGTCAAGATAAAGTATATCGCACTCCACATTGGAGATGATATCCTCGATCTTTTCCGTATAAGCCGTCAAGCCGCCGCAAAGCGCCTGGGCGGCGGCTACCCGTTCGAAAACAATGGGCTTCAACGCCCGGGCATCCCATTTTTTCAGAAACGCGCCGTATACGCCCGCCGTGTTGGAAACCCCGGAAACCGATTCAATGAGGCAGGCCAGGAGGTATTTGTACTCATCTTCCGATATAAGCCCATCCCGCTTCCATTGCTCTATCTGCCAACGGAAATAGTCTATTCTGCCTGCGTTTTTCGGGGTGAAATACATTCTGGAGGAATTTCCGGGAGAGTAATTGTTGAAGATGAACCCATGCCTTGACTCGCAGTTCCCGTTCAGGTACACGAACGGGTCCACCCCCAGCTTCTCGAACCGGCAGGAAGGGGCGCATACCCGGCCCCAGGAATATGTAACCGCCCAGGAGAGGTTATCATTCAAAATAATCCTGTAATACTTCTTAAAGTAGTCGGCTACCGAGCCGGTGCCGCAGAAGGCGTCAAACAAAGTGAGACCGTTTCGCAGCAGGCCCTTTTTCCGCAGCAGCCGCTCAATATCAGGTAAGATAGCTGTTTTATTGCCTAAAAATCTCATCTGAGCAATTCTCCGATTCCAAACAATATCATCTTTTTGTGATTGTACCATATTCGAAGCGGAAAGTACAGGAAAATGTATTACCGCTGATTGACTGGGAATTGGGGATACCGGCCCTGGCGGCCATGCCCGGGCATGGAAAAAGCCGCCTTTCCCATGTAGAAAAGGCGGCCGTCCGTTATAAAAATTTTATAGTTTGGATAATACGGCGCCTATATCCGCATCCAAGCAAATGCTTCGCCCTCCGATTTCCCCCGGGGCATACGCCTGCCTGCGGTTAATGCAAACATAGCTCGCGTTTGGGTTCCGGCGGACTTGCTGCCAGAAATTGTACTTGATAATGCCAGGGGTATTCATACCCACCCCCAGTTCCAGGTAAATGACGGCGCAGTCCTTATGGCGCTGAATAAAATTTTCATACCGCCGGGCGGCAGCGTGCCACCCCCCATCCTGCACAAAGGTGTCGTCCGCCCGCAGGTTCATGGCCATGGGTTTGCCACAGACAGGGCAGCGGGGCACAAGCTCCGGCGGCACCTTCATACTGGGTCTGCGAAGAAGCTGAGCCGGGAAGATATGATTCGCATTTATACAAACGCCCGCAAAGCCAAATAACCCTAACAATCAGAGTTGGTTTCAATGCTATTGTTTTAAATGATGATCTGAAATTAACAAATGACTTCAAAGTTCAATCTCCAGGTAAGTTGATAAGTAGCGGCAAGCAATGAGCGGCGATATCCTTTTGGATTTCGCCGCTCGCTTGTTGGGATTCCCCCAAACCCCGGGCTGGCCGCTCCCGCGCCCAATCGAACACGCCTGCGGCGTGGCTCCATGCTTCGCATGACCAGCAGGGAAGGAGTGACACAGCGGCGTCACAAGAAGATAGCCGCAGAGCGGCGCAAGCGACCTGGAGCGGTGACAAATCAGCGATCCAGGCGCGGCCTCGCAGAGCACACGGATACATTGCCGCAAGAAGTACGCCGTTCCCCGCTGACGCTCGGAATGAAACAGCTTAATCGGGCACATAAGGCGCACTGGCTAACCCGCATCGGTCTATCTGAACATTTCCCACGGCAACCATCGGTACAAGGTCCGCCGACCTGTCCCCTGCTGGTAAAAAGTACCCAGCCGGGACGCTGTACGCACCCGGCTGGATAGTTATACATTGCTTTTGTCTTTTACGGGACACCTCACTTTTTGGCATTCCTCGTTATGCCTATTTTTGCGGGGCAAATAGATGGAAAAAGAATAAGGACAAACCCGAAACCCGTTGCGACACAAGGGCTTTCCGATTTGTCTCTATTATGACATAAGGGCACACCTACGCCGTGAATGCCATTCGGGCTGGGGAGGATATCAAGACCTTGCAGGGCAATCTAGGCCATGCCTCCGCCGCTTTCACCCTGGACATTTACGGCCATATCAGTGAGCGTATGAAGCAGGACAGCGCCGCCCGCATGGAGCACTTCATCAAGGGCGTTCTGGGTCTGTAAAGGGAAAACATAAGGGAAAATCACATGGAAAACCCGCCGAACCCGTCTGTTCCTGTTCACAGGGGCACAAGTTGAACCTACCCAGTTATTGCGGAGCGGGCGGCGGAAGCCACCCGCTCCCTTTGTTTTTGTTCTTATGCCAGCATTTTCACGATCTCATCTATGGAGGGTAGAGAGGTGATATGCGGCTGGCGTTCACCCGGCTCCATTGGGCTGTCCATGTTTCCAATGTCCCGATAGACGATCTTGACGCTCTGGGCCGAGTTGCGGGAATACTTGACTGCCCGCTCCCCAATTTCGACGCGCTGGATGAACAGCCGAACCAGCTCCGGCGTTAGATGGTCAATGGTGGTGAACCGCTTGGCCTTCTCAATGAACGCTTCCACGTTGGCGGCGGACGCTTTCAGCTTCTCCAGCCGGGCCTCCTTCTCCGGGATGGCCTCTTGCAGCGCCTTCTGCTCGGTGTTGTAATCGGCGGAGAGCGTCCGGAACTGCTCGGCGGTGATCCGCTGGAGGACATGATCCTCATAGAGGCGTTTGAACAGTACGGACAGTTCCCCGTCCCGCTTCCGCATGGCGTCCAGTTCCTTTTGGAGCGCGTTCATTTCCTGGCGCAGCTCTTTACTGTTCTTTTGGTTGATGTAGGCCGCGAACTGCCGTTCCTTCAACCGGGCGAAGTGCGTCACCCGCTGGAGATCGTCCAGAACAATCTTGCACAGTTCATCTTCCCGGATATGGTGGGGAGAGCACTCAGTTTTACCCCGCTTCCCGTAAGTGTAGCAGGTGAAATTGTACCGCTTCCTTTTCATCGTGCTGGCCCGGTGGAGTACCATGGGCTTGCCGCAGTCGGCGCAGAACGCCAACCCAGAGAAGAGATTCGGCTCCTCCATCTGCTTCGGGATGCGCTTTTTGTGCTGCCGCACATCCTGCACGATGTCCCACAGCTCCTGAGTAACCAACGCCGGGTGGGTGTTCTCCACCGTGATGTACTCCCCTTCCGGTCTGCGGATCAGCTTCTTGTTTTTGTAGGAGAGCGAGGTGGATCGCAACCCCACCGTGTGCCCAAGGTAGGCCCTGTTGTCCAGGATGCCCGTCACCGAGCTGCCACTCCAGTCATAGGGGCGGCTGATGTCCACATGGTTATGGGACTTTCCTTCTTTCTGATAGGCGTGATTGGCCGGCGTCAGAACCTGTTCCCCGGTCAAAATGCGGGCGATTTGGTTCGGGCCTTTTCCACCGGCGCACAGCTGGAAGATGCGTTGGACGACGGGAGCGGTTTCCTCATCGGGAACGATCTCTTTGCTGTCCGGAGACTTTTTGCGGTAGCCGTAAGGCGGCCTGCCGCCGAGACGTTCGCCTCGCTCCGCCTGGAGCTTTTTCACCGCCCGGACTTTTTTGCTGGTATCCTTGGCGTGCAGCTCGTTTGCCCAGTTCCTGATGGGATTGAAATCGGTGCTGCTCTCCACCAGGGAGTCCACCCCATCGTTGATGGCGATGAAGCGGACGCCCCTCGTCGGCAGATAGAGCTCACCGATATGGACAAGACCACAAAATCATGCGGAGTTGCTGACAATAAACCAAAAGCTGGAAGGCAAGCCCCTTCCAGCTTTTGGTATCTTAGAACCTATCCCCTTCCAAATAATTTGCCGATAATACATGAAAATACAAAAAAGGTCTTGCTCATGACGTAACGTAATGAAGTATACTACCCGCAGGAGGTGTTTTGAACGTGGAAAGATACCGAGCGATTCCACAGGGATATATGACCGCAGGTGCAGTTGCAAAGAAAATGGGAGTAACGGTCAGAACCTTACAGCATTATGACAAGGAAGGACTGCTCTCACCGTCAGCTATGAGTGAAGGTGGCCGCAGGCTATATACCGATAAAGACATTATCAAGCTCCACCAAATACTATCCCTGAAGCATCTGGGTTTTTCCCTGGATGACATCAGAGACAGATTGATTCCGCTGGATACTCCGGCAGGTGTGGCGCAGGTTTTGTCTGAGCAGGCGGCTATTGTCCGGGAGAAAATTGCAAGTCTGACAGAATCACTCTCAAGAATTGAGGCGCTGAAAACCGAAGTGCTGGAAATGCAATCGGTAGATTTCAAAAAGTATGCGGACATCATCGTTAATCTGGAAATGAAAAACAGCTTCTACTGGCTTATTAAGCATTTTGACAGCGAAACGTTGGATCATATCCGCAACCGATTCGATAAAGAGAGCGGCATCGTGTTTATGCAGCGGTTCTTGCGTCTGCAAGACGAGGCGTTTCAACTGCAAGCAGATGGTATACTGGCAGGAGGCCAACGCGGACAGCAATTTGCAAAAGATTACTGGGCCTTGATTATGGAATTCACCGGCGGGGATACCGATATGCTCCCTAAACTCATACAGATGGGACAAAATGATGAATTCGGTCAGGAGTGGACGCAGAAGCAGGCCAAAGCAAACGCCTTTATTGAACCAGCATTAGGTGCTTACTTTTCAAACGAGGGGATAGACCCATTTCAGGAGGCGATACCATGACAAAAGCGTTAGAAGTGAAGGGATTGCGTAAAAGCTACGGCGAAAAAGTGGTGTTAAAAGGAATTGACCTGTATGTACGCCGGGGAGATATTTTTGCGCTGTTAGGCGTAAATGGAGCGGGGAAAACGACGACCCTTGAGTGTATTGAGGGGCTCCGAAAGTATGACGGCGGAACAATATCCGTAAACGGCAGAATCGGGATTCAGTTGCAGTCGGCGGCATTGCCCGCACATATCAAGGGAGGGGAAGCTGTGCGGCTTTTCGCAAAGTGGAACCGAAAACCCGCAGACGCCTCTATGCTGGCGGCGCTGGGCGTAGACAGCATTGCGAATAAGCAATACCAGGCAATGTCCACTGGACAGAAGCGGCGGCTTCATCTGGCACTGGCGCTTATTTGCGACCCGGATATTGTATTCCTCGATGAACCCACTGCCGGACTTGATATTGAGGGCCGAATTTCTCTCCACGAATATATTCGCAATTTGAAAGCGCAGGGGAAAACGATTATTTTAGCCAGCCATGACATGGCCGAAGTAGAGAGCCTATGTGACAGCATCGCGATTCTGAGGGATGGGGAGATCGCCTTTGCTGGAACAGTTATCGCGTTGACCGAGAAAATCGGAAAGCACTATAACATCCAAATTCGGACGGGCCAAGGCTTAGAGACTTATGAATCGGATGA